>Ga0114971_10003886_pt1 | contig 10133 bp, 13 predicted proteins | sample M_140625_MF_Meta_FD_87320 | JGI IMG/M metagenome (GOLD analysis project Ga0114971, IMG submission 87320) | Freshwater microbial communities from Lake Montjoie, Canada to study carbon cycling - M_140625_MF_MetaG | ecosystem: Environmental > Aquatic > Freshwater > Lake | place: Lake Montjoie...
GAACGACAGGAGCAGAAAGATGATAACCTGGCGTATGATAGGCGTCTAATACTCCTTTTGATTTTGCGTTAAAAAATCTTTCTTCTCTCATTGAAATTATAACAAGACAACTTAATTTTCTAGCAATTTCTATTGCTGTAAGATAACAAACGTCTTGTAAATCAACGCTTAATTGATCCATATTGTCAAGAAAAATAATTAGACCTTTGTTTTTAGTTTTCCAACGAGTACTTACTTTTGCACAAAACTCTTTCGTATCTGCTAACGAATTTATAACAAAATTTCTAACTAAATTCTGATATTCAATTGACTTTTCATCTAAATTTCCTAAAATTTGTTTTTGATAAATTTTAAATTCTTGACTAAAAAGTTCTAAAATTTCCGACCTTTCGCTTGATTTTAAATTATCTTGGTCTATACTTTTTAAAACTCTGACCCATATTTCAGTAGTTAACTCTTCGATGGTTTGTGGAGAATCTATCAAATCTACAAGTGCTATTTTAGAATACATATCTAATTGAATAGGTCTTTGATAGAACAAGAATCTTTTTAAAAATGTTGATTTACCCGAACCTCTTCCACCAAACAAAATCATTACATTATCTAAATTTTGTTGTTTAATGATTTGAATAATTTTATTTCCAAATGACCCACCTTCTTTGTTATCTGAAAACTCTTTAAAACCTTCATTCTTAAAAAATGGAGTTAATGAATCATAAAGAAATCCTTGAACATTATTTTGAAGTTTATCATAATGACCTTTATTACTAACATAACAGTTTTCCATAAATTCAGTATCATTTTCAGGAATTTGCCCTAAAAATTTTCTCCCTAAAATCACAAAAGTATTAGAATATGGGTTACTGTTTACAGGTGTATCATAAGCAGTGATATTTCGTTTTGGATAAAATATTTCAGAATAAATTTTCTTTGATAAACCTACATTTGATTGAAGTGAATCTTCATTCAAAATACTGTTATATCCCAATAAATTTATTGCGCTTGTATAATCTTCTGAAAAATAGTTTAAGTTTTTAATTACAATTGCTGGTAATTTTTTCCAAGGTTTTGTATTTGAAGAGTTTACTTTAAAAATTATCCAAGTATGACCATTACAAATTGCGGCGTAATTGCATAATAAGTCTTCGCAATACTCTTTAACTTGAAAAATTGCCTCTTTTATGTTCTTATCTGATAATAATTTATCAATTTGAATCTTTTGAAAGTTTTCTGTTGAATTTACATTTTTTGGCAATTCAAAATACTCATTTTCACGTTTACTTTCAATAATTAATACAGGCTTATCAGCCTTATTTTTTAAAATATAATCTGCTCTGTTTCCTTCAATATACTTTTCTACATAAATAGAATCTTTGGGCCACTTTAGAAATTTTTCTAGAATTTCATCAATAATTTTAAATCTTGTTTCGGCTTCATTTAGAGTGTTATTTGGATATTTTTCTATTAAACTTTTAATCAATGTAATTTCGTCCATGAAATGATATTTTAAATGTTCTAATTAAATGCTAATTTATAAAAGAAAAGAAATATAATATAATTATTGATACGATTCTATAAAACTCTAGTTTTTTTTTAAATGTACAACTCAATGTTATTTAATGTATTTCAATTTGAGATGAATAACTGAAATGGTTGATATTAGTAGGTGATTAATAAAATATAATCAACTGATTTTTTTATTGCTAATTTTCTTGACTAGAAAAAAAATGTTTAATAATTTGTGGAATTGCGAAAGTCAATAAGCTTTCTATTAATTGTGTTTTTAATTTACTTTTTACTCGATGAAAATATAGTTAGCGGGCTTTTATTCGGCTCCGCCTTCACCAACAACAGAATGATTATTGTTTGTTTTTAAATATTTAATATTATGTCCATCAAATTCAACTAATCCTTCTCGGTGAATACCATATACTGTTTCAGTAATTTCAGTTCTTTTAAATCCTTTTACTTCTAAACAAAGTTCATCTATTGAGATGGTTATTTTGTCAGTTAAACAACCAATAACATAAAACGTAAATTATTTGGTTCACTTGTATTTGTTTCTCCAACTGATGATGTGAAAATGTGCTTTTGCATAGCATCTAATTGAGTTTTTAACACTCCAAAAGTATCAGTATATGTCCTTTCATACAAATATTCTAATTTTTGAATGGCATTATTAATATCGATTTGCATTAAAGCAGTTTCTTTATTTTGCTTGTTACTTTCCCTATAAAACCATATTGACAATATTATAGCACCAACGGATAGAATTGTTGAAATACTTATTGTTACTACGTTTAATATATCTTGTGAATTCATAATTTAAAAATTTCGATTTCTTAACCACTGATACTCTTCCTCTGTATGACCTGCTGCCCACCAATTTTTTTTGTACCTGAATAACTAATATTTTGTCTCCTAAAAACAGATGTCGGTTAAGATTTTCAAGTATTTGTTTCGAACCGTGTATTGTTTCTATAAACCAAGTAGATTCAGATTGATGCCACCACAATCCGTATGCTTTTATAGATTCTATCAAAACTGAATAATTGTCACTTTTTAAATCATATGATATACAGTATACTGCCATTTTTATATTTTTTATTATTTCAATTTTAAATTAATTCTCTCTATTAAAAATTCAAAATCTGTTCTTTTCATATCTCTAATTGTATAAATTAATGATAGTTTTGCTATTCTTGAATTAGTATTTATAATTTCATTATTTATTGTTAAAGTGGAGTTTGTTGCATAAACAAAAACAAAATTAATTTTTTTGTTTGATTTTAATAATGCTATAAAATTTACCTCATCCAATTCTATAGTAACACCATCTGTATTTATGTATTTTATATTTCCTCCGCCATAATGTTTGTTTTTAATTGAATTAAAATAGTTTGACAAAGATGTGTTTACTTCTTCGTCTATTGCAGATTTTAAATATCGAGAAGCATTAATTATTTGATTAGAAAGCACCCTCATATCTTGACCCAATCCTTTTTTAACATGGTAAAAGAACAATTCATTATCAGTTATTTTAATCAAATCTGAAATTTCAATATTAGACATATAAGTTCTGTCAGTAACTATAAAACCGGCTTCGCTTAAGAAACTTTCATTAAATGATCCTTCACTAGGTGATATGGATAAATCCCAATCTTTTAGAGCATCTAAAGGTTTAATAGCTTCAAAATTGATACTTCTAAATCTCTCATTTAGTGTATTGTCTAGGTTGTCTTTGTAAGCATACCATTGATTATCAATTTTAAAATATTTCTTTCCATTATATTCTACTTCACCACTTATCCATTTGCACAATGAAATTTCATTAATAAAATTAGATTCTTCATTTAACTTATATGCTCCATAGGTATTCATTAAACTGTTTATAAAATTCGCCTCTGTAGATACATCAATCAAATCATTTCCAATTTCGTCTATTAAATCTTTGAATTTTTTTGAGGAACTCATTTCAATTTCAATATTAGTAGCAAACTCTCGGTTAATGAATTCGGTTGTTGATGCGCTTAAATATTCGAATATTTCAGGGTGATAAAAATCAACCTCTTCATTTGCTAAATATTGTGAATATGCCATTTTAATAATTTCTTCATTGAGGTTTTCTCTAATAGAAGTTAACTCTTGTTGTGGCACTCTATAGAATTGGTTAAAATCTGCACCATCTGTTAAAAGGAGTTGCTTTATCTTAGTTATTCGATTTAATAACTCTCTAAAACTAAAATTAGTTGAAATTTCAAGTGAAGAACTACCTGAAATAGAGACTTGTTTTGTTGTGTCTCTTTTTTTTACAATGCCTAATTTTATAAAATCTTCTTCTCTAATTGAAGCTAACATTGATTTATAGATTTTTCCAAAATCATCATCGTATGCTAAACTATAATTTTCTCTAAAAAATCGTTGTGAACCTAGTTCGCTTCCAAACAATGCTCTATCTTCAATTTGCCTAATTTCAGTTGATGATTTATCAATAAGTCTGGATAATATTTCCATACCAAAAAATATATCAATGTACTCACTTAATAGATGATGACCGTAATATCCTTTTGAAATTGCAAAGACATTATTCTCATCATAAACAAAAAGAAGAAATGAAGAGTATCTGTTTTTAAATTCGTCTAATTCATCATTACCTTGAGCTATTGTAGACGCAAATTCTATCCAGTCTGGTTTTTTTTCTTCTGTGTTTAACACAAATAATTTTGCGTCATAAAAATAATTGTTTTCGGTATCATCAAAGGAGGCAATTTGATTTAAATCTCCTCGTAAATTAATACTTTTAAAAAACACGACTTGTTTTTTTATTATAAATTTCAATTATAGAATTTATAAAATTTTCAGAACCCCCATGGATTTGAATTAAATCATCTTGAAGTTTATATAGCTTTGCATTTACTTTATCAGACATTTTTATATTGATTTTAATTACCCTTTTATTTTGTTTACTAAATATTAAGTTTTGAGACAACTTTTTACTTTTTATTAGTTTATGATTTACTGTAGCAATAAAATTCTGCCAATTTTTTTATTTTTTTTCTTGCAACAATTTAATTGTTATTTGAATTATGCCATCACTAATTTTCAACGGATATTTACCTTTTGCTAACAACCGAAATTCTAAATCTAACTCTAAATAAATTAAAGTATCAACAGAAAAAATATAATCTTTTTTTTGAACAAATTCTAATACTTCGTTGTTTTTAATAGAATTAAATGCTTTTCCAAATAATTCTTTTTGTTTAATCTTGCTGAGTTTTGAAACCTCTATTTCAATAATAAGCGTGTTGGAGTTTAATTTTTTTAGATTATAGAAGTTCATATTGCTTATAATATCGATAGATTAGTTGTCTTTTATAGTGATTACTACATCATCATCAAATTTATACTCGCCTTTTTTATAAGTGTCTTTATTAGAAAGTATAATTTCGTATGTATAAATTCCTTTTAGTAGTTCCAGGAAGCATTCCTTGCCGTCATTTTGAATTATGAGTTCTTTTTTAATCTCTTTGCCATCCTCATCTTTACCAGTAATTTTAATAGTAATTTTTTCAGTAAGTTTATTTTTAATGCAAACACTTTCAATAGTTTTTGAATTTGGATGTCCCTTTGCTTTTATTATACTTAATCCACTAATTATTAGTTCTCCACTTTTGAGAATGGTTTCAATATTAGATTGAGCATAAAACAATTGACAAGAGAAAAGTAATGATATAACAGTTATTTTTTTCATAATAAATAAATTTTATGGTTTTAAACTGAGTAATTTTAGGTTGTTTTTAATAACCAATAATTATTGAGTAATTTCTTGTTCAAAAGTACTAGTATCATAAATCTTGGTATTACACTAAAAGTGTAAAAATTGTTAAAGTTTAATTTTGATACATAAAAAAACGACAGTTGTTGGCTGTCGTTTTAATTAAAATGATAAATACTAATCTTAATTGAATTTGAATGTAATAAACATGTTAGCTTTTGTTGAATAATTTTTTTTCTTTTTCACTTAATACTATTCATTGATTATAATTTTATTGTACATATTTCTTTAGTCCTGTAACGGAAATTACAAACGATTGTTATAATTTTACCTAGCCTTCTTTATTTGTCTCATTATTTCAAATAACTGAAGAATTATAATTAAAGAGAAAATAATGGACAACCCTAAACAAATCAATCTTTTAACTCTACTTATACCATTCTCAATGACTTCATTAATTATTGATGAAAATTGAGTCACTACAATAATCATTAAAAATAAAGTTAGATATTATCAACATTACGTTTTTTAATAATTATAATTTTTTTTTAAATTTGTAAAAGTAAAGACTGCCAAAAATCAAACCCGAAACTATTGATATTACTGATGTTTCGTCAAAATTTGGTAATTTAAATATTACAACTATAAATCCACCTAATGTTGCAAGTAATAATAAATTTTTTTCCATTATTTTAAAATTTTAATTAAGGACAAAGAGCTGCTCCAATTGTTCCTAATAATCCAATTGCTGCTCCAACAAATGTACATGGTGCACATCCAAAAAATCCACCGAATGCTATCGTTGCGCCAGCTGCCTGTACTTTCGCAGCACCTTTTGAACAATCGTGTTTCAATTTTGCTGCATAGTTGAATCCAGATGAATAATCATAATTTTTCTCAATTTTTGTCGTTATAAAATCTGATACTACATTTTCATTTTTATCCAAAATTGATAATGTAGTAAAACCATCTTGTAATAAAAAGACATGAAGTAAAACAGGAGCTTTATTCAAAATAATTTCAAATGTAAAAGAATTTTGTTGTAATTGTTTATCTAGAGCATTTGATAGTTGCTGATATTTTGTAATGGCCTCTTTGTTTGAATATGTTACCTTTGTTACTTTTACATTTTCAGAATAACCATTTTTTAATATGATTTCATTCAAAATTGAGTTGCTTAGATATCTCTGATCAACGTCTTGCGCATTCCCAACCAAACCAAACATAACTGTGGCAACTAAGCCGAATAATAATTTTTTCATAATAAATAAAATTTTAAAGTTTATTAAATCTGAATCCTTTTCAGATTTTTATTAATAATTGTTTTTTTAATAACAAATAATTCTCGAGTAATTTGTTATGTCAAAACTACTATAACCTTAAAGTGTGGTAATACACTAAAAGTGTAAAAATTGTTAATGTTTTAGATTGGGTTATTGTATAACAAAACGACAAGCTCATTGAGCTTGTCGTTTTTGGTTTTAAGAAAATAGTGGGTTTAATTTTGTAAACTTTATCAACACGGTTTGCAAAGCTGCACCTTAGTATAAAATTTCCGCTAAGTAATTAGAAAGAATAATTAATAAAAAAACCTACAAATGCTGCGTTATTAATATCGTTTAATAAAAAACCTTGTTTAAGTCCAATAGTTGTTTTTTTGGAAATGTTATAATTTATTTTTGAAGCCAAAATTGTAGAATATTCAGTTTTACCATTATCCTTATTTCCAATGTTGATTATTCCTGGACCGCCAATTAAAGAAATGTATAGTTTATTATTTAGTAAATTTAATTTAGGAATTCTATACTCAACAACCGCATAAAATTGATTGTTATGATTTTTCACATTATTAACTTCAAAAGGAGAAACGTAAGTATCTAAACCTACCCTAAAATTTGAAGTGATATCATAATTAATTGAAGCATTTAATAGTAAATGGATTTCTTTGTCTACAGATAAAACACCTGTATTTCCAGTTATATTTAATTTTGATTGAGAAAAAGAGCAGATAGGTAAAACCATTAATGTTAATAAAATTTTTTTCATGTTTATTATTGTTTAATTAGATTGTTAATTTGGTTTAAATACACCAATTTAAACCTTGGATCAGACAAAAAGAAATCTGCTGGGTAATATTCAAAACAACTGTCTGAAATGGTAGTTTTAAAGTCAAAATCTTCCAGATTATTTAATAAATAAGCTACAAATTCAGAACAATAAAAATTATCATTGTGTATGCTAAATTCATAATCATATTTTAAATTAATTGATTTCAGATTTGTTAATTTGTTAATTAAAAGATTCATATTTGAACTATTGATCGCGTAAGAATATATTGCCTTATAATAAATATTATCTCTATTAAAGAAAGTTAATAAGTTATCTATTATTAAATTATTTTTATCTTCGGTAGGCATTAAATTGTAAATTAATAAATTATTATTTTTCCAAATTCCTATTCCTACATGAGTAATGTTTTTATTGTATAAATTGAAATTATCAGCAATAAGTTCTCTTTTCTCATTTGTTCCTCTTGTTACTATATAGATACTATCCTGAATTATTACCTGAGAATGTACTTGAATAAAAAATAATAGTAAAAAATATCTCATATTTTTTTTGAAAAATGTGTTTGAAAAAAACTTGTTTAATTTGGCAAAATCATTAAAAAGTATTATTCCAAACACAAATTAATTTTAACTACTTACTCTCTTTTATTGCCTCAACTCCACCACTAGCGGCTCCAGCGCCAATTACAGCTCCAGCATAAGTTCCATAAAATGGTTCTATCATAGTGCCCACAACTCCTCCAATAATTCCACCAATAGCATCTGCCAACCATCCACGTTTAAAAGAAGTTACGCCAGAATTATTCCAATAATAATTTGAAAATCTAGTTATAGACGTTGAAATCAAAATTTGTTTTTTTTGTTCTTCATTTAAACTACTTTTTAGTATAGTGTCTTCGAATTCAATAACGTAGTTATAAACCATTATTTCCGGATAATCGTCATTCATAAATTTTAAAACACCTCTTACGTATTCATTGAGATATAAATTCAAATTTTCATCTTGAGAATATTTACTTATTATATTTTTAAATTGATTAGGTAAATCTTTAATAGTTTCATCCATATAATCTTTTGTAAAATTGATTTTAGAATAATCATTTTCTCCAAAATATTTTATAAAATCATCGTTATTTAAAAATAACTTTTTTGTGATTTGACTAATTTCATCAAAACTCATTTTTGGTTTATAATATTTTTTTTAAAAAAATATCTAAAACATCATTGTGAATTTTTCCTGCGTAATCATATGGATTTTTTGAACTTTCTTGTGCATTACCCGCAAACCCAAACATAACTGTGGCAATTAAGCCAAATAATAATTTTTTCATGATAATAAAATTTTAAAAATCTGAACCAGTTTTAAGGTTTTTCTCAGATTTTAGTTAATACTAATTGTTTTTTAACAAATAATTCTGCATTAATTTGTTATGTCAAAACTAGCACAACCTTAAAACGTGGCTTTACACTAAAAGTGTAAAAAAAGTTAAAATTTTATTTTAGTTGAAAATTATAATAAACCTAGTGCTCTACATTCTTTTAGAATGTCTTCGTCACCGCCTTTTTCTATACCTAGCAAGTCTTTTATTTTACTTTTTCTTTTTTTGATGGTATCCTCAGAAACATTCATTTTATTAGCAATAGTCTTTATTTGAAATCCTTCTGCAAGTAATACAATTATTTCTCTATCTAAACTATCCAAAAAACCTTTTGTAAATAATGGCTCTTTTACTTTTTCTAGTACTATTGGCGTATAATAGGTTTCGCCAGCCAGAACTTTTTCAAATGCGTCTAGTAAATGTGGTGGTTTGTAATCGCTTTTAACTAACAATCCGTTGGGTTGGATTTTTTTGACCACATTATATAATCTAATAGCATCAAAATGTGCAGTTAGAATAATAATTTTGGTGTTGGGCAGATGTTTTCGAATTAAAACACCTAAATCTTCACCATTGTAAATTTTTTGTTCGGGAAATTCCGGTATAGAATAATCTAAAAAAACAAGATCAAAAGCCGAAGAATTGGCTGGATTAATAATAAGGTTATAAGCTTCTTCACAATTAAAAGCCGATATAGCTTCAATATTATGTTGTACTTTATTTAGTGACAACATAGCTTTATAACCTTCAATCATTCCTGGATGATCGTCAATCATTAAAATTCTTACAATCATTGCTTTAAACGTTTAAAGTTTTATTTTGTGAAAGTAGTAATCTAAAATGGAATTGTCAAATTTATTTCAGTTCCTTGATTTAATTCAGATTGAATATTAAATTTACCATTCAATTCTACTATTCTGGCCTTCATGTTTTTAATGCCAATTCCATTACTTTTTTTGTTGGTATCAAATCCTATTCCGTCATCTGAAATAACAATATTTATTTTATTACTTTCTATTAATGACATTGTCAAAAATACATTTTTGGCATTTGCATATTTTTCAATATTCTGCAATGCTTCTTGCAAAATTCGATATAAATTTATTTTGATACTATTATTAATTAAATCCCAATTAACAGCTTCGCTAACCTGAAGTGTGAAATATATTTGAGAATGATTTTCTATTTTAGTAAAAAGTTCTTTTACAATTCCAATAAAATTGGCATTATCTGAAAATAAATTAGAGTTTAGGTCGTGGGCAATAGTTCTAATTTCTTTTTCAACTTCTTGAATTTCATCAATTTGTTTCGTAAAAAATTCGTTTTCTATCAAATTTTCTTTATATAGTGCAGCATATAAATTCAATCTAACTGCTGATAATTTACCCATTACACCATCATGTAATTCTA
>Ga0114971_10003889_pt1 | contig 10128 bp, 8 predicted proteins | sample M_140625_MF_Meta_FD_87320 | JGI IMG/M metagenome (GOLD analysis project Ga0114971, IMG submission 87320) | Freshwater microbial communities from Lake Montjoie, Canada to study carbon cycling - M_140625_MF_MetaG | ecosystem: Environmental > Aquatic > Freshwater > Lake | place: Lake Montjoie...
CCAACCCGCGGCTCGATGACAGCAGACTTCTTCAACCCGTTGACGCGGCACATCGAGGATGTCACTTTAGGTAAGCCACTCCCCTATCCTCCCGAGCGGACTTTGCTGACATCCGGGATGACGGTTGCCGCTGTCGAATCGCTCCACAAGGGTGGCGCCGTCGTCGAAACGCCCCAAATGAATGTCACCTACCAAGTCGGAAAAGCATCCACATACTGGAAGGATTGACCCGGCCAAAATGACGACTCCAGCACACACGCCGGCAAATGGCACAACAAAACGGGACCTCTACCCGTGGATTGCAGTGCTCCTCCTGTGGTGTATTTGCTTTTTCAACTACGCAGACCGCTTGGCGATTTTCAGCGTCTTCCCTGTCCTCGAGACAGAGTTTCACTTTACCAAGACACAACTTGGAGCTATCGGAGCTGCATTTACCTGGGTCTACGCGGCAGCAAGTCCTCTCGCCGGAGCCATCGGTGATCGCTTCCCCCGCAAGGGCGTGATTCTTGGCGGGCTTGTCGTCTGGTCTGCAATCACAGGGCTCACCGGAGGATGCGGATCCTATTGGCACTTCATCGCTGTACGGGGAGCAGAGGGCCTTGGGGAGGCGTTCTACTTCCCGGCATCCATGGCCTATATCGCCGATTACCACGGTCCAAAAACCCGGAGTCGCGCGACTAGCATCCACCAGACAAGTCTGTACATTGGTACGATTTTTGGCGGTGTGCTCGCGGGCTGGATGGCAACCCGTTACGGCTGGCGTGCCCCCTTTGTGATTCTAGGCATTGCCGGCGTTGTCCTCGCGGCTGTGCTCCAGCTGGTGATGCGCGCTGCGCCCAAGCGCGAAACAGGAATGACACAGGAGCGTCCACTGGTTGCCTACAGACGCTTCTTGTCAGGGCTACGCTCGAACCGTACGGCGGTCTTAATCATTACAGCCTTTTTTGGCGCGAACATGGTCAATGCCGTTTTTCTAACCTGGATGCCGACATTTCTCAAAGAAAAGTTCAAGCTTGACCTGACGCTGGCAGGGCTCGGCGCCACAGTCTTTATTCAGCTTGCGTGCTTTGCAGGAGCTATCACCGGTGGCCAGATTGCAGACCGCTGGGCGGCAACCCAACCAGATGCCCGTATCCGCCTCAAAGCCATCGCCACACTGGTTGGAGCGCCCTTCATCTGGTTTTGTGGAACATCGTTGAACCCATGGCTGCTCATCGCCGCGATGATCGCCTTTGGGTTTTGTAAAGGCCTCTATGATGCCAACCTTACACCGGCATTTTACGATGTCATCCCTGCCAGAGAGCGTAGCAGCGCCACTGGCCTGATGAACCTGATTGGCTTTATTGGTGCTGGGCTTGGTTCGATTGCAATTGGCGTGGCCGTGGATGCCGGTGTTCCGATGAGCCTTGCCATCGGGGCAACGGGTGGTATCTACATTTTGATCGCTGGCGTTCTCTGGCTGGCATCTGGACAACGGGCGCTTGCTGACATTGACCGCGCAACGCTAGCGAGCTGATGCAATTAGAATTTGTGGGTTATTTGTGCAAATCCTAGGAATGCTGAGCGGCCAGTGTTACTAGATGCAACAATATCTCCGCCACGCACGTAGCCGATATATAGCGAGGCGGTGTCACGTGGGTTGAGCGTTACATCGTAGGATGCATCCACCATCGTGCCGAGATCCCGGTAGCCGTTGCTCGGTCGTCCTGACAATGCAAATGAGCCTGTAGTTTGAAAAACAGGGCCGCCACTGTACCAGCGGTCCGCAACCTTGTTCAGCGCATATTGATGCGCCTCGATGCGAATGGTTTCTTTCTTATTTCGCTTGATGGCCATGAGGTAGACCTCGTTTAAATTGGCTTCCGTAACGGTTGGCGTTCTCCAGTTTTGTCTTGGCGCGGTGATTTGCGGGGCGAATGTCTCGTGCTTTTGATCATTTGGATTACCATCCCCGGAGAAGACCGCGGTTCCTCCGCGCAGCCACCACCCGCCAAAGTGCGGATGCTTTACTCCAGCTTCGGCGACTCCGGCATATGCAGAATGCGGACGGCTGCCCCATTGGCCGCCTTGAAGTGCTGCCCAGAGGAGGGTGTCTGTTCGCCATTTTCCCCGGATCGAGGATGTCAATGTATTTCCACCAATGGTCGTAATATTGATGGCGGATTTGGTCGGAGTGAGGTCATTATCGACGGAGTTTAGGCCACGGGCATCCGTGTAGGTGGCGGCGAAGAAGCGGTTACTGGCTGTCTTTGTCGCGCGTGAGTCAGCTAGATAGACCTGGCGGACTTTGGTGATGGTGTCACCGCCATCGAGGTTAAACTGGCCAGTTGTAGGGTAGAAGGCCATCCCCGTGATGTTATGTGTACCAACCGTGCGGGAGACTTTTAGACCTTCAAAGGAACGTCCAACGGCTGTAAACGGGTTTGGGCTGAACAGCCGGGCGGCGGCACGCTGTGTCTGAATATATGACAGATCAGCATCTCCGGGAAGAAGCTCGATGCCGTCAACTGTTTCGTAGCGACCAATCAGAATGTCCGGGTTTCTGCCCGCTTGTAGCATATGAATGAACGCAGTCTTGATAAAGAGGCTACCTTGCTGACTTCCATTGAACTGGCGGTACTGCGCTCCGGTGCCAAGAGACCCGGTCGGAGCTACCGCATTGTGCGGCAGTCCAAGGAGCAGCGGGGATGCGGCTTCGAGAACGGTTTCAAAGGGGCGAAGTCCGCTTACCCGATGTGCAGATGGAAGACGTCCACCGAAGCGCAGGAGATTGTGGCTGAAGGTATAGGATGATTGGTAGCCAGGTATGGGTGGTTTGAACCAGCCCCACGATTCGGAGCGCACGCGAAGAGATGCGAAAATTTCGGGTTTGGTCGCCTGTGAATTTGATTGCGGCCGCTGCCCTACCAACAAGAGTGCCACGGCTATAAGCATCAATGTCCTCCGGTATCGCATTTCGCGAGCCGGAGTAATCTATCATCTAACCCTGTGCTGAATCGTCAGTGGACGATTGCTAAGCAGTTGAATGTATTAGAACTTGCGTGTAATCTGTGCAAATCCCAGAAATACCGAGCGGCCGGCATAGGTCGCGGCAACGGTGTCTCCTCCATGTACATACCCTGCATACAGCCCAACAGTGTCCCGTGCGTTCAAGGTTACATCATAGGAAATGTCGATTGCTGTCCCGATGTTACGTGAGCCGCCATTTGGTTTCCCCGTCAGAGAGAAGTTATTTGTTGCTTGAAAAGCAGATCCACCTGTGTACCAGCGATCAGCTAGCTTATCCAAGCGATAGGAGTGCGCTTCCAAGCGGATTGTTTCCTTCTTGTTGCGCTTTATTGCCATCGCGTAGAGGTCATTCAAGTTGGACTGCGTAACGACCGGAGTCCTGAACAACAATCTTGGCGGGCTAATTTGTGGCATCCACGACTGGTGCTTGTTGTCATTCGGATTGGTATCGCCAGAGAAGTGTCCTGCGCCTGCGCGAAGCCACCAACCAGAAAAGGCAGGATGCTTGATCCCGGCTTCCGCAACGGCTGCGTAGGCATCCTGACGACTTAGTCCCCATTGCCCTTGCTGGGTGCCTCCCCAGAGGAGCGCATCGGTTCGAAGCTTACCATGTGTACTTGTCGTGGTTGCGTGACCGCCAAGGGTTGTCAGTTTTATAGCATCTGTCGTGGCCGTTGATGTGTTATCAACGGCCTTGATGCCACGTGCATCGACGTAAGAATCGATAAAAAACCGATTGGATGTATTCTTGGTGCTTCGTGAATCAGCAAAATACATTTGCCGTAGCTTTGATATCGAATCACCGCCATCCAGGTTAAATGCCGCTGTTGTTGGGTAAAAGCCAGCCACAGTGAGGACATGATTACCATTGGTTTGGCTGAGCTTGAAGCCATCCATGGAACGGCCAACAACTGTAAATGCATCAGGGCTGAACAAGCGCTGCGCGACCCGCTGTGCTTGGATATAAGCCAGATCGGCATCCCCAGGAACAGCCTCATTGCCATCAATTAGTTCCATGCGACCAGCCATGATTTCAGGGCTTTTACCCTTCTGTGGCATGCGAAGGTATGCTTGTTTGATGAAGAGACTTCCCTGCTGGCTGCCGTTTATAGAGCGATATTGACCGCCCATCCCAAGGTTGCCAAGAGGTGCAGGCCCGGCGGCTTGATGTGGCAGACCAAGCAGAAGTGGTGCGGAGGCTTCAACAAGTGTCTCAAAGGGTCTTATGCCGGATACTCTGTGTGCGACCGGTAATTTCCCACCAAAACGAAGCAAGTTGTGGCTAAACGTATAGTTATTGTCATAGTTGCCACCTGCAGGATTGAACCATCCCCAAGATTCTGATCGGACTCGCATCGTTCCAAAAAGCTGCATCTGATCTGCAATTAGTGGTTGCACACCACCATTCGTCAACATCCCGATAAGTATTAGGCTATGAATCAATGTCAATCTCCGTAAGCACACTTTATAGAGCCAAAGCAAAATTCGCCAACTTAGAATTGACCAGCCGTCATTATTGAGGCATGGATGGAGCGATTTTTCGGATGTCTTTGCAAGCGACCACATTTGCGGGGAGTTGCGTTAGAGCATTGACCAGAGTGTTTGCTCCAAGCCTAAATATAGCAACGACTCCAAGGTGGAACGGCAGAGGTTGCGTACGGCTACACCGCACCATGAGCGTCAACCGTGGAGTCGTCAATCAGTCTTTTCTCTATTCTGTCACGTAGTCCTGTGCTCTAAAAAGGTGTCCGTGTGTCGTTTCAGTGAAGATGGGTACGAGGGCACCCGGCAACACCGATGTGACATCACCAGGAGCGTTTGGCCCGCCGAGGTCTGTTCGCAGCCACCCCGGATCGAGCGTATTCATAAGGACGCCGTGTTCCGCCAAGTGCCCGGATGTATCGGTCGTAAACTTATCGACTGCGCCCTTAGAAATGGAGTACGCAATCAGTTCGGGTTGGTCCTGGATGCCACTGGTGACATTTACGATACGTCCCCACTTCCGCGACTTCATCCCTGGAATGAACGTATGGCAGATACGTGAGAGGGCGATTACGTTGACTTGGAAGCTACGTTGATAATCTTCATCTGGAATATTCAGCCAGTCCTGGCGATAGGGCGTCATGATCGCAGCGTTGTTGTAAAGAATGTCAATCGCAGGACCGCTCTGTAAAAGCGTTTCCAGCATCGCAGAAAGCTCTGCACCATCGGAGAGCTCAGCGGCAACCTGATGTGTTTGAACGCCAAGTTCTTGAAGCTCCGCGGCAAGCGTCGAGGTGCTGTCAATCAGACGACTGTGCAGCACAACATTACAACCCGCGCGTGCCAGCCCAAGGCTTATCTGACGCCCAACACCGCGGCTTGCTCCCGTTACGAGAGCCCACTTACCACTAATATCTAACGTTTCCATGCTCATTCTCCAGTCATCACTCACACTTGATCTCGAAATACGTTCACAACTCTACTTCTTGCGCACTGCCAGAGCGGATTTCACGTAGCGTCCCCAATAGTCTGTTGGGGTGTAGTCCCACCCGGTGATCAGGCACGGATTTGCACTTGGGTGAAAGCTCCAAGCAGTCCAAGAAAGGCTATGCGTTTGGATGTACTTGATGACATCCGGAGCCCAGGCCTCGGTATAAACATTCTCATGAGCGGGTTCGCCTGCATGCCAAGGCTTTGTGCCAACCTCTCCAACAAAGACCGGGTACTTGGCAACGGTCGGTGTGACATTGACATCCCAGTCCTTCTTCCAAGGATAGATGTGCGTGGCGTACATGATTCCGTTTCCGCCACGGTCTGTCAGAGCGCTCCCGGCAACAATGCCCCGAAGGTCATAAGCCCAATCAAGGCCACCTGCGACGACGATGTTCTTGGCACCACTAGAGCGAACCACGTCCACAAGCGCCTGCATCCCAGGTGTGTGGTACTCAAGATGCTTGCCGCGTGCTGGGTCATCGTTACGTTCATCCACCGACCCGCCGTTCTTCCAGACATCCCATGAGACATCATGTGGCTCGTTGTAGAGATCAAAGAGCACTGCAGGATTGTTAGCAAATCGCTTAGCCACGCTGTTCCAAAATAGGACGGAGTTGTCATCCGGCATCGCGTGTTGGCCAACGTGCGAGCCCCACACGCCGCCATTGCTCCAGTGCAAGTCAAGAAGCACATACTTGTTGGATGCAGCCACACGGCTAACCACAGCGTCAACCAACTTTTGATAGTTGCTGGCTGTCAGCTGTGACTTTTGCCCCTTGTAGTAACCAAACCAGAAATCCTGTGTCAATGGAATACGTACAATGTTGGCATTCCATTTTGTCAATGCAACATCGATGGACTCAAGCACATGTTCACCTGCCGGATCCCAGTCAAGGCTCGGCACATTTACACCCTGTAGTCTAACAGTTTTGCCTTTTGTATCCACGACTTTGTTACCAACGGTATGCAGCGCTGGTGGCGCTGCAAAGGTGGTTTGCTGGCTCAAAAGGACAGCAATCACCGTTCCGGACAGGAAGAATGTGCTCTTTATGTGCGTGTTGACTGGATGGTTGAATTTCATAGAATCTCCCGTGATGTGCTTAGCGTGGTTTTAGAGGTGTGGTCCCGCTCGATTGGCGGGGAATGAGGACGGTTGGAACGACGATACCCGTCGGCGGAGCGGCAGCGGCCCCACCGCTAATCCGGTCGGTCAAGCGGTTGACAAAGGCATGAGCCATCGCATCGATATGGCAACCAACCGTCGTCAGTGCTGGCGAAACAAAAGATGCGATATGAAGGTCATCGAATCCGATGACAGAAATGTCACCAGGAACCCGTAGTCCAGCTGCGTGGAGTTCCTTGCAAACGACCATCGCAATCGAATCCTGATAGGCGAATATCGCCGTCGGGCGTGGTTCTGTTTGGAGCACCTGCTTGACAGCAAGAATTACATCCTGTTCAGAGGTGATCTCATAACGGTTACCAGTATCGATGACTACATCACCCTGCGCGACTTCATTGATGAAAGCTGTGGTTCTGTCAAATGGTCCACGATGGACGGGTTTACCGATAACAGCGATATTTTTATGGCCAAGTCCGAGGAGATGCCGGGCGATCTGGCGTGCGCCATCGGCATCATCGCCAGTTACAAAATCAAATTCTTCAGCACCGGGAAACCATCCCATAAAGACAATTGGCATCCCTGATTTATGAAGTCCTACAGCGTACTCAGAAGCTATCAGGCCATGTTCTCCCGTAACGAGCAGAATGCCATCGACACGGTTGTTTCGTAGATTGATTAGACTCTTGAGCTCATTTTCCTGATCTTTGCCGCTGAGATGCAGCTGGAGCGAGTATCCGGAATCACCAACACAATTGGCGATGGCCTGTACGAGCTTTGGATAGTATGGGTTTGAGAGTTCAGGGGCGATGAGCCCGATGGTGTTAGTGTGTTGTAGCTTAAGGTTTCTTGCAACCTGATTGACCTGATAGCCCTGATCTTGTGCAATGGCGACGATGCGTTCGCGTGTAGCACGGTTCACCAGAGTGCTCCCGGCGAGGGCGCGTGACACGGTTGAGTGGGATACTCCAGCCAGTTTTGCGATGTCTTCCAGTTTTAACATTACGGATATGTATTCTATATACACATCATTGCAATCGATTGCAATACAGATGAATCGAAATTTGCAATCGATTGCAGACCAATTTTCGACGTGAAGTAAACGCGTGGTGGACGAAAGATCTTTACATAGAAACAACAAAGCCGCCCAGGGTACCCCGAGCGGCTTCATCTAAAATAACCAGCCAAACGCTAAACCCGCAGGAAGACATCCTTTTTGTACAATCCCCACAGCGTAAGCATCACGAAGATGAGTGCGCCCCCACTCAGGAAAATGTCCTTGTAAAGCGGAAAATGCGTCATCAAGCCACGGACAAAGTTGTTCGAAATGTCGTCAAAGTCGACAATATGTGTCCCCATGTACGCAGTGATCGCATTTGCACCGATCACAACCCAGAACACGGAGCCCTTCGTCCATTTACGTACATCCAGGATGTAATAGAACATTCCTAGCAGCACCAGGCTCAGTCCGCCTGCAACCAATACAAATGAGCTGGTCCAGATTTTCTTGACCACGGGTAGCCAGATATTCCAAATCCAACCGGTGGTGAACATCAGCAAACCTGAACCAACAAGCAACGCTGCCTTACGCGTTCCTGCATCCGCGCTCTTCTTAATGTACGTTCCAGCAAGCAAGCCCAACAAAGCCGTTGCAACAGATGGAATATTCGAAAGAGGACCCTCAGGGTCGCCATACTCTTTATAAAGCTGACCAGGTTGCAGCATAAGACGGTCGAAGTAGTTTGCAACATTACCGGCTTCATCAAAGGAACCGAGTGGATGTCCGGGGACTGGCACAAATCGTAGAACCGCCGCGTACCCAACCAAGATACCAATCGTCACAAGTGCTTGGGCCTTTGGCTTTGTGTAGAGGTAAATCAGCGCTGCCCCAAGGTAGCCAAATGCTTGACGTTGAAGAACACCAAAGAGGCGTAAGTCACTCCATGGCTCAAGCTTGGTAAGACCATTGATGAGGAGACCAAAAAACGTTAGCCAGGCAAAGCGGGTGATGATTTTCCGGACGAGGGATGCTTTTGAATCCCCAGCCTCCATCCGACGTCCGATTGAATACGGAAGTGTGGCCCCGATAATAAAGAGGAACAGTGGGAAAATACAGTCGTGGAAGCGAAATCCCGCCCATTCAACGTGGCTACAGAACTGGGCGACAATTTCATCCATGATCTTGCTCGGCCACCGGGCACCGACTGCCTCAAGGAAGCTCGCGCCACCGATAATCCAAAACATATCAAAGCCTCGGAGGGCATCAATGGAAAGTACCCTGTCCTTTGGCGACATCTTTGCGGTTGCAACAGTGCTCATTCCGCGAATGTACCACGGGTTCATTGCGGAATTGGTTAGGATTACCGCACTAAATTGTCGTCTGAACGCTTTGCCGTCAACCGACGAAAGACACTACCAAACACAGCAAGCAGTAATGCATTGATTAATGTTGGGAACACGACAAAGACGTAGCTAGCTTCCTGAATCGCAGCGCCACCTAAAACAGCAACCAGCGCTGTTCCACCTCCAGGAGGATGCATGCAGCGAAATACAGCCATGGCCAAGAGGGACAGTCCCACCGCGACGCCGCCTGCGAGCATCCGGTCAGGTATTAGCTGGGACACCGTAACACCGATCAGTGCCGAGACCAAATGGCCTCCAATTATGGGCCAGACACGCGCCGCAGGACTCTGCGGAAACTGAAACACAATGACTGCTGCTGCACCCATGCTTGCAATTACGACAGGCGTTCCGCCACGCACAAGCTGACTTGTCGCAAATCCGATGGCTCCAATTGACAGTCCAGCACACATCGCTGCTAGGACTGACAACTGAAAAGGTTTCAATGTGGCGTAGGCATTTGTAGTACGCGATATATTCACAGACTGTTTCTCACTCAACTCACGAACCGTAGGCACCTATTTTGGGTCGATGCCCTGAACCGGGATGAGAATACGTGAGCGCATCTGAGTAGCACGGAGCTGCACCCGCGCGGCAGGCCCAGCAGGCCTGACCGATACACGACGGCTTGGAAGCTCCCATCGTTCTCCACCCTTCGTCGTCGCATCGCGTACAACGAGTACATAGCTCCCCACAGGAAGCAACAAACGCGCATGGCCCGAAGGATCGGTCATTCGCGAACCAGTAACATCACCTTGCGTCGTGGGCTTTCGATTTTCGTTGTACATATCCGCTTGCCGTTCAACATCAAAAATCAACCCCTGAACCGGCTCACCCGAACCACCCTCGGTTACAAGAACATCCACAAGTCCTGCAGGTTTTGCAATGAGCGTGACCGTATCACCTGGGATATGTTTCGGCTCCGAAACCACGTGATGGACTGGATCCCAAACACTTATGGACACACTTGCCGCAGAATCGATTTCGAAGTTGAATGTTCCATCCTGCGAAGATGCAACGTTCAGGAGTCCTGGTCCGGAGATCCGCTTCCCCATCCAAATGGCCATATTCGCGGCGATCGGCTTACCTTTACCATCGGTGACCTGCCCGGAGATCTTCCGTAG
>Ga0114971_10003890_pt1 | contig 10128 bp, 6 predicted proteins | sample M_140625_MF_Meta_FD_87320 | JGI IMG/M metagenome (GOLD analysis project Ga0114971, IMG submission 87320) | Freshwater microbial communities from Lake Montjoie, Canada to study carbon cycling - M_140625_MF_MetaG | ecosystem: Environmental > Aquatic > Freshwater > Lake | place: Lake Montjoie...
ATGGGCTCTGGATATGGCTTCTTACAGCTGGATTAGGCGCATGGATCGGTTCGGAAATTGGTGTTCGCGGGCTCTCTGAACGTGCTGCACGCAGACTTCTGGCTCTGGTGTTGTGTCTGGCTGCCATGAGGTCGCTTTGGGCTGCTTTGATCTAACGGGTTTGTCTCGATAATTGATGATTCACTCTAGAAGCGGGGTGGCTTCACCCCACCCTACTTTGCGTGCCCCGGTTGGATTTATCCAGCCAGTCTTCAGTCCCATTCGAGTAGCTCTTTGGCCATCTCAGGGCCTGGTTTCATCGCATCCATCCCTCCAAATCGGTCGGTCTTGCCGGCACCCAAGAGTCTGGCTTGTGCGAACATCGCTTTTGCAGCAACAGGGTCGCTCTCCTGCTGTCGTAATTGAGCCATCGCATAGACCGGCTGCCAGGCGTGTGGGCTGGCCTTGATCGACTTCGCAAAATAGTCGGCGGCCACGCAAGTCTCTCCACGACGAATCGCAAGTCGTCCAAGATTCCACAAAGCACCTGCATACAGGGGATTACGCTCGACTATCCTATTGAATACAGCCTCGGCTTCCTCCCAGTTTCCCAAGTTCCGCTCCACCACGGCCATAGCCATCTGGGCATCGTCATTTGTGGGCAACATCCGGGCAATCTCGCGTACCCGTTCGGCAGACCCAAGATCTGACGGATACTCCCGATACTTTATGTAAGCCTCTTTCCATAAATTGTTTATGTCACTTTTAACGAACCTCTCTGGCGACTTCTGTCCAGGCACCTCATGATCCGATTCCGCCGGGCCGCAACTTGCAACACAGACAGATACAAAAATCCACAAGCATATTCCAGTAAATGACTTGTAGACTTTCATGAACGCAGTTCTCCGGCTTTATCCAAACTCGCCACAACCCTGATCATACCATAAACCCAAACTTCAAAACGAAGAGGTGTATAGAACGACATCAACAAACCTCGTACCCCCATAAAAAGTGCCACAAGATTCTAACATGCAAATATTTACATCACACTAATTTCTTGATGATAAAAATTTCCGGAAGATTTTTTCGCACTATTATCGCGTTCTGTTCTCTAGGTAAGTAGAGGGTTGAAGTAAAACTTGCAGGTTTTACGAACAGCTTCATCCGTGAACTTACAACGAGATGTCCGATCATGACTGAAATTGAGTTGCTGAATCTTCTCAACCAGAACCACGAATATCTCCAATTTCAGGTTCGCAATATTTTGCGAAATAATCCGCGACTTTGCCGATGGATACAGGCAGAGGATGTGGCTCAGAATATATTGATCCGGATGTACCGTTGTATCAAAGATGAAAGGATGGAGATCTTTGATCAGCAACATTTTATCAGGCTGATGTCAACTCAACTACGCCGGGAGGTAATTGACCTTTATCGCAAGCATTTTGGGCCGTATGGGATGGGAACCCATTTGAAAACTGATCCTCATTCGATTGCAATCAATTCAGCGACAGAATATCGTAGGGTCCCCACCAGCGCGACTTATAACGGACCTGAATCAGACGAAGAGTGGTCGGAATTTCACGAAAAAGTCGATCAATTGCCAGCCGAATTGAAGCAGGTTTTTGAGTTGATCTGGTATTCCGGATTTACGGAACTTCAGGCATCCGAAATATTGGAAGTCAGTGAACGAACCGTTCGACGACGATGGCGCGATGCCCGAATTCAGGTACAGCAGAGATTGACTCTCTGCCCATCACCATTAAAAACGTCGGCTGCATCTTGAATTTTTATTTTAAGATGATCCCGGCGTAGCTCTGGTGTCATACATATCAAGTCAATAATTCTCGCTTGATATTTAGGTTCTGGTTATCACGTGTGAGAAGATATTCACGATATTTCGATTCCGACCATTGATTTAAGCGTTCAAAGACGAATTTCGGCTGTGACTGCTGGGAGTTACAAAGCGCTGAGAATTGATCCCATGTCCAGCTCTGTTCTTTCATCAATTCAAGCAGAATCAATTTCATGGAATATGATAATCCGACAAGCCGGTTATCGTTCATCCGTAGGCTCACGCCGAGATCCAACACCACGGAATCCTCAATAAAAAGGTCGTTATCATCTGTCTGAATCTGACTTTGAGGGACAGCAGGAGCTTTTGCAATATTGGAGCCACTTAAAGCATCAATCACAACGGAATCGTCGTCGAAGACAGTTTGCATGGGCCGATTGCCGAAGAAATCATCGTCAGGAAGATCGAGATCAATTTCCAGATCCAATTCCGGATCCTGAACGGTTGAAACGCGTTTGGGAACAGGAGGGGGAGCTGGTTTGTCGATTGGAGCGAATTTTTCGACCTTCTGTATGATCGATGAAGGCGGATCAAGCTCATATTGCAATTCCTCCACACTCAGCCGCTCAGCAATCTGGATATTGGGAAGTGACATCTGACCAGCCTGTTTCAATTCAGCCCTGAGTTGCATGATTTGACGCCGCAGACGTTTCACATCGTCATCGGCCGTGGCTGTGGCAGGCGGCTTGACCAAAGCTGAATTGGCAATTTGATCCTCAGCAAAATCCGTGTTGACTGGTTCAGGATCAATCATCTTGGAGATTCGCTTTGAAGTCCTACGATCGAGAACACTGACCCTCACCCGGCCTGTGATATCATAAGAGAGGGTGACTTTCAATTCATCATCACGATCAGGATCCTGATCTCGAGGCACTTCGGTTTGATATTTCAATTCCAGATGATCGTCGATCCCCTTGTCGGTTTCGATCAGGAATTCCCCGACGCTTTTCGAATCTCCCAAGAGTTTTGTCGGGGACTCGACCACTCTCAGACGAATTTTTGGCTGATTGTATTTCACTTTGCCAAATGATACGGTTTTTTCAGCTGGCAACTGGGCGTTGGATTTAATGACAACTCGCATGGAATAATCCGACTTAGCCGAATCCCATGCAACAATACCCAGATTCAACGTGGATTTTCGCCTTAATTGGAATATTTTATGCGACTTGCCTTCATCTGAAATGCGATCGGTCGGATTTTGGAGAGTCAGCCATGCTGTTGCGGCAGCACCCAGAGCGACCCAGAACGAGCCATCGGCCGGCATTTCATGACTTCCAACACGCTTTGAATCCAGAGTGTCAAGCATGGCCTGAACACCACGAGCCCGACTGCCGGCACCGACGATCAGGAGTCGTTTGACGGGCTTTGAGAGCTGTTTTTCAGCCGATTGAGCGGCTTGATAAATTGCGGTCTGGGCTCGGGTTAATAAAGGCTCCACCACACGATTGTATTTCTCGAGAGTCAGATCAAGCTGTAAATCACGTTCCTTCCAATACCTGCGACTTTTCTCGGTGGTCGTCATCTCCCGCTTCATGGATTCGGCTGCCTGATAAACTTTATCTCGTGCATTTAAATGATAAACTGGATCAAAACCAGTGCGTCCACGAATCTCGGCGGCGATCCAGTCGGCAATCGACTTCGTAAAATCCGCTCCTCCCAAAAATTCGCCGCCGGCCCACGATTCGAGAACCTGAACGTTCATGCCTTCCGCATTTAATAATGAAATATCAAGCGTACCACCGCCGAGATCAAAGACCAGCATATTGTCACTCCCAGCACGAATATCGGCATATTTCACACCCAGCAGTGGACCACTATCACCAGCCTTGGGAACGCGCTCCACCATCCAGTCGTAAACTGCAGCTGCCACTGGTTCTTCTACCAGGTCCAGCACCTCTAGTTCAGCCCAGGCGGCGGCTTGAAGGATGGCCTGACGCTGACGACTCCCAAACGATGGAGGAACGGTCAGAACCACTCGCTTGACTGGAAATCCTATAAATAATTCTGTCCGTATCTTCAGCCTTTTAAGAATTTGTCCACAAATTTCCGCTGCACTGAATCGGGGATTGTTTTCCGGAAACCTCGGTCTGGTATCGGCGAGAAATCGTTTTGGGAGACGGATGGGGATATCTTCGGGGTCAAAGCTGGCAGGCAACTCATCGCCGGTGAGGAGTTTATCGGACCTGAGGAGGGCAACGGAGGGAATTTGAAACCGATCATCGCCACGGCTTTGGGCGTTGCCGAGGGGGACAAGGCGTGGTTGAAATTCGGTGTCGATGTAGGCTGCTTTAGAAAATGTGGTGCCGAGGTCGAATCCTACAACAGGTTGACCTTGGACAATCAATGCCTTGTTTGATTTGGGTTGATCCACATTGGCGGCCATAATTCAAGCCTTCAATCACGCGTCAGGTTTTCAGAAAAAGTATGGAACCTAACCCTATTACAGCCTGAAAGGTGGCAAATGAGCAATACGGATGGAAGATTTTTTAAAGTTTCCGGGAACGGGTTGACCGGATCGTGCGGATACGTCATGATTTAATGATTGATTCCGGCTTGACGCAACCTGTGTTTTGGATGTAGGATAGATTAGATCCTGCGAGACGAGAGTCATTGTAGAGATCTTTCTTGGGTTGGTATCGACGGGTATCTCGACTGACCGAATATTTGGACGCCTGACTCGACGAATGAGTCCTGCTTTGAAACGGAGATTGATTTGATGAGCCAATTCCGCAAAATGATCCGCAGCCAGATTTTTCGGACCATTTCGAGAGAGCCGTCCGGTTCTGTCAGATCCAATCGCCGGCGAATCCGCAATCTGACGCTCTGGGTTGAATCTGTTGAGTCACGTCAACTACTGACGCTTCCAGCAGTTCTGACAATCCCGATGATGCCTGAACTGGACCAGTTTGGCGACCAGATTCTGGTGGTTCAGGGTTTTGGGATCCCCGAACGGGCTGCTCTCGGAATCTTTGATTCAGGCGCATCGGCAGTCACTTTTGCAGGTCAGGATCAGGAATTTTTCGGGATGGGCGAAATCGGCTCAATCCCAATCAAAGTTCCTGGAGGCGCGATGGCGGAAGGTATCGGTGGAGCCATCATCGGCGATGTTTCCGAGCCTGGTACAATTTATTCCGATGGAATGCATTCGTTCGATTTATCATTCGACGATATTGGATTTCCCCAGTTCAATATTGCTTTGAGTCCAACCGCCCTGGAAACTCCTGATATTCAGGCATTCGTGGGAACAGAAGAGTCGCCTCTATTGCCCACAATCACTGGGACCCCGGCATTAAATGCTTCTCCAAAATATCCTGACGGAGCCGCTGCACATGTGGAAATGCTCGGCGCAATGCTCGATTTTTCCGATATTTTTCCTGGCCTGATACTCCCATTCCCTGACCTGAACTTTGCACACCCTGGCGAATTAATTATATATGACCCGGCAAATACAGATATTCATGACACCGTGGTGCTGCCCTTAATTCCATTTGGAGGCGAAAACTCCGATGATCCTGGCGATTTGATCACGGAATCTCTATTATGGCTGATCCCAAATGTGACGGGCACTTATGATAACATCACCTCCTCCACTGGCAGTTTCCTGTTCGATACAGGTGCCCAGCTTTCCGTCATTTCCACCGATATGGCGCTTAGCCTTGGCCTGAATCTGGACGCGCCCACCACCTCAATCGACGTCCAGGGTGTGGCAGGAACCACGACAATTCCCGGGTTTACACTGACTACTCTGGATATGCTGCGTACCGATGGCGGGATATTGCAATTTGCCAACGTTCCGATCTATGTCCTTGATGTCGCCCCCGGGATCGATGGCATCTTCGGCATGAATTTGATGAACGTGGCGAACGAGTTTGTATTTGATCCCCATTCTCCGAACGGGCCACAACTTTCCATCGCTTATTTTGCAAACCCTGATCGAGGTGCTCCTCCAGAAGATGACGGCTTAGGTGAACTGGCAGCCCTTTTTAAACTTGTCGGATTGAACGTACTGGGAGGGGCATTGGGTGGAACTCAATCTTTGCCGCGATTCGAAGTTCCGAAAATCAATTCATCAACCAGCCTGACAACTCCTGTATCTGCCGTCGAGTTTGGTGCAAGCTGGTCGATCGATACGACAGTCGGTTTCCCATCAGGCAGCCCGAACCCAACAGGCAATGTAGACCTTAAAAATAATGGAGTTGTATTTGCATCTCCAGCAGTCAACGCCCAAGGCAAAGCAAGCTGGAGCTCACCAGCAACTCCCTGGGAGCCAGGCACTTATCAGATTACAGCGAGCTACACAGGCGATTCGAAATACAATTCCTCAGCATCAACAACGCAATCCGTGACCATCGCCAAGGCGACCACGGCTTTGACATTTCAGGGTACGGGCATTGATTATGGCCAATCTTTGACAATAACCGGAAAATTGTCAGCTGGAACAGGCGTTTCGGTTCTGAATTCGCCGATCCAGCTCAAGGTGGACGGCACCGTCGTATCACATACAACCGTATCTGCCGATGGATCTTATTCTTTCGTTGTCAATAATCTGAGCGCAGGATCGCATTCCTTTCAGACAACATTTGCTGAAACAAGCCATTTCAAGCCGTCAAGTTCGGCACTGACATCACTCACTGTCTCCAAGGCTTCGAGTACCTTGAGCCTCACTGGAACCGGCGTTGATTATGGCCAATCGCTCATTCTGACTGGAAAAATGATATCCAGCACGGGAGCATCCGTATTGAATTCACCGATTCAGCTTAAAGTTGACGGCTCGGTGACTGCAAATACAACTGCCTCTGCCGATGGATCTTATTCTTTCAGCGTGAATAATCTTGGAGCAGGTTCGCACAGCTTCCAGGCCCTGTTTAATGAGTCGGCGAATTTCAAATCTATCAGTTCCACTTTAACAACTGTTGCAGTTGCCAAGGCTGAAACGGGATTGACTTTGGCAGCCAGTGGAACCCAGATCAATGCAGGTCAATCGGTGAGCCTGTCTGGAAAATTAACATCCAATCCAAGCGGATCGGTATTAAATTTCCCGATTCAGTTCAAAATTGATGGAGTGATCATCTCCAACAACAGCACCACCAGTTCGGCTGACGGAAGTTACGCATTCACCTTGAATAATTTTGGTGTGGGCTCACACACGATTCAGGCTGTATATGGTGATAGTGCGAATTTCAAAGGCTCCAGTTCGACGACATTAAATATTGCGGTTGCAAAAGCCGCTGGGAGCCTGAGTGTTACGGCTCCTTCCAAATCGGTGTTCGGCCAGATAGTAACTGTCACGGCACAGGTATTGCCGTCTCAGGCATCCGCATATGAAGGTGCTGTGGTGACTTTCTATGACGATAAGAAAGTGCTTGGGACTTCGAAGATGCAATCCGGCAAGGCTATTTGGAATTTCAATTCCACAACAGTGAACCAGATGCTTCACTTCAATGCCAAGGTGGCTGAAACATCAGCTGGGACATCTGCAGCAAGCCCCATGGCGATGATGAGTGTGGGCAAAGCCAGTACATCGGTGAGCTGGACGATTGTGAAAAAGCCTGGAAATAATCAGGAATGGACGATCAAAGTTTCGCCAACATCACCAGGAGCAGGCACTCCGACAGGCCAGATTAAAATCACTTTGGGTGGAGCTCGCCCGAAAACAACCAATTTAAAACTGGTCGCTGGCAAGGTGGTTTATAAATTCAAGGCACCGGCTGGAACTCCGAAGTCGATTGCATTTATTGGGGACACGAACTTTTCGGCCTCGACGAAAAACGTTTGAACCAAGACGGTTGGATTCCCTCAAGAACCCCGGTGTTGATCGGGGTTCATGTTCTCTGACTGCAGAGATCTGAACAAAAACACTAGCCAAATCTCCTTCGATCCGTTAGGATTCGACTAGTCCATCAAGGAATTGTGCAATTCATTGCCTATCTAAAGGAACGGAAAAAATGGCAATTGAGTCGTTTGTGGATGGCCCTATTGACGGTGTACTTGTTCGGCACTTGAAAAATTATACCGACCATCGCGGCTGGCTTGTGGAACTTTTCCGCCACGACGAACTTGACAAAGAGCTATGGCCAGTCATGGCTTACGTCTCGAGCACTTTGCCAGGCGTTTCACGTGGTCCGCATGAGCACGTCGATCAATCCGACGGATTCGCCTTCATCGGGCCAGGCGAATTGTGCGTTTATTGCTGGGATAATCGGCCTGATAGCCCGACCTATCGCCGGCGCATGAAGTTCGTGGCCGGTGTTTCGAGCCCCACGGCCGTCTATATCCCTCCTGGAGTGGCCCACGCCTACCGATGCGTTTCTGATGTTCCTGGGATGGTCTTCAATGCCGCCAACAGGCTTTACGCAGGCTGGGACAAGAAGGAACAGGTCGATGAGATTCGCCACGAGCGCGACAATCCGGAACTTTTTCCGCTCGACTAATCTGGAAATCGGATTCCAAAACACTTGCCGACCAAGCTAAAATCGTTTAAACAGCAAGCATGACAAATGCATTCGTTGTCATCATTCTTCAAGTAGAGGATTCACTCCCATGATTCTGGATCGTCGCAATTTTCTCACCACCAGCCTCGGCCTGGCCGCTGCTGCCACAGGCTTTGCGAAATCGGCTTCAGCCGCCGATTACTCTTTGCCAGCCTTGCCTTATGACTTCAAGGCGCTCGAGCCACACATCGACGCCCGCACGATGGAAATCCATCACGACAAGCACCACGCCACCTATATCAAAAATCTGAACGACGCTCTCAAGCCACACTCAGCCCTTCAAGGCAAGCCTGTGGAAGAGCTTCTGAAGAACCTCAAAGACCTTCCAACAGCCCTTCAAATGGTGGTTCGGAATAACGGCGGTGGCCATTACAATCACAGCCTTTTCTGGACCATCATGGGCCCCGACGCCGGTGGTAAGCCGACTGGCAAACTGGCTGAAGCCATCAGCTCGACTTTCAACGGCTTCGACGCCTTTAAAGCTCAGCTTTCTGACGCTGGTGTCAAGCGTTTCGGATCAGGCTGGGGCTGGCTCTCCGTGGGTAAAGATGGAAAGCTGGCGATCACCTCGAGCCCGAATCAGGACAGCCCACTGATGGACGGTTCCACACCGATCCTCGGTGTCGATGTCTGGGAACACGCCTACTACCTGAAGTATCAGAACAAGCGGGTCGATTACGTCGCCGCTTGGTGGAACACGGTCAACTGGGCTGAAGTGGCCAAGCGTTACGACTCTGCCCGCGGTTGATCAGGATCCTTTGATCGTCTAAAAATTCGACGATGGATGGCTCAAGTTCAGGCCATCCATCGTTTTTTTCTTGATCTCATTTGTTTACCAGAAATGAATTACTGAATCAGCCGGCTTCTCAGCCAGTTCAGGAAGTCCATATTTGAGAGCAGTCCGATGTGGGTGACTGGCCCATTGGTTGGGGTGAAAGTGACTCCTGGTGGAGGGGTTACACTTGGTGATCCCCAGAGCTGAAGTGCGATTTTCGAGTCGTTCGGGAAGACGCTCAGTAGCGAATTCAGTGGGACCACTCCGTCACCGACATCGGTCGTTGTCGAGGGCTGATACCAGATCTGATTCTCTACTGTCGGGATCGGAGCAGGCTGACCGATCGGCCAGACTGTCCCACCCAGGCCTGTTTGCTGAGTCAGCTGGGTGATCGTCGTGGTGGTCACTCCAAACGAGGCCGAAGCCTGCACCACCCGGCTCAGCCAAGGGCTGTTTCCTGAAGTATTTGCAGCATTCAGGTCGAGCAATAAATCAGGCGATGTACCCGGCACGGCATTTACGTTCGCAGGTATACCACCCACAATCAGAAAGTCTGTGTCTGCAATGGTTTGACGGAACGATGGGAAATACAGCTGGGCGAAAATCAACGGACTTGGCAAGGTCGTGACTGGGTCAATAATCGCAGTCTGATTGATGTTTACATCGGGCCCGGGGATGGTGGTTGTGCCAGCGGCTACCCCGGAATACAGCGGATTCAAGGCCGCCATGACACTTCCTGTGGTCGAACCAAATGCGTCATTAAAGTCGTTATTCCAAGGATTTAAAAATTGCGGAATCCCTTCGTTGGGCCCACTGACCATCACCAGGCTCTCCACCTGAGGCAATTTCAAAGTGCTGGTGCCGGTGCTGAAAGTTCCTCCAAACGCCGGGCTTTGGATATAAGCTCTGGCAAGCAGGGCCCCTCCACCGACTCCAACGATGTCCACAGAGGTGATTGTCGGGTCATTGGCGACCATGGCGGCCAAAACCTGTCCGAAATAATTGATTTCATAGATCGGTGTGTCCTG
>Ga0114971_10003891_pt1 | contig 10127 bp, 11 predicted proteins | sample M_140625_MF_Meta_FD_87320 | JGI IMG/M metagenome (GOLD analysis project Ga0114971, IMG submission 87320) | Freshwater microbial communities from Lake Montjoie, Canada to study carbon cycling - M_140625_MF_MetaG | ecosystem: Environmental > Aquatic > Freshwater > Lake | place: Lake Montjoie...
AATGTTAGTTAAAAAATGTGTAAAACACATGTACATTTTTTATTTTACATACTCATGTAACATTCCATATAATATAGGCATCGCATTTAAATCATTTGGATAACGACCATGAATTTCAAAATAACGCCACGAATTTATAGTCCCTCTCATTTTATATATATGGTTTCGCATAGATAATATTTTTTTCCAATGGCGTTGTATTAGGCGTATCCAATGCGTTTTAATAACGACGGAATAAACATCTTTATTTATAGGAGTGAATTTCATTATTTCCAATGTAGGCTCCGCTATATAAATGATACTATATTCTTTTAAATAAGAAATCATTGTCGTATAATTTGTTTTATAAAATAGTTTAGGAGATATGCTATTCAATAATAGATATTGATCTTTATAATGATTGCTACGTTTACATATTCCAATATAATATTTATTCGGTACTTTATCAGCTTCAATATGAGTTTCATCTTGGTCATATAAATTATCTAATTCTTCTAATAAATCATAATCTTCTTCGTCACTGTCAGTAGAATCGTTATATTCGTTGTTTTCTACCATATGGTAATACTCATCTTCGTTTTCAGAATCACTATTTGTGTCGAACATTTTTATTTGAATTTATGAATTTTACAAATGGTTACAATTGTAATTACAAAATCAATTTTTCTATTTATAAAAATATATATTTATAAAGTATAATTGTAATATGGCAAATACAAGTGTAAATTTAAAAAAAGAGAACCCCGAACAGAAAAAATCCAAAAACCCATATGTGAAATTCTCATTTATGATGACCTATATTCTATTATTGACAACCGCTACTATAACTTTTATTGAAGCATTGAGAACCGAAGTACCTGCGATACGACATATTTTTAATTTAGAAACCTGTATATCAGTAGTTGCTTGTTATTTTTACTACTTATTCGTGGGAAAAATAGAGAAAGCCGAAAAAATGGGAACCCCTATTGACTGGGCAGATATTACACAAATGCGTTATATTGATTGGTCTATTACAACACCTATGATGTTATTAGCATTAATGGTCGTATTGGGATTTAATACCAAAACACCACTACATCTTATAACCCTTTTATCCGTATTACTATTCAATTATTTAATGTTATATTTTGGTTATTTAGGTGAAATCAACGTGATATCTCGGTTCAATGCTATGGTTTCTGGGTTCATTTCATTTTCGGCAATGTTTTTGATTATTTATATGAATTTCATGAACGCAAAATATAATTATGTAAATTATATTATCTATTGGTTATACTTTATTATATGGGCAAAATACGGAGTTGTTTATATGTTTAGTGAAGAACTGAAAAATATATGGATGAATGTATTAGATTGTATTGCCAAATGTTTGATGGGTATATTCTTATGGGTATATTATACTGGCATTGTCAAAGCATAACCCGTAATAACCCGTAAAAAATTGAAACTTATTTATTTTTTATATAAGAAAAAATAAATAACGCCAAAATAATATAATCAATCCACCAATGAACGTTTCTATTATATTCAATCGCATCAAGAATTTTGTATGTAAGAAAAAGATTCATGTGAAAATAGAACCAGAAAATAAATTGACGCGCGATATAATAACTAAAGTAAAAAAGCATGATTTGGATGATGATGACAATCTATACGCCTTAACAAAAACACGGTCTCAAATAGGTAATATCATTGTATATAGAAGCCGTCCAAATTTACATATAGATAAATCAGAAAAAGTCAAACCGATAGATGAATTAAAAGAAGAACCCGCCGAAAAAATAGAACATATATTGAATAAACCAATCAAAATCAAAGCGAATATAGATATTATTACAGGCTCTCAATATGAAAAAATAATAGAAAAATATAATCAAATAAAACCGGAAACATGGCAACCATTACAACGACTACCTCGCGCAGAAGGCGGATTTCAATTAGAAATTCCCGATAAAAAAGACATAAAAACTCGTAACCAAAATCAAAAAATCAAACAATTGCGTTGGGATAAGAAATGTCTGGTTCCATATCAATATTATCTTGGGTTTAATGACGATGAAACCAAAATATTATATCAAGCTATGAAATCCATATTTGGTAACGATGTATCTTTGGAATAGCCTATATTCAGCATTATTTACGGCATATATCGTAATTTTTTTTCAAAAAATCAACCGCATGGTGAATACCCGTATGAATATCCACGAATTTATATTTATTCTCCGTCCCCAAAAACGATAACAATTTACGATTGTCCGCCGTTTTTTTATATTGTCCATCGGAATAGTTCTTATTAAACACCATGTGTTCGGTATATTCAAATTCGTCAGCAATCATCGTTGCAATATCTTTGATAGCATATTCATCGCTGGTAGATATAATTAAATTTTCCTTATTTATTTTGTCAATCGTTAATAAAATACAGCGCGCTAAATCATCGGAATAAATAAATTGTCGCAATGGTGTTCCAGATCCTAATACTTCAAAAGGTACATTCTTTTGTTTTGCCAAATAACATTTATGGATAAGAGCGGGTATTACATGACCATCTTGTAATGAATAATTATCATAAGGTCCATAGATATTCGTGGGTATAATGCAAGAAAAATTGGTATTATATTGTTCATTATAAGCCCGACAGTGTATCTCTAATACACGTTTCGCATAAGCATATGCGTCATTGGATGTATGAGGAGGTCCATTATGTAACATGGTTTCGTCTATAGGGTATATCGTTTTATCGGGGAAAATACACGTGCTTAACATACAAATTAGTTTTTCTACTTTTATTTCATAACTACATTTAATAACATTAAAATTAATGAGTACATTTTTTTCCAACATGTCTACTTTATAATTCATATTTTTATATAATCCGCCGACACATGCTGCCAAATGAATGATATAATGGGGGGTTATTCGTGTAAAACATGCCATCGTTTCATGAAAATTTTCTAAATTACAATCCGATGAAGAGAGAAAAACAAATTCATATTGTTCGGCAAATTCGAAGGCGATATTTTTGAAAGCATTTCCAACTAATCCGGAACCACCTGTAATGAGTATTTTTTTCATAGAACAATAAATTCTAATATATTATATAAGAATGAACTTTTTTTACACATTCTTCGCTATTTCACACTTCGTATATTCAGTTGCTTCCTATAATATGAACGAGGCAAATGTTACACTATATTTAAGTGGTGCGGCTTATTGTGGGAAAGAATATTATAATACAATGAAAATATATGAACCAGCCAATGATTTTCAAATTGATACCGTCGTATATGACATAACCACAGATTTACAAGGATTTGTGGGATATATCGCAAACCGTAAAACAATATATATAGTTTTCCGCGGTTCTTCATCCCCATTAAATTGGTTAGAAGATTTAGAAATAACAAAGGTACCATACACAACATTTTCCACTTGTAATTGTGAAATCCATAAAGGATTCTATCATTCGGCATTAGCAGTCAAAGATATGGTAGTGTATAGCGTAACGAAATTAAAAAAAATGTTACGGTATGATACAATCATTGTCACCGGACATTCCTATGGCGCAGCGGTGGCACAAATCATCGGTATGGAACTCGTTAACTCAGGATTATCTTGTCAAGTATATAATTTCGGTCAACCACGTATTGGGGATGATAAATATGCGGCATTTGTGAATACGAAATTGACGAATTATTGGAGATTTACTCATCACAAAGATATTGTGCCACATCTTCCACCCATGAGTGGATTGGATTATATACATTCTTGTGGAGAAATTTATGAAAATGAATATGACGACCTAAAAACATGTAGTATGACAAATTGCGAGGATGAGACATGTGCCGACCAATATTCATTGAAAGAGATGAATGGAGACGATCATAAAGTATATTTACAACATTCTTTGGAATGCTACGCAAATGCTTCACAATAAATTATATCATAAAACCGATATATTTATTTACATATCAATTAGATGTAAATAAAAAAGCCCTCTATGAGAATTGAACTCATGACCTCCAGTTTACAAGACTGGTGCTCTACCACTAAGCTAAAAGGGCAAGATATTTGTAATATAGGTACTATTACAAAATAACACGTGGTTTGTTTTTTATATTGATTTAATCAAAATGTTTTTATTGAAAAATTACATAATACTTTGATAAAATGTTTTAGCTGTTAAATCTTCAATCTCATTTATGTCGTAATTTTTAAAATCTTCATCCACATTTTCAGGAATAGTAGTAACCTCATCGGCTCTTCCTCGTTGACGTATATATCTATATTCTGGTAAAGTTTTACATTTATAATGATTTAATTGAATTATACTGAAATCAATATTATCATTACCGTGACCTTTAATAATATTTCCATTAGTTGATTTTATACATCCTTCTCTCAACATAACATCGTGACATGTATTAAAAGTTACAAAATGTTCTTTTTTGAATATTGTTTTGATATGCGCGTTTCCATATTTTTCGCACATTGTAAAACGAAAAGTTACAGGTTCATTTGTTTTTTCAGTTTTCCCAGATGAACCAAAAAAACGCCAATTCATCCCAATTCCTTGACAATCGCCTATAATATATTCATTAATAAAATCGCAAATATTATTATGTTTTTTTAAAACAATAAATTCATCAATGTCTATATGGGTGACATGTGTTATGTTGCTATTAAATAATATATTTTCTACGAAATGATTTAACACAAAATACTGAACTGGAATACAACCAATATCTAGAGCTACGTAATTATTATTCGGTATATGTATTACTGTAAGTTGTTGTTTATATTTTTGTAACATGTTTTCATACGTAGGGAGTTGTTCGTTGTCATATAAAAAAATGTGTGCAAATCCTAATGCCAAATGATATTTTATAAATTCTTCAATATAATCATGTTCTTTTTTGGCTATACATACTATAATTGGTATCATAAAAAAATTATTATATAAATACATAATAATTTCTTTATATAATATTTATTTTTATAATTTATAATTTATTATTTCCCTGCACAAGGTTTCCCTACAAAGGGAGGGTTCGTCCAAGGGAACCGTAGGTTCCCTGGAATGGGTTCCCTGGAACTATAGGTACAAACTTTGTGAGGTTGTAACATATTTCAATACCAATCCTTCTATTTGTGATAATTTATATTTTAATTCTATTTGACCGATGATTTCACAAACATTTATTAATTCTTTTGCTATCGTAATAATTTTCAATAAAGCTTTGTTAAAATCACCCACGGATATTGATTTTTCCGCCACTTTATTCTGTATAAAATATTTACAATCATATTCGTTCTCATAATCGCACCATTCCATCGCAAAATCTATCATATCATAGTTCAATAATTCGTCATAACGAATTCCGGTACGCATATCATTTTCCATTTCGCGTTTTTCAAAATATTGACAATAACTATCTATTTCTTTGACATATCGTTTGACAGTATCATCCTCTGTCTGTGGAACACTTGCTTTTATATCCTGTGGTACTTTTATATCTGCAAAACAGGAGAATACCCCTATTAATTGTTTTACAGATAGATCACTAAAATAGTCGTATTTTGTCAACATTTTACTCATAATCAATGGATGTATTTCAGCTATATTTGACGCAATCAATCCCATAGGGGTTAATTCATAGGCAGTAGTGTCGTATTCATGTTTGCCAGCATTATCTATAGCTATAAATCCATCGTCTAATAATACTTGACATACAGTATTGGTTTGGTCGGTAATAAAACTACGCATATATTGTAAATTTACCATTTCATTATCCAAGTCGCCATTTAGTTTCATACATTCTTTCGCTTGTTTTAAGTCATCGTTCAATGTACGGTATTCGTCTTGTATTGCGCGGAGTTCTCGTTCCGCATCTTTTTTCTTTTTATTTCCAAGTGTTTTTAGTTGACCTTCAATAGAGATTACTTTGACACATGTCGCATAAGGGGTTTTTAATCGGTCCATACATTCCCGTTTCAACCTGGCTTTTTCAGTAAGTTCATTGATATATTTTTCTTGTGCGTTTATGGATTTTATTAATTCAGTATATATCATGGATTTTTCACTGAATGTATGGAAATTCGTTTTTTGTCCGTTTTTTAATAAATTTAAAATGAGAGCATATGAGATATGAAATTTAGAAATCAATTGTTGGGGTTTTCCCGATAGAATCGTTTTATATTCCGACATCACTGGTAATTTGAATAAATTATTTAAATGAATCACATGACCTACTGTATCTATACCTCTACGACCCGCTCGCCCTTTCATCTGTGAATATTCATGTGCGTATAAATAGCGTTCTCCATTACCATCAAATTTAGTAAGACTGGTAAAGATAGCGGTTCGTATCGGACAATCCAATCCAATGGCGAAACTTTCCGTAGCGAATAATAATTTAATATATTTTTTGGAAATCATCAATTCCACAATTTCGCGTAACACCGGTATCATACCACTATGATGAATGCCGATCCCTTTTTCTAATAAAGAAACCAATTGGCAATATTCCGGTAATTCAAAATATTCTTTATGATTTGGTAATTTACGCACGATTTGTTCGCATTCGCGGCGAACCGTATACGGAATTTTACTATCAAATTCTAATAAATTCGTAGTGATTTCTTTCGCGCATACTTCCACCTGTTTTCTGGAAAATACGAAAGCGATAGCGGGTAACATTTCTCTCTCTACTAAATGTTGGGCTAAATTATTCAATACATTTGCGCGTTTCATATACACCTGTCGCGTTTCAAATGTGTTTAACATTTTAGAGACGGTTTGTACGGTTTTTTCTTCAAATTTACCGTTACTATGTTGTAGAGTTAATAATGTATTGGTATTATCGCGAATTTCTTTTTCCAATGCTTTGTCTTTTAGCCCTTTGAAAATGGCTTCGGTAGTAGTTAAAAAGCAGTATTCGGTGAGAGGAACAACGCGCATCGTTGTAGAGGATAAATATACGGTTTTATCATTTTTTGTTAGATATGTCAATCCTAATCGTTTGGTTTCAATCCATTCCGCAAAACCTTCGGGATTATCAATGGTGGCGGAAAGCATGACGAGTTGGACTTTGGGTGGCAATAACATCATGGTTTTTTCCCAGACTTGTCCTCGTTCACGGTCATTGATATAATGGACTTCATCAAAGATAACAGCGGCTAATTCGGTTTCTATATTGATATTAAAATCCAGTGAATCCGGGGAACCTACGGTTCCCCCGGACGCCCCCTCCCTTTGTATGGAAACCAAGTTTTCCCCTACGACCCCTTCCTTTTCTGTAGGTGAGGTGGATGTGGTGGATGCAGTGGATGCTTGTTGTTGGCTAGTTTGAATAAATAAATAATTCATCAAGATTTCCGTAGTCATTATCAGTACATCTGCTTCTGGATTGGTTTTAATATCACCTGTATATAAACCAAATGATATCTCTGGATATTTTTGTGTAAATTCATATTTTTTCTGATTACTTAATGCTTTGATCGGCGAACAATAAATCACTTTTTTTCCTTTTCCTACAAAATGTTGTATCGCAAATTCCGCTGGTAAAGTTTTGCCCGACCCGGTATGCGCTGTCACCAGACAATGATTTCCATCAACAATGGCGTCAATAGAATGTTTTTGAAACGCACTTAATTGGTAAGGAAACATTCGGAAATATTCTTTATATTTCTCCTCATTCTCCGCTGGATATTCATTCTCGCATATTTTCACCATGTTTCGTATTATAAATGATCAGTATGATTTGTTGAATATCGTATAGAAGAGAATAATGAATCAATTTTTTGCGGCAGTAAATAAATAGAATCGCCTTTGTTTTTTTCTATAAGGATATATATAATTTAGTAATAAAAAATGAATATAAATCAAGATTATTTAATCGCCGGAGCAGTAAACGGAGTACAATACGGTCAAAACGAACGAGTAGACGAACTGAACGACCGCATGGCACAAAGACATTTTCCAGATATGGCATTAGAACCAAATTATAATTGTAGACCCGTACCTACCAAATATTCTCATTTCCCAATCATGAACCGTAGAGCACCTGTAAGAGAACCATTGAACCCATATACCAATCATAATGTATATAATAATTTTAACCCATCCGGTTCTGCTAGTTCCAATGTAAAAGGTTTCCAACAAAATGTAGATGTAGAAACAATCTTACGAAATCAAACTTTCGCATTACAACATGGAGCCGACCAAGGTGTCTATATTCCTACTTCCAAAAGTGATTTGTATAATGTATCGGTGGTTTCCAGACCCATCGAACAACCCTATCCACTTTTGTTTGAAAGACCCCAATTTGCCAATAGAACACATCCAAATGTAATGGCAAATAATATTGGTAGAGATAATTTCTTCAATCATACGAGAACCCAATTACGAAATAATTTAGCATAAAATCATATTATATTATATAATAAAATATATACTATGATAAATTATATCTTCACCATCATAAAATCAAATAATATAAATGTTCTCGCATTCAAATGGTTAATTATCATTGGCATTATTTGTTTACTCTTTTTATTATTACAAAAATTTGGAGATAAACCAGATAATCAAGAAGGATTTACCCAAATAGAACCATTTGTATTCAAACGCAATGATGATGTATATGATGATTTTTATTCTTTAATCTATGACGATATTCATAAACCATCTTTGAGAACCGATTTTGAATTGGAATATATTATCAATATGACCGAACCTACTACTCGTAATAGTGTATTTTTAGATATTGGTAGTGGCACAGGTAATACAGTGAATGAATTACAAGAAGCGGGTTATCAAGCATATGGTATAGATAAATCACACGCAATGATTGATATTGCCGAACAAAAATTCCCCGATATCCAATGTAAATGTGGTGATGCAACGGAACCTATGGCATTTGAAAATTCCACCTTTACCCATATCATTTGTAATTATTTTACGATTTACCAAATCAAAGAGAAGAGAACCTTGTTTACAAATTGTAATCACTGGTTGATGCCGAATGGTTATTTAATAATACATTTAGCAGACCGTAATAAATTTGATACAATTACACCGGTTGGAAAAACGGCATTGCCCACGAACCCAAATCGGTATATAAGTTCTCGTATTACGGATACGATTGTGGATTTTGGTGGATTTGAATATAAATCATCTTATCAATTTAATAAAGAAAGCGAGAACATTGTATCCTTCGTTGAAAAATTCCAGGATAAAGAAACGAAACATGTTCGTGAGAACGAACAAATATTATATTTTGAACCTATTGAGGTTATATTACAAATGGCGAGGGAATGTAGGTTCTCGTTAAAATCCAAAATAGATATGAAAAAAAATATAGATGATGAGAACCAATATATTTATATATTGGAAAAAATATAAAATATTTATATACTATAAATATTGTATCATGAATAATTGCCATTTATTGAATGTTTATAAACACTCACATAAACAAGACGACTATAATGAGAGTTGCGATTTGGATGATTTCCAAGATAATTATGACGCGAATTATAAATATTATCAATGTTATGTGGATGATGAGAACCATTTTCGTTATTTTGAAACATCGCCCAATAGCGTGACGCAACACCCAAAAACGACCTTATATAAGATAAGTAAAAATATACCGACCTTTTTTCATAAAACATTGTTGTATTTCAAGTATATTCCCAAATTTTTTTAGAAATTTTCATATAAGTATATTGTTGAAAATATACTTATACCATTATCTACTATATTTTCCCGAGCGAGAAAAAGAATCCACCACAAAAATAATAAAAACGCCTAAAAATGTATATAAAATAAATTCCTCAGTAATATTATTTGTTTTCTCATTCTGTTGTTCTTCTAACAAATGTATCATATAATTGATTTTTTCCATGATTTTATCATCTCCCATTCCTAACCCCATTTTGGCATAATAAGGTTGGCTCACTACTGCAGTTGGTGGTTGGTAACTATTCGCATAATTACTATACACCGCACTTGCGCTTCCATTTGCTGTATATGGCGATTCTTTCATCGCATTTGCCGCCGCCGAATAACTCACATTTGGTGGAACATAAATTTTAGTATCGGTATTATCCGTCATATC
>Ga0114971_10003897_pt1 | contig 10121 bp, 10 predicted proteins | sample M_140625_MF_Meta_FD_87320 | JGI IMG/M metagenome (GOLD analysis project Ga0114971, IMG submission 87320) | Freshwater microbial communities from Lake Montjoie, Canada to study carbon cycling - M_140625_MF_MetaG | ecosystem: Environmental > Aquatic > Freshwater > Lake | place: Lake Montjoie...
CATATATAAAATTTTAAATAATTATTTTTGCAGGTTTAAATCCATTAAAAGAAGATGCAGATGCCCATGAATATGCACCAATATTATTAATAGTAACGGTATCATTTATATCATATTCTGGTAAATCACACTCTATTTTATCAAGCGAATCACATGTATTACCATATAATATAGATTTGTATTTTTTACTACCATCAACTTCTATAGTTCTTCCATCTGTAATTACACCATTTAATGATCCATAAATACCATCATTAATATAATATATATTTGTATTACCTCTTATTTTTTTATTTATTACTTTTACCTTTAATGACATTGTATTATCAACTACATATCTACCAGGTTCTCCTACAAATGTATATTTATGTAATGACTTATGTTTTTTAATATAATTTTCAATAAAATTAGCATAGTTTTTAAATTGTAATTCATTTAAATTACTTGGGAATCCACCTCCTATATCAATCATATTAATTTTTAATTGATATTTATCAATTAATATTTTTATTTTATCCAATGTATTAACATATTGTTCTGGATAATAACATTTACTACCAACATGGAATGATAATCCATATAAATTATACTTATTATACATATGAAAGTTAAATAATTCTTCTAATTCATCATCAGTTGCTCCAAATTTTTGATTAAATTTTATTTCTGATTTTTCTTCACATGATTGTATCCGTAAGATCGGATTTGATTCTGGATATATGTTATACATTAATTTTAGTTGTGATATTGAATCATATACAATTTTAGTAATACCATAATTTTTAGCTTTGATTATTTCATCCACTGATTTATGTGGGTGACCATATATAACATCTTTATTATATATCAATGATTGTTTTATTTCAGATATTGCAGCACATTCAAAATTTATATCCAATTTAGATAATTCCTTAATGATTTTTGGATGAGGATTACATTTCATAGCATAATAAAGATTAACTGATGGTAGATACTTTTTCCAAACTGTAACATTATGTACAAGTTTCTTGGGGAAAAATAAAAACATTAATTAATAAAAGTATTATTAGATATTTTTTTATATATATTAATTAAAAATTGAAATAGGTATTAATTATTAGTGTGGTATTTAATATTAAATTTTAAAAATGACGTCACGTTACACTATTTGTAAACAAACTCTTCTAACTAATTTAGAATATGCAAAATTAAAACAAATTCCGATTGTAATTATATTATTTGATCATTCAGTTAGAATTTTTACAAATATTGTCATTGGAAATGATACAAAAGAATTGATTAAACATAATTTTGATACTAAATATGAATTATATGAAAATTTATCATATGATCAAATTATAGATGAAATAAATATTTCAAGTCCAAACGGCGGTACAAATTTTTTATTGCCATTTAAAATATTAGATTCTATTAATGAAATAGATAAACAATCTAAAATATTCTTTTTATCTGATGGTCAGAATGAAAAAAAATTAACAGATGATAATATTACATTTTTATCAAAATATAAAGATAGAATTACTACCATGGGTATTGGATCCAAGTCAAATTATGATGAAAGTTTAATGAATATATTATCGAGAACTAATGAAACAATTGAAGGTCAATCTGCTGATATTATTCAGCAAGAACTTTTAGCACAAATGTCAAATCTAGATATAAATACAAATATTACGGATACTTGGAACAATGTTGAAATTACAATTATTGGTAAAATAAATGATCTTAAAGTAGGATCAATGATGAAGTTAACTGGAATTAGTGAAGAAGAATATAATAATACATCTTTTAAACAAAATACTGAAAATCCAAATCTAATTTTATCAATTGGTTCTAATAATAATATGATGATTAGTAAAAAAGATATAATGACAAATATAGAAATGAAAACAAATATGTTAATTTTTATTGTAGATCAATCTGGATCAATGGCTGATAAAATAACAGATGATCATTTTTATGAAAATCATAATACAGATAAATTAGAAAATGTAGAGTACACATTAGAAAATGTAGAGTACACATTCGAATATGTTAAATATGTAATGAACATTCCACAAATGAAATCCTATCAAAGAATTATTTTTTCATCTGAATCTTTAAATTTTAAGGCACAAATAAAATGGACAGATTTTGAAAATAATAATAAAACAATGATTTTACATGATATAAATAAATACACTTTAATTACAAATTCAATAGTTGACAAAGCAATTGATATTGCTAATAATATTGGATATTATATCAACATTGCTACAATTAGCAATATAGATGACAACATTGGTTATTTTCGCAAAATTAACCAAATTTGTAAAAAAGAAGAGAAATTTTTTGATGATATAACAGAAAATAATAATCTTTCTGATTTTTCATTATTAGAATTACTATTTTATAATAAGAAACAAGGTATGCATCTATTTTATTCTACATTGAATGCATCTGAGAGAAATATTCAACATTTACTAGAAGGTGTATCTTCTGGAGGTGGATATAAATTACTTGCTGCTACTGCAACGATGAGTGCTGTATGTGGTCAAACGCCATCTCAAGGTGGTGAGGCAAATATTAATTATCGTAATATAAATAGAGATATAAGTTTATGTTCAATGTGTTATGATAACCCAAGAGAATATATTTTTTCATGTGGTCATTGTTATTCATGTGAAGAATGTGCTATAAAACATTTGAATTCAGAACCAGAAAATATCTGTGCATATTGTAGAAAAAATGTTACATGGATTCGTAAAATTATTATGACAGCTGATCAAAAGAATAATGACCATTTATATAAATGTATAAATAAAGAATGTTATAATATTGCAACAATCGTATCAAAATGTGATTCAGAATATCATCTTACTTATTGTCAAAAATGTATTAACTCTGTTAAACGTGATTACAAGAAAAGTAAAAAAACACACAACTGTTTTTGTGGTAAAGAAATGAACTCTATTGTTGATAAGATTTATTTTAATTAATTATTTTATGATAATACTTTATGGAAGAAACTAGGATCCCCGATTTTGAAATAAATAAACAAGATGTATATACAATTGATCATATTGAAAAGACAAATGGTGTATGTAATGCAATTCAACATCAAGAAGAAGAATATAAAAGAAAATATGCAGTAATAATATCATTTGAAGAATTACAAAAATATTTACCACCTGATGATCAAGTATTACATGATACCGGAAAATATATTATGGAATATCATAAAAAAGGTACTTATGTGTCTATTAAAGATAATAAGTTGAAATATTTTTTATTTTTAAATAGAAAAAATTATGTTGCACCGTATCAAGATAAAATAAAAATTAATCCAAAACAGAAATATAATAAACAAAATGCTAAATTTAGATTAACAAATTGTTTATTAAGAATTATAAATGAAAAACATGAATTTAAAAGAATTGATTTTTATATTATGGAAGTTTTACATTTTTTAAAAAATCTTGTAAATTCAAGATCTGTACCAGATTGTAATTTTTATTTTAACCACAAAGATCAAGTTTTAATTCATAAAATAAATAATATTTATTACACACCTTTTCCAGATGTTTTTGGTAATGCACTATTAGAAGATGAATGGCAAGGTTGTAAATTAGGTCGATTATTTTCAATATGCCATGCTAAAAATTATAGTGATATGTCATTTGTTGCACCAGATGATATAATTAGAATAAATAAATTATATTCTACAGATGAAGATGGAAAATGTGTAACATCATATAAATATGATGAAGCAAATGCAAATATAAAATGGGAAGATAAAAAACCAATCTTATTTTTTAGAGGTACATCTACTGGATGCGGTAATGATATTTATTCAAATCAAAGAATAAAATTAGCGTATTTAGATTCAAAATGGAATGCTAATTCAGAAAAACAGATTATAGATTGTAAAATTGTCAGATGGGCATATCGCCTAAAAAAATCAGAAAAAGATAAAATGTTTGATCGCATAGATGAAGAAAAATTAAAAGAACAGGGTGTTACATTAGGTAATAGAGTTCCTATAGATGAATTATTTAAATATAAATATGTCATTAATGTAGACGGTAATGTTGCTGCATATAGATTAGGATTTTTATTCAGTTTAAATGCAGTAGTCTTTATAGTAGATGGTAAGTATAAATTATGGTTTCAAGATAAATTAGTTGAAAATAAACATTATATTCGTATTAAATCAGACATGTCAGATTTAAAAGAAAAAATTTATTGGTGTATAAAACACGATGCAGAATGTAAAAAGATTGCCGAAAATGCACTAAAATTTCATAATGAAACATTTACCAATGAATATATGTATGATTATATGATTGATGCTATGGATAAAATGAATAAAATTTATAAATAGCATTATTCACCTACATTAAAAAGACCACCTTTTATTATTGATTTAGATTTTTTCTTATAATAATAATAATAAATACCATACCCAATTCCAGCAAGTAATAATACTCCAACAATTATCCCAATTATCATACCTGTATAATCTGTTTTAGGTGGCGTCCAATTATTATAATGGGCTTCTATTTTTCTAACCGTGGAATAATCTCTAATATTACTCGGAAGAATATTGTTATTTTTATCGTATAAAATTATAACTTGATAAGGATAATCAGGATTAACTTTAAGATTACCCATAATTGAATGAATTACTGCATCAGAAGGAAATGCACTGGAAATATTTACATTTCCATTTGGATTATTTATTTTAATACCCATTGGGTCAATATTACATGGATTACATGGTTTAGTAAGATCAATTATAATATTACCAGTAGTACTAGCTACATCAACAAATATTCTTCCTTTTGAAGTAGAGTTTATTACAACATTAAGACTATTTTTATTTGGATTACTCATATATTACTCTTCTATTAATTTTTCAATAGTCTTTTTATTTCTTTTTACCATTTTAGAAGCATTATATAATTTAGATTACTCACATATTATTCTTCTATTAATTTTTCAATCGTCTTTTTATTTCTTTTTACCATTTTAGAAGCATTATATAATTTAGATTTTATTCTAGGTTTTTGATGTTCTTTACTTTCACCATTAATAATTTCATCTTTAGTAGATTCTAATTTAACTTGTAATTTATCGTCTACTTTTAAATCTTTAATTAAATTACTTACATGTTTCTTATCAATTTGCATAATATTTGATAAGATTTCATCTTGGGTTTTACTTACCCAATTATCATTTATAAATACTAATCCAGTATTGCTACGTAAATTAGAGATTAAAAAATTTTGAAACTCTGGATACTTATCATTACAATGAATAATTTCAGCGGCAACAATTGGATAGTAGGTACCAGATGTACATATTTTAAGAACTTCTTCTTGAGTTAACCGCGAAAGATCTTCTTTGCCGGCGGAATATATATTAACCTGGATGTTATTAGTAATGTTGTTATTGGTAATGTTGGTGATGTTGGTAATGTTATTAACAGGAGTATCCTTACCTGAAAACATTTCTTTTAATTTTGTTATTATCATCATATCATTTTTTTCATTTATTTTTTTTGTTTTACAACTGTTATTCTCAATATGTTTTTTCACATTAAATTTTTGGAAAAAAACTTTTTTACAGTATGGACATTCATTAGAAGTAATTTCATTATTTTTAATATCAATGTTATTTATAGTATTTATTAATGTTGATACTTGAGATGATAATTCATTATTATTTGGATGTAAATCATTTGTTTTTGGATGAGTTTCCGTATTTATTAACTCATCATCATTTACACATGGTTTTAATTTTTGTAAATGTTGATCTAGGTGAGATTTTCGATTAAATTTTCTATTACATTTAGGACAGTCAAACATACTAAACAAATATATATTTAATATCTTTATTATTATTATTCAATAATAATATTGTTTTTTTATATATAAATAAAAATTAGGAAATTCATTAGGATTTCCTAATTTTTATGATAAAATTATAGATATGATGGAGTCTTATCATTACCTAATTTTTTTATAAATGTTAAAATTAAAAATCACCAGAAAATAAAAATTAGGTAATTTTGCATCCAGATTTGGATGAGTTTTTCCTAATTTTTCCTAATTTTTACCTAATTTTACGGTTTTGCATCCATATTTGGATGAAATTTTACCCTATCATTTTGATAATAAATTACTTTTATATATTTCCATATTGTCACTATATTCATATCCTAATTTTTATATTTTTATATTTTTATATTTTTATATTTTTTATTATTGAAAATGGTATATATATAATATATATATTATATATATCATATATTATATATTATATATTATTCATTCATCCTTTTTATAGAGAGAGAGAGACAATAAATATATAATAAATATATTAAAAAATCAAAAGTATAAAATAGAAAAATTATAAAACAAAAAAGTGGCCATTTTTACTCTACCATTGACATATAAATAATAATATTAAAATATAACCATAATCGCTTGCCGTTAAATTTTAAAAAATGTGGAGCATGTGTACAGATTTATGGATACAGATAACAGAGTCATGAGTATTAGAGGGTATAAAATTGCTACCAAATTATCATTAGAACAATTGTGACAATAAAGAGAAATACCATTGATATTTTTAAAAATTTAGATTTTATGAATTATTCATAAATAAATATAGATATAATATAAAAATTAAATATTATTAATTGATAATATCTAATTCATATGGCTACATTATCATCTTTATATACAAAATCTAGGCTAATACATACAGCATCTCTTATGATTAACATTAATAATAATAAGGATATATATATATCTATACCAAATTTCTTAATCACAGGATCTGACCTAAAAAACATAATAAGTAAAAAATTAAATTATTCTGTTAATGATATTTTATTAAATTATAAAAATAACACAATTGAAGATTCGAATATGTTAATAGATTACCATATTCATATAAAATCTATAGTTAATGTAACAATAAAAAATAATACAAATGAATATGTTGCAATTACTATTAATTAAAAAAAATTATAAAGATATTGTTTTATTATATAATATATAATGGAAACGAGTGATACAACATTAACATATGATAATACGGTTAAAGCTGAAATTGGTGTAAGTGCAAGTAATGAGTATTCTTCTGGTTCAGCTTCAGTTAGTGTTAAAACAGGGACTGAGGCATCTGCATCCGCTGGATTAGATGGTAATAATGTATATGCAAATGTAAGCTATTCAGATACAACTGAGGTAAAAGTTGAAGCAGAAGGTGAAATTGGTACTGAAGGTTTTGGAGTAGCTGCCTCAGGTAGTGCTTATGTAAAACAAGGAAATGAAGTAGATGCAAGTGTTTCAGTAGGTGAAAATGGTGTTGAAATGAGTGGTAGTGTATCATCTGGAACATGTGTTGGTGTGGATGGTACAGGAACGGCTAATTTAAGAGAAGTTTCAACAACAGCAGGTGCTGGGGTAAGTGTTGGAGATCATTTTGAAGCTGGTGGTGGTGGCGAGGCAACATTTAAAGACGGGGATGCAACAATTGGTGTTTCTGGGGATGTTGCTGCATATATAGGTTTGGAAGTTGATGTAAGCGTGACAGTCCATACAGATCAAATTCAAGAAGATGTAGAAGAAGCTAAAAGACTAGCCGAAAAAACCAGACGTGAAGCAGAGGAAGCTAAAAGAGTAGCAAATGAATTAGCCGAAAAAACGAGACGCGAAGCAGAGGAAGCTAAAAGAGTAGCAGATGAATTAGCTGAAAAGACCAGACGTGAAGCAGAAAAAGCTAAAAGAGCTGCAGATGAATTAGCTGAAAAGACCAGACGTGAAGCAGAAAAAGCTAAAAGAGCTGCAGATGAATTAGCTGAAAAGACCAGACGTGAAGCAGAAAAAGCTAAAAAAGCTGCAGATGAATTAGCTGAAAAGACTAGACGTGAAGCAGAAGAAGCTAAAAAAGCTGCAGATGAATTAGCTGAAAAGACTAGACGTGAAGCAGAAGAAGCTAAAAGAATCGCCGAAGAGACTAGACGTGAAGCAGATGAATTAGCAGAAAAGACCAGACGTGAAGCAGAACAAGCAGCAGAAAAGACTAAGCGTGAAGCAAATAGTATTGGTAAAAGTATTCGCAAAATATTTAAATGGTAAATATATGAAAATACTAATAAAAACATTATATGCTAGTTATGAATTAATTTATGATAGTCCAATATCAACTAACACTGTTATTGAAGATATAGCAAAAAAAGAAAAAACAGAAATTTCTCATATAATATTATTATACAATAGTATAAGAATAGGATATTTAATAAATGAATTAATGTTGGATCACGATTCAGTGTTATTTATTTTAGAATCATAATATGCTAGTCGGAGCTGACGTAATTTTTCCTGCGGTGTTAATTGAATATTTATGTTTGCTTCAGGTACGGTATCAGGAACGGGACCAGGAACTATATTTGATAAGTCATTACCAGTGATACCACACATTTTAATCCAATCCTCTTTACTTATATTTCGAAATGTCCCGATACATATACTTTGATCTTTTTCGGTCTTTTGTCCCATATGGGTTATGTACTCGCAATTTGTCATAACAATATATTTTTCCCATGAAATTTGTGTTTTTAAACATAATGCATAAAATGTGGATAATTCTTTCCAAGTAACACAATGTTTTCTTGAACTGGTATGTTTTTTATATTTACATTGAACTGCCGTATACATACCTGAATTTTCACATATAATATCAATTCCCATATCACGTCTTTTTAAATTTAATTTGAGTAATATATCATCTGGAACATTTGGTAAACGCCATACTTTATCATATTTTTTTACATGTATCAAATATAACACACAAAATTCTTCAAAAATATCACCACGAATTTTTTTGTTATCTCGTTTTCTCATTTCAGTTAATGAATGTGCAGGTTGAGAATACCATTTTTGACATTCTAATATAAATTCATCGAATAGATTAGTTGGTGATCGTAAGAATACTTGGTGAAGTATACTAGGTAAGTTATTCATTTTATTATAATATAGATAATGCCTTATTTATATTATAAATATTCAATTATTTATTATTACTTTGTCATAATAAATAATTATTTGAGTTAGGCGAAATCAATTATTTGAGTTAGACGAAATCAATTACTTTAGCATATAAAATAATATTTTAGGATTTTCATATATTCGTCTTGTTAAATATGCAATCGAATCATCAAAATTACCATAAGGTAAATATTTATATGTTGTAATACCAGACTCAATTATGTTTTTTGTTTCATTATTAATAAATCCATATAATGATGCATGTGCTATTTTATTATAATCATCATTATTTTTTACATAATCAATCATTTGATTAATATTATGAGAATTATGAGTACAAATAAAACTATGGGTTCCTTCACTTTGAAAAATAAGTTTCATAGCAGTTGAAAATGCATAATCAGTTTGATATTTTTTTGTATATAGCTTTCCTGATTTGTAATCTTGATTATAATATGCACCTCGAACTAATTTAATTCCAAGATTATTAATATGATTTATATCATAATGTAATTTACTCAATCCATCTATCCTATACATTTGATATGTTTTATATACGTTAACTTCTTTTTTATTATATTTGTAAATTAAACTATCAGTTATTTCATCTGTTTTATCTTGTTTATCAACATTTTCTGCATCTATCATTATTTTTTTATCTTTTTCTATCAATGCATTTATTAAATATTCTATTTTTTGTTCATGAAATCCTAATGAAGATAACTTCAATGCAATATAATCTATCTTGGGTATATCAGATAATTTAATGTAATTTAATATAGAATTATTTATATCACGATTATTATTAGTTGATTCTTTAATATAATCTACAATTGGATACAAATTTTGTCTATGTAATTCATTGACTTTATATTTTAGTGAAGTAATTGTTTCACCTGCTGTAAAATGTGTAAATAATGATTGAAAGACATATTTTTGTATTTTCTGCATTTTATAATTATTATTAAATCCTATTTATATATTATGGAACAAAAAGGAGGGTATATAGATGATACATTAATAAAATTATTAGATAATACTAACATTAATAATGATTATAGTGATTTAATTAAAGATATA
>Ga0114971_10003898_pt1 | contig 10121 bp, 7 predicted proteins | sample M_140625_MF_Meta_FD_87320 | JGI IMG/M metagenome (GOLD analysis project Ga0114971, IMG submission 87320) | Freshwater microbial communities from Lake Montjoie, Canada to study carbon cycling - M_140625_MF_MetaG | ecosystem: Environmental > Aquatic > Freshwater > Lake | place: Lake Montjoie...
ACGGAGCAAGAAAACACTGGCGCGGAAAAGTCAAAACTCTTCCCCACTGACTTAGGTTCTGTTGTGAATGATTTTCTGCTAGTCCATTTTCAGAATGTAATGGACTATGGATTTACAGCAAAAATAGAAAGTGAGTTTGACCATATAGCTGAGGGTAAAGAAGATTGGAGCAAGATGCTAAAAGACTTTTATGTTCCATTCAAAAAAGAAGTAGATCTGACCATGGAAACGGCTGAACGCATTAGTGGCGAACGTGACCTGGGTATTGATCCCGTTACTGGTAAAAAGGTAATTACGAGAATGGGCAAATATGGTCCAATGGTGCAAATTGGAGAAACTGCCGATACTGAGGAAAAACCTCGATTTGCGAAATTAAAAACAGACCAAAGCATTGAAACCATCACATTGGCAGACGCCATGGAACTTTTCAAACTGCCAAGGATATTGGGAGAATTTGAAAATGAGGTAGTTCAGGTTAATATTGGGCGATTTGGGCCATACATAGCTCATAATAAATTGTTCTATTCTTTACCAAAAGAATTTGATCCATATGAGATTAAGCTTGAGGAAGCTACACCAATCATTTCAGAAAAAAGAACAGCGAAAAACGAAAGAACTATAAAAGTTTTTGAAAAAGAAAAAATTCAATTACTGAAAGGTCCTTATGGTAATTACATAAAAAAAGGCCTTCGAAATTTCCCAATTCCTAAGGAAAAACAAGAAAATACCCCAGACTTAACTATTGAAGAAGTTCAACAAATGATTGATTATGCGATCGCAAACCCTTCAAAAGGTAAACGAAGAGCGAAGAAGAAATAAACCGATATATTTAAAGATGTTGAACAAATCAGGTGAAATACTTGCATTGATCAATTTGATTGATGATCCCGATGAAGAAATTTTTATATCCATTACACAAAAATTCGTTGCCCTAGGAGAATCAGTTATTCCTATTTTAAGTGAAGAAAAAGAATTCTGCCATGATGAATCAATTAGCAGTAGAATAGATTCAATAATCTATGAAGTTTCATTTTCAAGCTTAAAAAATTCTCTTGAAAAATGGGAAGAAACATCAGAAATCAGCTTGAAAGAGGCTAGCATTATTCTATCAAAATTTATTGATCAAAAAACAGAGAACGAAGCACTTGAATTTGAAATTGAAAAAATCAAAAGAAGTGTTTGGCTAGAGCTAAATGATTACTTAACGCCACTTGAGGTTGTAAATATATTTAACAAGATATTCTTCTCGTACTACAAATTTAAATGCCACGAAATATCTAGTTCGCAATTTGATGATTTTGGTTTAACAAACTTACTGATTCGAAAAACTGGAAATGTATTTTCCATGGGTTCTCTCTACATGATCATTTCAGACTTACTTAATTTACCCATTAGATCTACCCATATTCAAGGGCAGCATTTGATTGGATATTTTACTCAAAAAAATAGCTATAGCATTCATGAAGAGGAAGAGATTCTTTTTTTTATAGACCCAATAAGCGGACAAATTTATACTCATTCTGACATTGAAATATACTTAAATAAGATTTCGGAATCCTCCTCAACCGATGCCGTTAAACCCTTATCCAATAAGGGTTATATTAGTAAATGGATCAAAGAATTAGCTCGAATTCAGAAAAAGAATGGAGAAATTACACGAAGCAATGGCTTGATTCAACTATCAGAAAAATATCAAGATCAATAACTAAAAAATATGGACATTAGTTGGTCAGACTTTGAAAAAATTGATATCCGATGTGGTACAATTATATCAGCAAAACCATTTGAAAAAGCAGTAAAACCATCATTCCAATTAGAAATTGATTTTGGGATGCTAGGTGTAAAAAAGTCATCTGCCCAAATAACGCATCATTATCAACCAGATGAATTAATTGGCAAACAAGTGGTTGCTGTGATTAATTTTCCCGTAAAACAAATAGCCAATTTTTTTAGTGAATGCCTTGTTTTAGGAGTATACGATACTGAAGGACAAGTAATACTACTTGAACCAACTAAGGGAGTTGAAAATGGATGTAAAATTGGATAATGACCTATATACTTGCCCGGTAGTAACGCCGATCGGAGAAATGATTCTTGCTCATAATTCTACTCAAATAATTTCATTACTCTTCGCCGACTCGTTAAGATACTCAACCCCTATAGAGAATTATACCAATAGCTCCAATAAGCATACTATTGTTAACATCGTAAACGATCAAGTAATGGAATATTTTGAAGGAATTCGTACAACATTTGATCTTCCGATTATCTCTAAGGGTACACTTTTTCAGCAAAAAGTTTGGAATAAGCTACAGGAGATCCCATATGGACAAACAACATCGTATGGTAAACTTGCAAACGATTTAGGTGATTTGAAGGCAAGTCGGGCAGTAGCTACTGCCAATGCACGCAACCAAGTCATGATTATTATCCCCTGCCATAGAGTAATCAGTCAAACAGGTAATCTAGCTGGCTATGTTGGTGGAATTGAACGGAAAAGGTGGTTAATTAGCCATGAACAGGACAACAGTAAAAATGGTGGACTACTTTTCTAGGATTCTTACCATTCATGAAAGTTTAGGCATAGAAAACGTCAAATAAAGATTAATTTTAGAATAAATCTATTCCGCTAACTGATAAAATAATGTATACTAATTTAAAACTGAGTATTCACAATATCTTTCTTTTATCCTAACTTATCATATTCTCGTTTATTATGAAAAAAATTATCACTCCACTTCTTTTAATTCTACTTCTAGCCTCTTGTGGAAAGAAAAAAGAACAGACACAAATGGGTGGACAATCAAATGTTGGTCCATTAAAAATTGAAGCCCTCATTTTAACCTCATCTAGTTTATCAAATAAAATTGAGGTAGCAGGAAATATCTTACCGTTTGAATTAACGGAAATTAGATCCGAAATTTCAGGTAGAGTAACTCAATTGAATTTCAAAGAAGGAACCAATATCAAATCAACTAGTTTATTGGTTAAGTTGTTTGATGGTGATCTTCAAGCTCAATTGAAAAAGCTTAACGTGCAACTTCAGATTGCTGAAAAGACAGAAGAGAGACAAAGAGAATTGCTAAAAATAAGTGGAATTAGCCAACAAGACTATGACCTAAGTTTACTTCAAGTAAACAATATCAAAGCAGATATTGAATTGACACAGGTTAATATTAGCAAAACAGAAATACTTGCCCCCTATTCTGGAAGAATAGGATTAAGAAATATTAGTCTAGGTGCTTACCTTACACCATCTAACCTTATCACTACATTAAGCCAAGTAGACAAGAAAAAAATAACATTCAGCGTTCCAGAAAAATACAGTTCCGAAATTAAGCAAGGCACGAAGATCAATTTTGGGATTGAGGGAACCGATAAAAAATATACAGCAACTATCCTCGCGTCGGAATCAGTTATTGAATCGAATACTCGAAACTTAAAAATATTAGCGACAATCAATGACCCTGATCAAAAACTAACACCTGGTACATTTGCAAAAGTTAGTCTAGAGCTTGGTAAAAATGAACATGCCGTTCTTGTTCCTACTCAAGCAATAATACCAAGTGCACGATCTAAACAATTGATATTATATCGAGATGGTAATCCTGAATTTGTGAATGTTACCACTGGAGCACGTGGTGTGGAAACTGTTGAGGTCACAAGCGGTATTAAAGCAGGAGATACTGTTGTAACAACAGGACTCTTATTTATTCGTAAAGATTCAAAACTTAAGATTACCAAGATTCAATAGTACTATTCAAAAGACATCAATGAACTTATCAGAATTAAGCATAAAACGTCCTGTCTTTGCGGTTGTTTGCTCAATCATCATTATAATCTTTGGCGTAATTGGTTATTCCTATCTTGGGATAAGAGAATATCCGGCTATAGACCCGCCAGTTGTAAACGTAAGAACGTCATACATAGGGGCTAATGCTGAAATCATCGAACAGCAGATAACTGAGCCGATAGAAAAAGCGGTAAATGGAGTACAAGGAGTAAAGAACATTACTTCTTCAAGCTCACAAGGCAGCAGTAACATCACCGTGGAATTTGAATTAGGTGTCGATTTAGAAAGGGCAGCAAATGATGTTCGGGAGAAAGTATCTCAAGCATCAAATAAGCTCCCACAAGATATTGATGCCCCTCCTACTGTTTCAAAACAAGATACTGATTCAGAGCCGATCGTATATCTCCAAATGCAGAGTAACAAAAGAACGTTGCTTGAACTGTCTGATTTAGCGGAGAATATTGTGCAAGAAAGATTACAAACTATTCCAGGTGTTAGTGCGGTGAATATATTAGGTCAACGCCCTGCCATGAGAATTTGGTTTGACCCAGTAAAATTATCTGCCTATAAATTAACTATTCAGGATGTAAAAACGGCATTAGACAAGGAAAACATTGAATTACCTGGCGGAAAGGTTCGTGGCAATACTACCGAGCTAACAGTTAAAGCCTATGGTAAACTTACTACGGAAGAAGATTTCAATGAACTAATTATAAAGCAAACCGAAGGAAATATTATTCGGTTAAAAGATGTTGGCTATGCCATTATTGGTCCTGAAGTGGAAGAATCTCTTTCTAGAAAAAATAATATTAGTTCCGTTAATGTAGCGGTAGTTGCGCAGCCGGGTTCAAACCAGGTTGCTATCGCTGATGAATTATATAAACGAATTGATGTTGTTAAGAAAGATCTACCTCAAGATATTATCTTAGAAGTTGGTTTTGACAAAACCCGTTTTGTTCGTAAAGCCATTTCTGAGGTAAAAGAAACGTTAATCATTGCGATACTTCTTGTTGTACTAATTATATATCTATTCTTCAGAGAATGGTCCATTGCGTTTAGACCATTAATTGACATTCCTGTTGCATTAGTAGGTGCGTTTTTCATTATGTATGTAGCTGGATTTTCCATCAACGTACTTACCTTATTGTCATTGGTATTAGCAACTGGATTGGTTGTGGATGATGGAATTGTTGTAACGGAAAACATTTACAAGAAGATTGAACAAGGGATGGATAAATGGAAAGCCGCACGAGAGGGTTCTAAAGAAATCTTTTTTGCCGTTGTTTCAACGTCATTGACCTTGGCTGTTGTATTTTTACCAATCATATTCTTACAAGGATTTGTGGGCAGGCTATTCAGAGAGTTTGGTATAGTGGTAGCCGGAGCTGTTTTAATATCAGCGTTTGTTTCGCTATCACTTACTCCTGTTCTAAACATTTACCTCACCAAAAAGAATGTTCATCAGCATTCATGGTTTTATACAAAAAGTGAGCCCTTCTTTAGGGGAATGGAATCAGGATATAAGAGACTGCTTGATCGCTTTATGCAGAAAAGATGGATTGCACTAATCATAGTATTAGCCTGCATGAGCATCATCTATCTAGTAGGAAAAGGCTTACCCAATGAGCTTGCTCCGATGGAAGATCGTAATAGAATTCGAACCAGCATCATGGCACCCGAAGGAACTGATTTCGATTACATGGATAAAGTAGTATATGAATTGGCGCAAAAAGTAATCGATTCAATACCAGAACGGAACATCATACTTTCCTTCGCTCCTAACTTTTCTGGCGCCGGTGGTTCTAATGGGGCAATGATGAGTATTGGACTGGTTGACGGTGGATCAAGAGTACGGAGTCAAAATGACGTTGCGCAACAAATGAACGGGATGTTCAAGGATTATACCAATGTAAGAGTGCTTGTATTACAAGAACAAACAATTGCTGTTGGTCAAGCATCTAGAGGTTCTCTACCCGTTCAATATGTTTTACAAAATTTAAATTTTGATAAACTAAAAGAAAAAATACCCGCCTTTATGGATGAGGTAGTAACAAGTCCGGTTTTTCAGGGGAATGACGTTAACCTAAAATTCAATAAACCAGAAATACAAGTAACCATAGATCGTCTAAAAGCAAGTGAACTCGGTATTTCAATTCTAGACATATCCAACACGTTACAACTTGCATTGAGTGGCAGACGATTTGGATATTTTATCCGAAATGGCAAACAGTATGAAGTGATTGGTCAAGTTGATCGAAAAGACAGGGATGCACCATTGGATTTAAAATCATTTTACTTAAGAAGTAGAACTGGGGATTTAGTTCAGCTCGACAATCTGGTAGCCATCAATGAAACTGCTAATCCACCTACTATTTATCATTTTAATCGATTAAAAAGTGCTATCGTTTCGGCAGGACTAGCCCCTGGAAAAACCATAGGCGATGGTATTGCAGAGATGGATAGAATTAAAAAGAAAGTATTGGATGAATCATTTACCACAACGTTGAGTGGTTCCTCTCGCGACTTTGCAGAAAGCTCATCGAATACCCAGAATGCCTTTTTCCTTGCCCTTGTCTTAATCTTCCTGATTTTAGCTGCTCAATTTGAAAGTTTTGTAGATCCTCTTATCATCATGATTACCGTTCCATTGGCTTTGGCCGGAGCCGTATTAAGTCTATCATTGTTTAATCAAACCATCAATATCTTTTCCCAGATTGGTATTATCATGCTTATTGGTTTGGTGACTAAAAACGGCATCCTCATTGTAGAATTTGCAAACAAAAAACGAGAAGAAGGCCTAAATAAAATAGATTCTGTAATCAGTGCATCAGCAGCAAGGTTGAGACCAATTCTAATGACTACCCTGGCTACTGCACTTGGTGCATTACCAATTGCTTTGGCATTGGGGTCTGCAGGAAAGAGCCGTATCCCATTAGGCATTGTTATCATTGGAGGATTACTATTCGCCTTGATACTTACCTTATTCGTAGTACCTGCATTGTATTCATATATTTCCAGGAAAAAAAGAGACACCCATGAGAGTTAGCATTATTGTCATTGTTCTTTGCTTATCTACTTCTGTTTTTTCCCAAGACAGTAAGTTTACTGCACAAGATGCTATACGTCTAGCATTAGACCAAAACTTGTCCATTCAACTGGCACAAACAAACCTTGATATTGCATCCATCAATAACAATTGGGGGAATGCTGGTGCATTACCAATCATCACAGCCAATATAGCAAATACGGAAGCTGTATCCAATATCGATCAAAAACTTTCCAGCGGATCAAATATTCAACGAAGTAATGTTGCCAACAATACATTGAATAGCAATATCGGTGTATCCTGGAGAATTTATAATGGATACAAAATCAAGGCTACCAAAGAGCGTTTTGTTACCATAGAGCAGATTGGAGAGATTGCTTTTAAACAACAAATTGATCAAGTGATTTATGATGTGCTGAACAGTTATTATAATATTGTTCGTCTGAATAAGCAAATAGCATCCATCTCTGCTATTATTGACCTTTCTAAAGAAAGATTGAAAATTGCAGAGACTCGCTTTAATGTTGGTAGTGGGGCAAAAACCGATATGCTTCAAGCGAAAATTGACCTTAATACACAAGAAATAAACCTACAAAATATCCAGAAGCAAGTTCAAAATTCAAAAGCTATTATCAATGCGTTATTAAAACGTGATCCAAGTGCTCCTTTCGACGCCTCTGAAGTACAATTCTCCATTCCATCAATTGACTATAACTCATTTTCGGATAAAATAGAATCTCAAAATCACGATATATTAATTGCAGAGAAAGAAAGATCTCTTTTAATAAGTGAGCGAAAAATAATTAACTCACAGCGAAATCCAACTGCCACCTTAAATTCGAATACTTACCTAAATAGATCTCAAGCTAGTGCAGGTCTTTTTCTAATTAACCAATCATATGGTCCAAACATTGGATTATCCTTTGGCATACCAATTTTCAATGGTAATATTTACAAAACACAATTGAAGGTTAATTCGGTTATGCAAAAGCAGAAATCGATAGAAATTAATGCTCTCAAAAATGACCTAAGGCGTGATCTGCTAATAGCCTATCAGGAATACCAAAATGCAGTGGCAGATGCAAAGATTGAAGAAACCAATGTAACGTATGCTGAAGAAAATAATATGATATCTACAGAACGATTTAAAAAGCTTCAAAGTAACTCCATAGAATTGAGACAAGCACAACTGAGTTTAAGTGAAGCGCAAGATCGATACATCAATGCTCAATACAGAGCACAAGTTGCAGCGTATACACTGAAATTCATTACTGGAGAAATCAGCAAATTCTAATTTTAAATCGATAGGATCAATTGAGTAAAGAATCTTTAAATTACTTAATCAATTTGAAAATTCTATTCCAACGAGGACCACTTTGCCATGAGAACCAGATCAGTGATGCCTTACCTACTATATGATCTTCTGGCACAAAACCCCAAAACCTTGAGTCCTGAGAGTTGTGTCTATTATCTCCCATCATCCAATAATAGTTCATTTTGAATGTATAGGAATCTGATTTAACTCCATTAATATAGACAGCTCCATCACGCTCTTCCCATGTATTATTCTCGTATACCTGAATGACTCTTTTATAAAGGGAGCGAGTAGCTATATTTAACGAGATAGATGCCCCTTTTTTGGGCACCCACAATGGTCCGAAATTATCTTCGCTCCACTTAAAGTTTGTTGTATCATATGGATATGTATTTCCAAATCCGCTTGAGTTTAATTCAGGCAATAACGAACCTTTTATTACAAATGGGAATGCATTTACTTTATCCGCTTGCTCTGCTGTCAATGTAATTCTATACGTGTTAGGAGCATCGGGAACAGGTAAAAGATCACTCTGCTCTGGATCCTGAGGGTCTATGTTCAATTCATTCTTAACGAATTCATCGGGGAAAAATCCTTTACCATCTAGCTTCACGATATATGGCTTCTCTGATGCCGGGGCAATGAAATTTTTCTCATTATTCACATACAAAATTCCATCTATTATCTTCAATGTATCACCAGCTATAGCAACACATCGCTTAATGAAATTTTCTCGTTTGTCTACTGGTCTTACAAGAATATCATCACGTTCAGCAAAGAGCATCTCACGTGTACCACCTCTAGATTCATATGCACGGAGGTAATCATAATAATTAATTTTAGATTGAAATTCTTTAATTACCGTATCGCCAACTGGATAATTAAACACAACAACATCATTTCGCATAACCGGTTCTTCTAAGAATCTCTTATAAGGTAGCTTCAGCCATTCTAAATAAGACTTAGAGTTACTGAAAGGCAGAGTATGATGTACAAATGGAAATGCTAATGGTGTATTTGGTATACGAGGACCATAACTTGTTTTACTCACAAATAGAAAGTCGTTCACCAACAACGTCTTTTCCATTGACCCAGTTGGGATAACATATGCTTCAAAAATGAACGTTCTGATAATGGTAGCAGCAACGATGGCAAATACTGCAGCATCAATCCATTCTCTTGTTGCTGATTTAGCATAATTCTTAACTACACGAATACCTGCATAACGCTCATTTTTTGAAAACCCTAAGTATGGAAAATAGATAAAAGGGAAAAAAACGGTTGCGGTATGATCTAATACAGAAAAGCGACCAAAATGTTCAACGAATTTTATACAGAGCCAGATTGATATGAACTGTCCTACTATGGGGATTAGTTGAAAGAAAAACCATTGTTTTTTGAGGTCCATCTTTTCAACCATCAACCAGGTATTAAAGAAAGGAATAAGTGCTTTCCATCCATCTATACCCGCTTTTTTGAACATTCCAAAAAGACCAATGTGAAAACCAATAGTAGCAACAATAAAAATAATCCAACCTAGACTCATGATAATAATTTTACGTCTCCAAATGTAGCATATATGAGTGATTTCTAATCTCCCACAAATACCGTTAAAAAAATTTAACAAATGTAATATTGGTCTGAAATAGTTGCCTTAACAAAATATCAAGGTTTATTCAGTTGATAGCAACTATGCCACGTATTATTGTTCAATAGTTATCGTGACATTCATAAAAACAAGGACTGAGATAGGAATTAAAGCGAAAAAGGGGTGATTGCTTTTCTGGGAGATGACTTTACTGGAATATCTTTGATGGTTGCATCTTGGCTGTACATCGCCTCTGAAACCTCAACAAGCTCTTCCATTAGAATTGGCAATGGTGTGGTACAAAAACGTAAAGCAGTCCATACATGATCGATAACTACATCATCAATTTTATGAAATCCCTTCTGAATTAGGCATTCAA
>Ga0114971_10003899_pt1 | contig 10121 bp, 10 predicted proteins | sample M_140625_MF_Meta_FD_87320 | JGI IMG/M metagenome (GOLD analysis project Ga0114971, IMG submission 87320) | Freshwater microbial communities from Lake Montjoie, Canada to study carbon cycling - M_140625_MF_MetaG | ecosystem: Environmental > Aquatic > Freshwater > Lake | place: Lake Montjoie...
CCCACTTCACGAATTTTGATCAAGATGAACTGTGCTGGCGAAGAAATAACAAAACTGGCTCGCTCACGTTTGGTGTTGTAACCACCATCAACACTGGCACCCCACTGATTGATGTCGGTTGGCGCTGACTCAGCAGAAGCAAAAACATCAATTGCCCATGGCGCATTTTGCATGCCAACTCGCAGAGTTCCTGTTGCCGCATGGCTGAGTTGGACCACTAAACCAACGAATTCTTTGCTGCCAAAGTATTGATTGTCATAACACGATGTAGACCACATGGTTGTTGCATTGCCATCGACCAAGTTGGGGAGGAGTGCTTCGTTTTCCACTCCATCGTCACCAAGTGGATCAAATGTAGAAATTGATGCAATGGTTGCAGGTTCAATAACCGCGGCTGGTTCTGGAAGCGCAGCAACTTCTGGTGTCGTACCACCAGAGACTCTCCACAGCGCCACGCCTGCAATCAAACTGAGCGCGATCAGACCTACAAACATTCTGCGCAGCGCAAACGGAGGTGCTTGTTGAGTACTTCGTTGTTCGCCACGCGCGGGGGTTACGGCACGAACGGGTTCGCGAGGCGTGAAGACGTCTTCATCAAGAGCAATGCCGGTAGGTGGTGTGAGCTCGGTGGTCTTGTCATGTGCACCGGTAAGCGCAGAATGCAACGCAACTTTTGTTTCGTAGCCAGTAGCGAATCGATGCTCAGGGTTTCGCGACAGCAATTTGTGAATGATCTTGACAAGTTGTGGTGATAGTGACGGCCGAAGTCGAGCGAGGTCCGTTGGTTCGCGCTGCAAACGCGCAAGTGCTGTGTCGGCATCCGACTCACCCAAAAATGGAACACGGCCTGCCAAACACTCGTACAGCACAAGGCCCAATGAATACAGGTCAGATCGACCGTCAAGGGGTTTTCCGCGCACTTGCTCTGGAGCTAAATATTTTGCGGTTCCCATCATGATGTTGTCATGAGTGAGGTCGGCTTCGGTTGAGGTCATTGCTTTGGCAATACCAAAGTCGGTGAGGAGTACACGACCTTCTGGGGTGAGCAAGATATTGCCGGGCTTCACATCGCGGTGAATGAAATTTTTGTCATGTGCTTCATCGAGTGCTGCCGCAATGGACATGCCAATGTGAATCGTAAGTTTTGGCCCCAAACGTTTTTGTTTATCGAGCAATTCACGCAAACTTTTTCCTTTGACGTATTGCATGATGACCGCTTGTTGACCATTGTGTTCGATGCAGTCATACACGGCAACAATATTTTGATGCGTGATTCCTGCACACGCAATCGCCTCACGTCGAAAACGCTCTGCGAGTGTTGCATCATTAACAAGATGCGGGCGAAGCAATTTGACTGCAACTTTGCGATCAAGAAATGTGTCTTTAGCAAGCCACACCACAGCCATTCCACCGTGAGCAATTTTGCTCTCTAGGAGATAGCGGCCTCCAATGAGACCAGGGAGCACACTTTTTTCATCCATCGCTGTGAAGCGACGCTAGTGCTGAAGCCCCTTATGAATCGGGGATATCTCCTCTGAAAACCGAAATGTCAGAGTTACGGCTTGGTGTGAAATGCAACGCCAATAGTTCCAGCACCTGTGTGCGTGCCAATAATTGGTCCGATGTCGCCAACAATGATGTCTCCCGAGTAGATCTCGCGGAGGCTTTCTACAAAGGCTTCAAAGTCGTTGCAATTTGCTTGTAAAACAGCAAGGTTTTCAATTGGGCCTGCATCACGCACTTTTTCAATTAAGAAAGCCAGTGCTTTGCTGCGTGTTCGTTGTTTGCCGCCCTCTTCAATTTTTCCATCAACGACTTCGATGATTGGCTTAATCGACAGAGCTGAGGCGAGCATGGCCTTTGCCCCTCCAATTCGACCGCCTTTTTTCAGGTTCTCCAGAGTGTCAAGTGCGCCCCATACTTTCGAGCGGTGAGCGAGGTTGTCGCCTACAGCCGCAACTTCGTCTAGTGAAGCGCCCGTTGCTGCCAGTTTTGCGCAGGCGATGACCGTGATTCCCTGGCCCATGCTTCCCGATCGACTGTCGACAACGCGAACAGAAATATGTCCAGCAACTGCTTTGGCTGCAAGCTCAGCGCTTTGCATGGTGGCAGAAAGAATTCCAGACAACGAAATCATCACAATTCCTGTTGCACCCTCCGCGGCCAATTTTCGAAACTCTGCTTCAAATTGTCCAGGCGATGGTGCTGCGGTTTCAGGAAGCACCGGGGAAGAGTCGCAACGCTTCCAGAATTGTTCGGTAGTGAGATCTTGTCGGTCAATGAACTCGTGTTCACCAAATCGAACCGAAAGCGGAACGATGGAAATCTTGTATTGATCGACCAGGTATTGAGGAAGGTCGCAGGCGCTGTCGGTGACGATTCGAATAGTCATGTAATTAGCGTACTGCAGGATGGTTTTCGACGGCTTTCGCGCGGTGTTGTTTACGCCAGTGTGCAACCCACCAGGACGCCAAAAGCAATAGCGCAACACCGGTAACCAATTGCCCGAGGCCAGCAAGTGCGCTTACTCGCGCGGAAAGGCGAATGCGTTTTCCCACTTGTGCAGAACCGTCTGGCGTGTACAGCACCACCTCTAGTGGGAAGGTGCCGTTTGCTCGCGCAATCACCGGAACAATCACGTCAACTGCAGAGTTTGCAGCAACAGTTACGACTTGTGGTTTTTCAGGAAAGGTGAGTTTTGCGCTTGACAACGTGACCAATACCGAGAGCGGCATGCTTGCGCTGTTGCGCAACTGCAGACGCAAGTCGCTTGATTTTCCACTCAAAGTAAATGTCAATGACTGAGGAACGCTGACCGATGCGCGGAACGAACGAAGCTGGGTTCTGAATCCTTTGAGATAGAGATCAAATCGATCACTATTCAACGAATCACTTTGGATGACGAGCAGTGCATCTTCCCACCACATTCGTTGTGGTGCATCGACCGTCAGCATGGTTTGTGTAGACGCAATTTCATCAACAACTGATTGCAATTGTGGTCGTCGAGCCCGGAGATCTAGTGGCGCTCCACTTGGCATGGTGAGTGGAGTTGATGCTTCAGTCGCCCGTTGAATCGAACCAAGCGGGCGCAGCGTTATTTGTGGTGCATTTGACAGCGCGACAAGCAGTGAATTCAGAAGCACTGGGTTGGGCATCGACCCATCAAGAGTGGAAATAATGACGTGATGATCGAGGGGCTGACGCTGACCGACTACCAACTCGCCTTGTTGAGCAATGACTTCAGCCGCAATAGCCATGCTCGTTTGCACGGGGTTTGTGCTGCTTCCCGAAAGCGACGCTGCATATTGCGGATCAGCAACCGCTATTGACACTTTTGTTGATGAGTCTCCGGCGTAATTTGCTCGGTATTGCTTTGTGTAGGAATCGAGTGCGCCAAGTGATTGAGCAGCTTGTGGTGAGAAGACCACATTGGTGAAACCGGAGCGAGCCAGAAGTGAAATTCCATCGGTATTTATAGGACGAGTGGAAAACCATGTTCGGGGATTAATACCGGCATCTCCGTTGCGAGTATTTAACACTTCTATGCCACGGGAAAGCTGCTTGTCGAATTCAGATCCCAGTTTTGCTTTCTCGGCACTCGATGGATCGAAAGGAACAAAGGTGGAAGCAAGCACTTGGTGTTTAGCAAGCACTATCTGAAGTTGTCCGAGTAGCTCTGCGTCTTGCGGGTTTGATGAAATTGCCAGGCTGTTGAGTGTTTCTGGCGAAATTCGCAGCGACATCACACCACTGTCGCCATTTAACGATGAAACAACATTGTTCAGCGTGGTGCGTGTGGTGTCGGCGAGCGATATTTCACCTACGGCCGTTTCGCTCAGTGGTGGGTTTACTTCGGCAGCGAGGGAAACCGAGAGCGTGTTCTTGCTGGTTTGTACGGTAATGAAATTAACGAAGGTAAGTAGGCGGCTTGACTCGTTGTCGCCTACGCGAATGGAAAGCGAAACGGGGTATACACCACTTTTCCGTAAGCGCACTGACGATCCACCGGCGTTACTTCCAAGCAACGCAATAACGTCGCCAGCGTCGTTGCTTCCCAGGCTTGCAAATGGCAAATCGTGAGTTTCAATAATGCTTGGAGTGATATTTCCATTTACTACGTCACGAACAGCATCACGAGAAGTGACGGCTGCGTGAACATCAACTCGCAGAACAGCATTTTGGGTTGTACGCAATTCAGCCAACGTTGTTTTGTTGGGGATAGACACAACAAATCGAAACTGTTTGCCAATGGTGACGTTGAAATTTTGACCAATCAGCCGAGCTTCAATCACCGAAGGAAGCGTTCGTGGCGAGGCCAACCCTGCGTGTGCGGGAGTAGAGAACAACAATGCCGAGGACACAAAGAGCAGGCTTGACCACCGCGAAATACGGCGACCAGTAGTGCAAGACATCACTATGTGACGGTAGTCGGCAACCTCGTTGGTGGGGGAGCAACCTCTAACCTACGAAGTGTGATTCCTCCGCGATTTGAGCCCGTTCTGGCAGAACTTCGGCCGCTTGGCAACATGTTTCGCGAGGCATCGTTTCGTCTATACGTAGTTGGTGGCACCGTTCGCGATTTACTCCTTGATCGAGCAACCGAGGAGTTGGACTTTGATCTCACCACCGATGCGACACCACCAGACATAAAGAAACTGTTGTCGGGTTGGGCAGATGCAGTGTGGACTGCAGGCGAACGATTCGGAACGATTTCGTGTCAGAAAAACGGCCGAACCTATGAGATCACCACGCATCGTGCAGAGGCATATTCTCCAGATTCGCGCAAGCCTGATGTGAAGTTTTCTACCGACATTTCTATGGACTTGTCGCGCCGTGATTTCACGATTAATGCAATGGCGCTTGAACTCACTACCGACAATCCGGTTCTCGTTGATCCATTTGGTGGCGCAGCCGACCTGGTGTCGAGGGTGTTACGTACACCACTGTCACCAACGGAAAGCTTTAGTGATGATCCGTTGCGAATGATGCGCGCCGCCCGATTCATTTCGACACTGAAAGTGCAACCAGTTGATGAATTGGTCAGTGCTGTGAAAGAAATGCACGAGAGGCTGAAGATCATTTCCGCTGAACGAATTCGCAACGAACTCGATCGACTACTCGTTACAGAGTTTCCAAGTTTGGGTTTGTGGTTTCTTGTTGACACCGGCCTTGCAGCACATTTCTTTCCTGAGCTACCAGCAATGAAACTTGAGCAAGACCCAATTCATCGGCACAAAGATGTACTCACTCACACGTTTGCCGTTGTTGAAAATGTGCAGCCGAACGCCGCACCAGATTTTGATTTCCGCATCACACGACTTGCAGCGTTGTTCCACGACATTGGCAAACCCAAAACTCGTTCGTTTAAAGACGGCAAAGGTGTGACTTTCCATCATCACGAAGTAGTGGGTGCAAGAATGTCCCGCGATCGACTGAAGGCATTGCGTTATTCGTCTGAAGATGTGGCAGCCATTACCGAACTCGTTGCCCTACATTTGCGTTTCCACACCTACCAAATGGGCTGGACCGACTCCGCGGTTCGTCGCTATGTTCGCGATGCGGGCAAGTACCTCACCGAACTCAATGTGTTGACACGTTGCGACTGCACCACGCGCAACGAAAAGAAGGCACTCATGCTTGCTAAGCGCATGGATGAACTCGAGGCACGAATTGCTGAACTGGCTAAAGAAGAAGAGATCGCCGCGCTGCGACCTGAAATGGATGGCGCGGCGGTGATGGAGTACTTGGGAGTGAAACCCGGCAGACAAGTTGGTGCAGCCCTTGAGTTCTTGATGGAAATCAGACTCGAAGACGGCATTCTTGGTGACGAGGAAATTCGGCGTCGACTCGATGAGTGGTGGAAGAGTCAATCGAAATGATTCGGACTATCGTTCGCTGACATGTTCATGCGTCGTCGCGTCGGTTGGTTGAGTGCGCTCAGCATCACTGGCGACGATGGAGAAACAATCGGCGGTGTCATTGATCATCGTCTCAGTCGTCGAGTAGTGATCAACGAATTTCGTCGCGGCAGATTACGACGCGATCAAGTGTGTGATGCACACCCAGACCTCATGCGTGCTGCACGAAACTTTGGTGACGAAACACAGGTGCGTTGCCCAATTTGTCAAGAGGACAATGTGGTGTTGGTGACGTATGTGTTTGGACCACGACTTCCACATCACGGCAGATGTATCACCCGTCCTCATGAACTGGAAGAGTTTCGACAACTGGCGCAACGCGAAGCAGTGCATGCCCAAAATTTTGACTCCTTATATACGGCTTATGTTGTTGAAGCATGTAGGTCATGCAAGTGGCATCACTTGTTACGCTCGCTGCCACTGATGGAGCCGTCAACGCTTCCCGAGCACGAGCCCGTGCGCAGAAAACAGTCGCGACACTAGGTAGGACCAAGGTTTCACGGCACCCCGTGACACGGGTGTGGCACGATCCGTTTGTGCCGATACGATCCAGAGTCCTTATCCACCCTGCCCCCTCGGGGGCTCCAGCTTCGGCTGGATCCGAAGGGAGTTAACACGTTTATGCGTGCATATGAATTAATGGTCATTATGAGTGGTGCGTCCGAAGAGTCGGCTGCTCATGCCTGGATTAACACGATCTCGAAAGCAGTTTCTACTGCCGGCGGGTCTGTTCACGGCACACCTGATTGGTGGGGCAAGCGTCGTCTTGCTTATCCAATCAATAAGCAATCAGAGGGGTACTACGCGGTGTTCAACCTCCTAGCCCCAGGTGGCGCACTCGACGAAGTTGAGCGCACACTGAAGCTCGCGGACGATGTACTCCGCCACAAACTTCTCCGTTTGCCAGATCAGGAAGCAGCTAGCCGCGGCATGATCGCTGCTAAAGCCTGATCTCCGTTTACTCATTCATTAACTAGGAGCCCTTCATGGCAGATAACACCATCACACTCGTGGGAAATCTCACCCGCGACCCAGAACTTCGTTTCACCACTTCTGGCCGTGGCGTCGCATCATTCGGCATAGCCGTTGGTCGTCGCTATCAAGTCAACGGCGAGTGGCAGGAACAAACGTCTTATTTCAATGTCACCGCATGGGGCCAATTGGGAGAAAACGCAGCAGCGTCACTTACCAAGGGTGCTCGCGTTGTGGTTACCGGCCGTCTTGAGCAGCGTGAGTACACCACTCGCGAAGGCGACAAGCGCACGGCAATTGACGTCATCGCTGACGAACTCGGACCAAGCCTTCGTTGGGCTACAGCGCAAGTTGAGCGCACTCCACGAACCGATGGTCAGGGTGCAGCCAAGGGTGGCGCAAGCCCAGTTGGCGAATCGAATCCGTTTGACAGCGGCGAAGAACCTTTCTGAAACACTCACCACTCGAACATCACTCATCGCATAAAGGAAACACACCATGACCAGTAAAAAGAACAAAGAGCGCGCAGCCAAAGCGGCGATGCGCAAATACAAGAAGCGCCCAAATGTGTTGCACGCCGAAAAAGTTGGCTTCATTGACTACAAAGACGTCAACTTGTTGCAACGCTTCATGTCGGATCGTTCAAAGTTGCGCGCCCGCCGCATGAATGGAAACACCGTGCAGCAGCAACGTGACGTTGCTCTTGCAGTGAAGAACGCACGCGAAATGGCCTTGTTGCCATACACGAAGCGCGTTGCTTCGGCACGAGCACCACGACGTGGTGAAGAGGACGGTTCATACAACGATCGTCCACGCCGTTCACGTGACAAGGACTCGTCAGAATCATTGGCAGACACCTACAAAGACGTCATCGAAGCAGCCGTAGTGGCACCGCTTGCTGACGAAATTGCAGTTGTCGATGCAACACCAGAGGAGGCATAAATCATGAAAGTTTTGCTTCGTAAAGACGTCAACGGCCTCGGCCGTCGCGGCGACATTGTGACCGTGTCCTCAGGACACGCTCGCAACCTCTTGCTTCCTGGCGGACTGGCAATTCTTGCCACCGACGGTGCAGTAACTCAGGCCAACTCCATGCGTCGCGCTCGCGATTTGCGTGAAGCAGCCGACCGTGATTCAGCATTCGCAATTTCTGCAGAGCTTGCCAAGCACACCATCACGGTGAAAGCAAAGGCAGGCGCTGAAGGTCGGTTGTTCGGATCAGTTACCGCAAACGACATTGCTACTGCAGTGAAAGATCAGACATCTGTAGTTCTCGATCGCAAGGTCATCAACATCGAAACGCCAATTCGCACAACGGGTGCTCACCAAGTGAGCGTTGCGTTGTTCGAAGGCATCACCGGTGTGGTGAATTTGTCGGTTGTTGCGCAATAGGGAAGTGTCGCTAACCCACAACATGGCCCAACGGGCAAGGTAGTTGCATGTCGAACACAAGCGAGAATAGAACCGATTCACGGTCTGGCTCTCGCGGTGCGCAGCGTGTTCCGCCACATAACCTCGACGCCGAAGCTTCATTGCTCGGTGCAATGTTGCTCTCGCGTGAAGCAGTGGGCATCGCTGTTGAACGCGGTGTTCACCCAGACGAGTTCTATAAGCCAGCTCACCGTCATATTTTTGACGCCATTCGCTCGCTCAACACTTCTGGCGAACCAGTAGACCCCATCACTGTTGCCGACGAACTTCGTCGCCACCAATTGCTTGAAGGTATTGGTGGACTCGAAGAACTGTTGGCACTACAAAACGCAACGCCTGCAGTTTCTAGTGCAGAGCGTTACGCAAAGATTGTTCGCGACACCGCACGCTTGCGCCGGCTTATTGGCGCTGCAGGCGATATTGCCGAAATTGGTTACGGCGAACCAGACGATGTTGAACGAGCACTCGACGAAGCAGAAAGCCGCATCTTCGATATTTCCGAGAGCAATGTTGGCGACAGCTCTGAGCGGCTTGACGTTTTAATCAAAAAAGCATTTGATCAACTCGAAGATCGAGCAAACAACAACGACGTGATGACCGGTGTGCCAACGGGTTATGTCGACTTAGACAAAGTGCTGCTTGGTCTACAACCAGGAACACTCAACATCGTGGGTGCTCGACCTGCAATGGGTAAGAGCGCATTCGCACTGGGTATTGCAGTGCATGCTGCCCAACATTTGAACCAGCCTGTGCTGTTCTTCTCGTTGGAAATGGGTAAAGCCGAATTGTCGCAACGTATTTTGGCAAGCGAAGCGCGCGTTGACGGAACAGTGTTTCGTACTGGCCGCCCAACACCAAAAGATTGGACCAAAATTGGTCACGCAGTTGGTCGTCTCGACATTCCGCTCATCATCGATGACAGCGCAGGCACCACGGTTGGACAAATTCGCGCAAAAGCACGCCGTGTCTACAGCCGCGAAGGTGGACTAGCGCTCATTGTTATTGACTATTTGCAATTGATGGGTGGCGACGGTCGTCCGGAAAACCGCCAATTAGAAGTGAGCGAAATCAGTCGAAAACTGAAGTTGCTCGCTCGCGAATTCAATGTTCCGGTACTTGCATTAAGTCAGTTGAGTCGAAGTTTGGAAAGTCGACAAGATAAGCGCCCAACGCTTTCCGACTTGCGCGAATCTGGAGCACTTGAGCAAGACGCCGACGTCGTCATGTTTTTGTATCGCGGTGAAATTTACGAGCAAGATCCAAACCTCAAAGGTTTTGCCGAAATCAGCGTTGCGAAGCACCGTGCCGGTCCACTTGGCCTTGCAAAACTTGCATGGTTGGCAACGTACACACGCTTTGAAAACATGGCGATGGACAACTCCATCGAAGACGTACTCGGCGACTAGTCGTGTTTCTTGGTAAAGACCTCCTTGCGTGGTTGGTTCTGGCATTTGGCGCGGCAATGTGTGTTGGTAATGTGCTTGCGGTCGTGAGGCCACCTCAAAAAGTTGCCGACGGATCTCTCCCTCAGGCGCCTCGCAGTCGGTCGTTTGCCATGGCCGCAGTTGGCTTCGTTGCCGCTCTCTGGGCATTGCTCAGCCTCGTCTCGTAAAGCCCATATTTCGCGAGGTTTTCCCACCGAGGGGTCCGTTCACTAGGGTGCTTCGTTGTGATCTTGTCTGACAAAAGTATTCGCGAGGCCCTCGGCCAGGGTCGCATCATTATTGACCCACTCGATGAGTCGTGCATCCAGCCATCATCAATTGATGTGAAGGTGTCAAACCTGTTCCGCGTGTTTCG
>Ga0114971_10003900_pt1 | contig 10120 bp, 8 predicted proteins | sample M_140625_MF_Meta_FD_87320 | JGI IMG/M metagenome (GOLD analysis project Ga0114971, IMG submission 87320) | Freshwater microbial communities from Lake Montjoie, Canada to study carbon cycling - M_140625_MF_MetaG | ecosystem: Environmental > Aquatic > Freshwater > Lake | place: Lake Montjoie...
TCTGGCGGGCGAATTGGGACAATATTTTTTGGTTGAACCGTTGAATCGTTATGAGACCAATCTGCTGCGCACGGTGGATGAAGGTCTCGAGCTTCTGGCTATGACTGGCCGCAAAAACGCTCGCTTGCTGGCAGACCTGTTTCACATGAATATTGAAGAATCTGACTGGGCCGATTCCATCAGCCGTGCTGCCCCTTTGCTGGGCCATGTGCACTTTGCCGATTCCAACCGCCGCGCCATGGGAATGGGGCACACCGATTACAAACGATTGGTGGCACATTTGCACAGTTCAGGATACGAAGGATATCTTTCTGCCGAGATATTCCCGCTGCCCGATCCGCAGGAAGCCGGAAGGCAGACGCTGGCGGCGTTTCGTGAAGCCACGCGCGGCCTTCCCGAGTAGTCATTTTTGCTTTGCTTTAAGGCTACAACTCAACCCGCGCCCATGGTTCTGCTATTTCAGCGTGAAATGGGCCTGTAGCCCTGACACGCATACGCCGTTGACCTTCTTCGCCCGGTTCCAGCACGACCACCAGTAAATCTTCGGGCAACAAGTGCGCTACGCGATCGGCCCATTCAACCACACAGACGCCATCGGTCCCCAGCCATTCCGATGTGCCAAGGTCGTCGAATTCAGCGGGGTGCTTCAGCCTGTAGGTGTCGCAATGGTGCATGGTCAGTCGGCCTTCATAGACCTGCACCAGAGTAAACGTAGGGCTGCTGACACCAGCCAGGTCTTCCACCTCCAGGCCCTGCGCCATGGCTCTGGTAAAAGCTGTTTTCCCGGCTCCCAGTGGGCCGATGAGTGCCACAACCATTCCGGCGCGGGCGAGGCGGCCGAGTTCCAGGCCAGCGCGGTGTGTGGCGGCTTCGTCCTTCAAGTCGCGGTAGAATGACATCATGACAATCGTCGCCTGCATATGAATGAGACATGGCCGAGCTGCTGCGCGTCACCACAGAAGGATTGTACTGCGAAGCGGGCGATTTTTTCATCGACCCGTGGCGCCCGGTAGCGCGTGCCGTCATCACTCATGGCCATGCCGACCACGCCCGAGGTGGTTGTGCCTCTTATCTGGCAAGTGTCGACGGCCTGCCAGTGCTGCGCGCCCGCCTTGGTGCCGATGCTCCCATCAGTACCGTGGCTTACGGGGAGACGGTCCAGCTCAATGGCGTGCATATATCGCTCCATCCTGCCGGGCACATTCTTGGTTCGGCTCAGGTGCGTGTCGAGCACAAGGGCGATGTGTGGGTGGCCAGCGGCGATTACAAAAATGGTAGCGACCCCACATGCCTGGCAATGGAACCGGTTCGCTGCCGGGTATTTATATCAGAATCAACCTTCGGTCTACCCATTTACCGCTGGAATCACGACGATATTGTCCGAAGTGAGATTCTTGATTGGTGGACCGAGTGCAAGAATACTGGCCGCGTGGCACTATTGTTAGGTTACTCGCTGGGTAAGGCGCAGAGGTTGCTTGCCATGGTGGGCCATGATGGCCCAGGCCCAATCGTGGAACATGCGGCCGTAGCCTCCATGACCAAGGCTTACCGCGAAGCCGGAGTGGCTTTGCCACAAACACGCGTAGCGGGCGAAGGTATGCCCGAAGGTGGATGGGCTGGGAGTCTGGTGCTTGCGCCGCCTTCAGTGCAGGGAACGCCTTGGATTCGGAAATTCGGTGAAATATCTACTGCATTTGCATCGGGATGGATGCAGGTGCGAGGCGCCCGGCGGCGACAAGGCTTCGACAGGGGTTTTGTTGTTTCCGACCATGCCGACTGGCCGGGCTTGCTGGAAGTGATTGCGGCCACGGGTGCGGAACGGGTCTTGGCGACTCATGGACAGGTGGCTGTGCTCAGTCGTTATTTGTCGGAGAAGGGGATTGATGCGGGGCCACTGGCCACGCGGTGGAGCGGGGAAACGGACGGGACAGAATCGGAACCTGCCCCATGAAAGCATTCAGCACACTTTACCGCACCCTCGATGGCAGCAAGCGCACCAATCAGAAAATTGCCGCTCTGGTGGCCTATTTTCGTGATTGTCCACCCGCTGACGCGGCTTGGGCCATTCATTTTTTGTCTGGCCGCCGAATCAAACTGGGTGTTCGCCGCGCGGATATCAAAGCCTGGGCAGCCCAAGAAGCCGACATTCCCCAATGGCTGTTCGACGAAAGTTACAACGCCGTAGGTGACTTGGCAGAAACCATCAATCTGATTGTTCCATCTGGAAAAGAAACACTAGGGCACGGTTTGACCTGGTGGATTGAGGAACGGTTGATGCCTTTGGTAGGCGCCACGCCCGACCAACAACGATGTCTACTTGTCGAGTCATGGAAGCAACTCGACCCAAGTGGACGGTTCCTTTGGAACAAATTGTTGACTGGAGCATTCCGCGTCGGAGTTTCCCGTGGCCTGATCACCCGGGCTGTTTCTGAGGCACTGTCTGCGCCGATGGCGCGTGTAGAAGAGCGGTTGATGGGGCCATGGGTTCCCGGTCCAGGCCTTCTGGCTCAACTGGGCGACGCCGCTTCAGCGGCAGATCCGGCATCACCGCGGCCCTTTTTTCTGGCTTCGCCGCTGCAGGACAAAATTACGGATTTGGGGCCTTTTAACGAATGGCAAGCCGAGTGGAAATGGGACGGCATACGGTGCCAAGCCGTTCGTCGCGGGAGGCGCGCATACTTATGGAGCCGGGGCGAGGAGCTGGTAACGGAGCAGTTTCCGGAAATCGCCAGGCTGGTCGAGCGCCTGTGCCACGATTGCATTATCGATGGTGAAATTGTGGCCAGACGGGATGGCTCGATATTGCCGTTTCATGAACTACAAAAGCGTTTGGGCAGATCGGTTGTTCCAAAGCGTATCCTGCGTGAAATACCCGTGGCACTGATCGCCTACGACCTGCTGGAACAAGACGGTACTGATTTTCGCGATCTGCCACTGTCGCAGCGACGTGGGCACTTGGAAGAGTTGGTGCGTCCAGTCGCGGGAGATCAGATAATGATATCTCCAATTGTTGAAGGCGATTGGAGCGAACTGGAATTTCAGCGTTCACAGGCGGCACAAAACTTTGCCGAGGGCCTGATGCTCAAACGCAAGACGTCGCCTTACCGCTCGGGTCGTGTGCGTGGAGATTGGTGGAAATGGAAAGTTGATCCTTACGTCATCGATGCGGTGCTGGTGCAATCGAGGCGTGGCAGTGGTCGGCGCGCGGGGGTTTTCACCGACCATACATTTGCCGTGTGGAAGAATGGAGTCTTGGTGCCAGTGGCCAGTGCCTATTCCGGTTTGACCGATGCGGAAATGAAGGAACTCAATGCAATCATCAAGAATTCGGGTTTGGAGCAGTTCGGTCCGGTCAGGACTGTCAAGCCGGAGCACGTTTTTGAATTGGCATTCGAGGGAGTGTCGCGATCAGCCAGGCACCGTTCCGGTGTGGCTCTCAGATTTCCAAGAATTTCTCGCTGGAGACGCGACAAAGTCGCTGCCGAGGCTGACCACTTCCCGGCCTTGGAAGCGATGATAACAAAAACACCAGTCATCAAGCGGGAAATCACGGGCGAGCTGTTCCCGGATTGGCCGGGTTGTGGAACTGATCCAACGAGTCAATGAGTTGAGATGGAATAAGGAGACGACCTGTCAACCTGATTCAAGCACAGTTCCGGTAGCCTGTCTTCACCAGTAAGATGGCGCACATCGTAAATCCGTTCGGAAGCCAACCTCGAGGTGGCTTGCGCCAGTGCTCCTAGTTCCATCATGACCAAGATCACGCCAATGGCGTAGCCCTGCCTACGCATGTCGCCCAGTGCTGCTGCGGCTTCGAGGCTGACCTGCGGAAGAATCGCCAATACTGTTGTGTCGCGGGGGATTCGGTCTCGGCAAACGGCCAGTAGTTGTTCTATCGGCAATCCACTGGTAAGTTCCAGACGTGCCAGCAGTTCCCTGGCCCGTGGCAACTGATCGTCTGACCTTCTCACGGGAAGTACTTGGGGATCCAGTCGTTGGCTTTCTCGCACGGTTTCATTGGCAGACTGTGCTTCAGAACGCCTTCCGGGCTCTAGTATGTACCCTTCCGTGCGGATGCGTTCAAGCGCATCGCGGCCATTGGTTACCATACCAACTTGCTGTTTTAACTCGCAAAGGGCGCCCACCAAGCTGGCAGCGGCTGTCACCACCAAATCGCTACGCGTTGGCTCACCCTGAGAAGGGTAACCGTCCGTGTGAAAATCCACAACAATCGTGGCACCCGCCAAACAGCTTGGTTCAAAGATCCGACAATGCAGAGTTCCTGTGCGGGCTGTTACTTTCCAATGGATTCGGTTCAAGGGGTCGCCCGCACTGTATTCGCGCACCCCGGCAATCCGTGTGGGGTCTTCGAACAGCCGATGTGAAAGTTTGATCTCGCCAATCGGACGGCGGGAAGCAATATCGTAGCCTATCAGTGGTACCACCTTGGGCAGCACCAGCACAAAAGCCGGAGGCGCCATGACACGGAATTGCCGGTACAAACCAAAAAGATCCCCATTTTCAACGACCAAAGGGCCAATCTGAAAGTATCCGCGTCGCTGGCATTCCAGCGTGTATTCAAGGAGCAGTTCCCCCTTGGGTGCCATCATGGCCAAGCGTATGCGCTTCCCTTTGATTTTCAGGGCACCATTGCGTGGATCGATTGTTTCGCGTGCTACCAAGTCTTCTATAAGCACCCAAGGGATGGGGGCGCTTGAACCGTTGGAAACCTTCACCCGCATCTTCAGAATGCCACCCAATTCGCGGGTGTACGATTTGCGCGATCTCCGCGCTTCCAAGTGATCGAGTCGTCCTGCTGCCAGTCCGCGACCTGCCAGCACCAGGGCCACCAACGCGTACATGGAATAGGCCAGAAGGCCCGATTCGAGTACGAACGCAGCCGCAAGTATCAGCCCAGCAATGATCAACCAGCGTGTCATCTGGAAAAGTGGTCCTGACCACCGGCGCCGGGTATTTGCGGCACCCGCACGTCGGCGACAATTTCGTGCAGCAGGGCAGCGGCGGTTACTTTCCGCAGTCTTGCTTCCGGCCGCAATATGACTCGGTGTGCCAAAATGGGCTGCACCAATTTTTTGATATCATCGGGTGTTACGAATGTTCGACCCGCCATGGCAGCTTGTGCCTGCGCGGCGCGGTAAAGGGCGATGCCTGCGCGAGGACTTCCACCCAAGGCCACATCTTCGTGTTCGCGGGTGCCGTGAACGATTTCAAGCAAGTACCGACGCACTTTGTCATCCACATGGATATCACGTGTGGCTTCTTGCGCCGCCTGCCACTCGGTTGCGCTCACCACGGGCTGAATCTCATCGATCGGGTGACTTTTCTGCAACCGCCCCAGCAGCCGCTCTTCGTCTTCTAGTGAGGGGTAACCAAGGCTTAGGCGCATGAGGAAACGGTCGAGTTGTGCTTCCGGCAGCGGGAATGTGCCTTCCTGATCGATCGGGTTTTGTGTGGCAATCACCAAAAAAGGAGGTTTTAAATTGTAGGTTTGGCCATCTACGGTCACACGTCGTTCGGCCATTGCTTCCAGCAACGCCGCTTGTGTGCGGGGGGTAGCTCGGTTGATTTCGTCGGCAAGGAATGTCTGGGAAAAAACCGGGCCGGGACGGAATTCAAACTCTGTTGTTTTTGGATTGAAAACACTCACGCCCGTAATATCACTGGGCAGCAGGTCAGGCGTGCACTGTACGCGTTTGAACACACATCCAACACTGCGGGCGATGGCTCGAGCAAGCATGGTTTTGGCCACGCCGGGAACGTCTTCCAGAAGGATGTGTCCCTCAGCCAGATAGGCCGTTAGCGCCAAGCCAATTTGGTGACGTTTTCCAACAATCACTTTCTCGATGTTGGCGCAAACCTTGGCTGCAATGCCAGCGATGTCGCGTCCGCCCTCTTTCGCCATGACCAACCTCTCAGGAACAGGTACAGTAACCATACAATCGGAACTCCATTTCAACATATCCGTAAGGGGAAGCAGAGGTTGGCAGAATGACCCGTGCAGCCATGGCTGGCGACATTGCCGGATCCAGATTCGAGCGTTCAATTTGGCAAGGCGAAACTTTTCGCAGTGCCACGTGCGTAGGCTACGATCAGGCAGAGGTCCGCCACGATGCCAGCGGTGAATCTGCTTCGGCATTCCCATTGTTCCAAGCTGCTTGCCATCCTACCGACGATTCGATTCTCACCGTTGCCGTGATGGAATGGCTGCTTGAGGGTGGGGATCCTCGAACAAGCCTACGTCAATGGTTTCGGGCATCGTCAAAACCTATGCTTTTTGGCACTTTTTTTCGCGCGTGGGCTGCCACCGATTCGGATTCGCCATGCGGTAGCATCGGGAATGGTGCTGCCATGCGGGCTGTACCCATTGGCTATGCCGCAGATCATCCGGCAGCCGTGCTGGAACTAGCGAGAGAAAACGCCATGGCAACCCATACCACTCCCGATGCCATTGCCGGGGCGCAGGCCATTGCGCTTGGGGTTTTTCTGGCCCGACATGGGCGCCCTCCCGGCGAAATCATTCGGGAGATTGCCGCACGATTCCATTACAACCTCGAAAAACCACTCGACGCATGGCGCATTGGCTATCGTTTTACAAGTGCCTGTGAAGAAACAGTTCCGGTGGCATTCAGGGCTTTTCTGGAGTCGCACAGTCACACCAAAACCATGCGTGCTGCTATTTCGGTGGGTGGAGACGCAGATACTATTGCTTGCATGGCGGGCGGACTGGCAGGAGCATTCTGGGGCATACCTCGTGGCACCGCTGATAAGGTCAGGCGATTGGCAGGCCCGCTCATGTTTCAGGTGGTTCAACGGTTTGAAGAGCGATTTCCAGGGGCTCTGAAACTGGCAGAACACGGAACAATTCGGCCGGTGAAATGAAGCGAGCCGCCTTGGGGCGGCCCGTACTTCGTTGTACTGGAATGTCTATTTTAGCCTTGGGTTTTGCAGGTTCCTAGAACTGGTCAAGCCAGAAATGGAAGCCGCTATGATAACGCTGCGGCCGCTGGCTTTCGAAGATCCAGTGCGGTGGCTTGAAGGGTGGATTTGCCATGTAAGCAGGTGGTGGCATGTAAGGCTGGCCGGGCTGCTCGGGCCACTTGGGGCCGGTGTTGGGCCAGTAGTTGTGGGGAAAATAGTGGTAAGGGTAGTAAAACATCTTCGGTAAGCGCGGGTCAACACCCTGAGCCTGACCAGTTGTTGCTACAAAAGCGGACAGGAGGGCTATAAGCCCCGCCTGGACGAACAAGGCGCGCATCATGCTGCATCTCCACCAGTGGGGGGCACGGAGTTAACAATCCATCCGGTCAAAACATACCCCCCGTCAATCTTGCATGCCACGAAAAGCACCATTGCGAAGGTGGAATAAACCGCTGTAATGACCGATCGCAACGCCGAAGAGAGTGGATCCAAAGGTCGGAATTATAACGGCTAAGAGAAGGGAAATTGAGGAAAACACGATGGAATGGCTCAAGGATATCGATCATCCGCTGGTAACTCGGTACGCCAGTAAGGAAATGGCATCATTGTGGAGCCCCCGCAAACGGATAGGGCTATGGCGGCGCCTGTGGTTGGCTTTGGCTATGGCTGAGTCAGAGCTAGGCCTGTTGGCTGAAGATGGTGTTACGCCGCGAATATCTCCAGCCCAGCTTGCGGCACTCGGGGCGCACCTAGACGACATTGATTTTGCCAACGCGGCGCAGCATGAAAAGCGACTCAGGCACGATGTGATGGCGCACGTGCACACGTTGGGCGATGTCTGCCCGGAGGCGCGTGATATTGTTCACTTGGGTGCCACTTCTTGCTTTGTAACAGATAACGCGGACCTTATTATAATGCGTGAAGGCCTCGATATGCTTTCAGGCAAGGTTGCCAGCGTGATTGCGGCATTGGCCCGCTTCGCGCGCCAGAACAGAGATGTGGTCACCCTTGGGTTCACACATTTTCAACCCGCTCAGCTTACAACAGTAGGCAAACGCGCCTGCTTATGGATTCAAGACTTTTTGCTCGATCTTCACGAACTGGCGCATAGGCGAGCCACATTGGCATTTCGTGGTGCCAAGGGGACCACGGGAACGCAGGCAAGTTTTCTCACGCTGTTTCGTGGTGACCATGCCAAGGTGCGGGCTCTCGACTCATTAGTGGCGCAGAAGATGGGTTTCGATCGCGTTTATCCGGTCACAGGCCAAACATACCCTCGCAAGGTGGACGCGCAGATTCTCGATGCGCTTTCCGGCCTTGGCCAAACAGGCCACAAATGGGGTACTGACTTGCGTTTGCTGTCGCATCGTCAGGAAGTCGACGAACCGTTCGAGGCGGATCAGATCGGTTCAAGCGCCATGGCCTACAAGCGCAATCCCATGCGCGCCGAGCGCCTGTGCGGACTTGGGCGATTTTTAATGTCGCTTCCTGCCAATGCCGCGCAGACCGCAGCAACGCAATGGCTCGAACGCACGCTCGATGACAGCGTTAACCGGCGGTTGGTTCTCTCGCAGGCGTTTCTGACGGCCGATGCGGCTTTGCGCATTGCCCAAAATCTGGCCGATGGCTTGGTGGTGCACCCAGAGGTTATCCGCCGTGAAGTGGATAAGTACCTCCCGTACATGGCCACCGAAAACATTCTGATGGCGGCGGTGGCGGCAGGTGCCGACCGGCAAGAAGTGCACGAAGTGATTCGGCAGCACAGCCATGCCACCACGTTGGCACTGAAAGAGGGTGCTGCGCGGAACGACCTGCTCGACAGACTGAAAGCGGATCCTTCCATGGCGTTGGTGGATATCAATGCGGTGGTTGCTGCTGGCAACTTTGCCGGGCGTGCTCCCGAGCAGGTGGATGAATTTTTAGCCGAAGTGGTGGAGCCTGCCTTGGAGCCTTATCGTGGAGCCTTGGGTCAGCGGGCGGAACTGCACGTTTGATAAAGCGGAGACAGACCATGATGCGAATGACATGTTTCGTGGCAGTAATGCTCGCAATCACGGCGCAGGCGCAGGCAGGCAAGGAAGACCTGAAGCGTTCCGTGCAATCCATGGCAGAAGAATCGTGGTCTATGGCCCGGAGCATCTGGGAGTTTGCCGAGCCGGGTTATTTGGAAACTCGCTCATCAGCACTCATTGCCGACAGACTTGAAAAAGCTGGTTTCAAATTGGCGCGTGGAGTGGCTGGAATCCCCACGGCATTCACAGCCACCTATGGCAGTGGCAAACCTGTCATTGCTATTTTGGGTGAATACGATGCCTTGCCGGAACTGTCGCAAGAAGCCGTGCCAGTTCGCCAACCGCGTACCCAAGGCAACGGTTATGGTCAGGCGTGCGGTCACCACCTGTTTGGCGTGGGTTCCATGGTGGCCGCTATTGCTGTTGCCGATGAAATTCGGGCAGGCAGGCTTTCTGGCACCGTTCGTTATTATGGGTGCCCGGCGGAAGAAGGTGGAGCAGCCAAGGCATTCATGGTTAGGGCGGGCCTTTTTTCCGATGTCGATTGCGCGCTTCACTGGCATCCTGGAAGTCGTAATAGTGTGGGTGATCCGTCATGCCTGGCACGCATTGCCGTGCGATTTCGTTTTCATGGCACGGCGGCCCATGCCGCTGGTGCTCCTGAACGGGGACGGTCTGCGCTCGATGCGCTACTACTGGCCATTCATGGTGTGGAGTTGATGCGCGAACACACTCCCACGGGAACCCGCCTGCATCATACTATTCTTTCCGGGGGCGGCGCCGCCAACGTTGTACCGGAGTTTGCCGAGGGCTTTTTCTATGTAAGGCATCCACAATCGGATGTCGTAAGGGAATTGTATCCCCGGCTATTGAAATGCGCTCAGGCTGGAGCCTTGGCCACGGAAACGCGCTTGGAGGTGGTTCCGCTGGGTGGAACTCTGGAACTGCTGCCCAATTCAGTGCTTCCCGGAGTGATTCGCGCGAACTTTAAGTCCCTTAATAAGCTGCGCTACGACGATGCCGAAACGCGCTTTGCCGTGCGGTTACGGGAATCGATATCGGGCAAAATTCCTCCCATGGAAGACATCAACACCGTTTATGACAACAATGGCGGAACCACGATGGGATCAACGGATGTGGGCGATGTGTCATGGGTGGTTCCTACAGCA
>Ga0114971_10003905_pt1 | contig 10114 bp, 10 predicted proteins | sample M_140625_MF_Meta_FD_87320 | JGI IMG/M metagenome (GOLD analysis project Ga0114971, IMG submission 87320) | Freshwater microbial communities from Lake Montjoie, Canada to study carbon cycling - M_140625_MF_MetaG | ecosystem: Environmental > Aquatic > Freshwater > Lake | place: Lake Montjoie...
GAAATTTCATTTAATGATTTATTAAAGAAAGGATTCCAGCCTTCTGGTTTTGTAGATTTTTCACCATATAATGAAAGCCAAGAGTCGTTCCAAAAATATTTATATTTTTTTATTTTTGCAGCAATACTCCACCAAGAAAAATGATAAACGGTTGGTAAATTGTCTACTGTTGTATTAAACCATTTTTCATATTCTTTAGTTGCATTTAAATCATTAATGCCTTTTATCCTTAATTCATCAATTTCTTTAGTTATGAAATTCAAACAAGGTACTGGCAATCCTGAATCTTTATCGATATAATCACATCCATCAGATCCAGGTTTAGAATAAAGCAAACCTTCTTTTTCCCATCTTAAGTACCCTGGAATTCCATGTGTAATTTTTGGGTCGTTCCTAGAAACTCTCCATTTCCATGGATTAACATCAACTCTTACTTTATCAATCCCTCCCCAATATTCTACAACAGGAAGAGCTAATAAAGGAACATCTTTTAAAAAATTTACTTTTGTAAGAGTTTCTTCTATTTGCTTTCTACTTCCAGGGGCGACTACTTCATCACAGTCCATTTGCCATAAAAAATCACCAGTACATTGTTCACGAGCAAAAGCTTTTGTCATTCCATCATATATACCATGATTTGGCGCATTCCAAGGTATATCTAATTGATATACTGCAAGCTGTGGAATTTCATCCATTAAGGCTTCTAAACGAAGCTGTGTTCCATCATCTTTATTAGATGAGTCAACCACTACAACTTCATCACAAAAGTCTGCCATTGAACGTATAGTGGCTTCAAATGGATAATCCATTTCTACAGCATTTTTTATTGTTGTATATCCAGATATTTTCATCTATTTTTCCTTGTTAAATTAAGTGTTCCGTAAAAAATAAAAAATGTTACAATTATTGTATTTACAATAATGATATAGTTTATCATGTGCAATGTTCTGTACCGGAATAAACACAGTATTGACAACTACTTCTGTTTTTTATAAATCTCTTTTGTTGCAATTGATTGAGCATGTTTTGCATTGTACTTAGTGCTCTTTCTTCTGTTTTTGGTCCTACAGAAACAGGAACAAACTCACATCTTTCTCCAGTTTTAGCCTTTGGAGTTCTTTTTAGCAAAACAAATCCAGTTTTAACTTGTTTCAAATCAAAACCAAAATATTTACACCAGAAATGTTTATATAACACAAGCTGCATTTGTTTGTTAAAATCTCTTTTTTTATTCGCATCCCAACCCCATGAAGTGGTCTTCCAATCTACGATATAAATATCGTATTCTGTTTCCTCTTCAACTCCACGCAATTCTGATAGCCGCATTGGAGTTTGCTTATTAGAAGTTCGAATTTTTTTCTTTTTAGGAACCCTGATAATACAGTCGATATATCCTTTAAAAAATTTAGATTTCTGCTTCTCAACTTTTTCATACAAATTCCATTCGGCAGCAATAGGTTCCCACCCTGGGAATTGCTCTTCCAACCAATCAGGAACAGCTAAAAGAATTGGCTCTATTGATTTAGCAAAATCATTTATGTCTTTTTCTGATGCACTGCCAGGATGATTAGTATTTAATACTTCCATTTTTAAACGGAATGTTTTATTAATTTCATTAAACATCTCAGAAGTAAATGGCTTTCTATTAAGCAAATATTCTTCCAATGCATCATGGATTGTTGATCCAAATTCAGTATGTATACTTGGCTTGTCAAGATTTACTTTGTCAATATGTTTAAGCTTATGTCTGTATGAACAGTCAATCCAATCTGTCATTTCCGAAAAACTAATATGTTGCTTCCCTGTTGGCAAAAGAACAGGATTTTCAATAATAGGTAGTTGATATTTAGTCATAAATTCATTATAACAAGGGGTTTTTTAATTGTTTACCATATTTAAATATATGAACCCATGAAATTTTATATTTTCTAGGGCGGACAAAAAGGAGTTATACGATATACAATTATGAATATAATGGAAAGTTTTGCTCGGAGACAAAATACGTTGTTTATTTAATAACGAATACAGTTTCCAATAAATTTTATATTGGACAGACTAGAAGAGAAATAAGAAAAAGATGGGCAGATTATGTAATAAATTTAATGAAACCAATTAAAATTAAAAAACGAACCGGATGCAATATTCATTTACGCAGGTCAGTACAAAAACAATATAAAAAACAAGGTAATGCAAATTTTTTAACATTTTCCGTATTAGAAATAATTGATCAAGAAAATATTTTTAATAATGAACAAAAGCAAAACCTTTTAAATGAAAGAGAAATACATTGGATTCACTATTATCGATCAGAATATGGTAATCAAAACGTCTATAACATAAAAGATGGTGGACAAGTTCCAAAAAGTGATTTTTCTATAGATCCAGAAAAAACAAGATTAAGACTATCCATAGCTAGAAAAAAATTTCTTGCTTCTGAATCTGGTAAGTTATTAATTTCTGAACTTAGTAAAAAATTAAAAGGCAGAAAAAGTCCATTAAAGGGAAAAATTCTATCTAAAGAACATAGAGAAAAAATTAAATTAGCTACACAAGGAATTAATAATCCAAACTATGGGAAAAAGCATAGTGAAGAAACGAAACGAAAAATAGGCGAAAAAAATAAGCAAATATCTGAAAAGACTAGAAAAGAACGAAGTGAAGCTCTTAAAGGAAAAACACCTTTTAATAAAAATAAAAAATGGAATGAAATTTATGATTCAAAAACAATTGAACGAATGAAATTAGCCGTTATTGAATCAAATAAAAATAGAATTACATCTGAAGAAACAAGAAATAAACATAAATTACGAAGCACAGGAAAAAAATGGGGAAACCATAGTGAAGAGCAAAAACAAATTTGGAAAGAACAAAGAAAAAACATATCTTACGAAGAGCGTTATGGGGAAGAAAGAGCAAAAGAAATAAAGAAAAAATTGCAAAATATTACTAAGTTAAAATTTACAAAGACATATGATCTTAGTAGTAATCCTTTGGTATCGCCTGATGGTGTAATATATACTAAAATTATTGGACTTTACGAATTTGCTAAAGCTCACAAATTACATCCTAGATTACTAAAAGAAGTTTTATCAAACAAAAGAAAAACATACAAAGATTGGCATTTACAAACAGTTATATTTTAAATAAAAAACCGGCATAAGCCGGTTTTATAAAAGTTATTTTATGTTTATTATGTATTATTTCATTTCTGTTTTACGCAAACCAAACAAAACATTTTCATGAAATTCTTCCATGTTTTTAGAGTTTGAATAAGAGAATGAACTTTGCAATCCTCCCTTAATCTGATTAACAACATCAGATGCACTTTGCTCAGTTGAATCAATAAGAGTAGAAATACCCTCCGCAGTTGGCAAGGAAGAGGCAGTACGGATGGTTAGCATCGCATCCTTGCTTGCCATACCCCGATATACCTTCTTACCTCCTACACGCTCTCCTGGGGCTTCCCTGGTGCCAGCAAACAATCTGCCGCACATGACAAGATCGGCACCAGCACCAATAGCTTTGGCAATGTCACCAATCTCAGTAATACCGCCGTCAGCTACGATAAGAGGTTTGCGTCCTTTGATAGTTTCTAAAGCTGAAGCACAATTTAAAACTGCACTAAACTGAGGAACGGTAACGCCAGTAACATTCTTTGTTGAGCAAGCTGAATTATGGACGACAATACCATTTACATTATATGAATGATCGTCTTCAACTTCTAAGTCATAGGCAATGCCGGTTGAATTGTTTGTATTTTGAATTGTTTGAATTTCAATTAGTTTGAATTTTGATAGCATCTAAAGCCTCTTTGATAACTTTTTCTTTACTATTTTTTATATCAGATTCCCAAAAAAATATATACTTAAAACCGTTTTTTTCTGCCCATTGTTTTTTAACTGCATCTCTAGACATCTTTTTAATTTGAGTTTTATTTAATGATTGAGGGTTATAATAAGCTGGATTTCCATGCCAATAATCTCCATGAACTTCAAAAAGAATTTTACCCTTTTTGTATCCAAAATCAAATTGCATAAAATTTAAAATAATTGAATAAGTTAACTCAATGCCATTTGCTTTCAATAAATCATGAAATTCTTTTTCAATTCGGTTCATTTTAAATTTTGATTGTGATAAGACAGATGCTTTTGCAGCTTTAGACTTATTTTGTATATAACGTTCCGGATTTTCATTAAATAATTTTTTCTGAGCTTTAGAAAGCTTTTCTGAAATAATATTCTTTTCTAAATCACTTAGCTGATGATGATATCTTTTTATAGCAAAAGACATTTTTGCTTTACTTTTTTCTGAATGTGTTTTGCTAAAGAAAGGTTTGTCATTATTTAAACTCCAATTTTTTATTTTTTTGGATATTAATTGTTTTGTTTCTTCAGAATGTTTTTTGCCATAAAAAGGATTATTTTTACCTATATATTTAAGTTTCATTTTTTTTGAAGAAATGCGTTTTGTTTCTTCAGAATGTCGTTTTCCATAAAAAGGATTATTTTTATCTTTTTTATTACATGATTGACATATATATAGTTTTTTATTTAAAGAACTGCGCCAGGATATCTTTTTTAATGCTTTACACATGCAACATTCAATACTAATCTCACCTAATTTAGTAACTTGAATCAAGATACCATTTTCTAATATGGCAAAATTATTTTTTCCTTGCTTGTTAAACTGTATTATCTTTTGTTCTTCTTTCCATATGTTATTTATCATATTGACTCCGATATCATTATACAAATAAATATGGTATAGGACTTATATTTTATATTTCCAAAAGAAAATACTCTTTTGTTAATTTTTCTGCTTCAATCCATTCTGCAAGAAGATGAATGTTATCATCATTAGCTATATCTACTTTTGATTTATGTAACACATAATATTCATGATTAGGTGTAGATTTAATACCGTTTATTTCAGTAAACTGCTCTTTATTCCTATGAACAAATGTATTTGTTACCTTTCTCAGACGACCTTTATGAGTCCATACTTCTTCTCCAATATTAATTTGGTCAATCGGCTTTAAACCTTCTGATGTTTTCACAAGAGTATCTTTAGAAAAACATCCTGGACCGATTCCGATTTTTATAGCATCAGCACCCCATGAAGTTAAATCCTTAACAGCTTGACCTGTTGCTACATTTCCAGCCATAATAAAAACATTAGAATAAGTTTCACGAAGCCAAATAGTCATATCTCGCATCATACGGGAATGACCATGAGCGATATCAATAACAAAACGACGAGCACCAGCGGAATAGAGTGCATGAGCACGTTCTTTGCTTTCTTCATTAACTCCAATAGAAACAAAACATGGTGCGCTGCGTCTAAACATTTCAACATTATCTTCGATGGACATGAAACGATGCAAAGCACCAATTCCTCCACCTTGATACATTGCAACCGTCATTTCTGCATTTGTTACCGTATCCATGTTTGCAGAAACAACAGGTGTTTGAATTATTAAATCATCAATTTTAACAGATGTTTCTACTTGAGATCGTGATGTTACTTCACTATATTGTGGTAAAATATAAACATCTTTATAGTCTAAATCACCACAATAACTAAATTCTTTCCAAAACTTATTTTCCATTTTCATTCAGCCTCAATAATATAATAGGTAAAATTTTTATCATGACGAATCATGTTGTTTTGTAGAAATAACAAATAAGATTCTGCTTGTTCTTTTCTATCAGAAGAATACAATAGTTTTTCACCATGAACTGGATGATTTTGCATTATCCTAAATTTATAGGAACTCATTTCTTCTTTAGCAAATCCTAATAGAAATCTACTAAATAAATAACTTAAAAACATTTATCATTCCTTATTTATGATTTTCCAAAATCTACTATATGAATCTTCTAGATAAGAAATAGTATCAGATATATTTTCGGAACTAAACCATTGTTCTTCACGATGTTGAACATTCTCATTTAGATCCAATTCAAGTCCCATTAGTTTTGCTTCGATAACAAGACGTGGACAAGTATCAAACCCCGCTGGATGAAATATAAGACCTTTATATTCAGAAAGTTTTTCTAGAAATTCTTCATATGGCAAATTTCCAATTAATTGATAATCTATATTATTTATTCCAGCATATGTTTCTGTTTGTTGTTGCGCTTTTATCCAAGAACCACCTTTGAGAATAGCCCATTTGTTATTAGCGTTTCTAGTATTTTTTAAGACTTGGAATTTTTCCAAATCTTGCTTTGTCCAAACAGATGATAATATTTTTGAATTATCCTTTAATTGTGGAAAAAATTTTAAATATTCATTCATTTGTCCTGATGACATAAAAAACACATGTTCTGCTCTTTTATAAAAAGCAGCAACCCATTTGCCATGTTTTTCTAAATGACAATTACATTGTTCTTTTGTTGTTAAATAATGCAAATGACTTGAACGATATTTACAGTATTTGTAATCATATTCTATTACGGAATATTTGCAATTTGATTGAACTAATTGAATTCTACCTTCTAATGGAGAAGAACCCCAATTACATAAAATCCAATATTTATCTTTGTTCAGTTCTACTATATCAGGAGTTAATGACTCACTATGTAAGCGAAATATTTTCTTATTTCCATAAGAAATAATTGCTTCTGTTGTTAGTTCTGCTCCACCAATATAATCAGAAGCAAACAAATCAGCTACAAAAATAATTTCAGTATTTGTTGGTATTACAAATTCTTTAGGCATCATTCACTCTCTGTTGAGTTAACTTTTTCAACATCTGTATTTTCAGATGTATTTTCAGTATTTACAGAACCTGATACGTTTGTATCAATGTCCTTTTGTTCTTCCCAAAGTCGAACCTTCAATTCAACATCAAGATCAACTCCAAAAGGAACATTATCTCGATAAAGAATTTCTGCAAATCCAATAGCATTAGCTAGAGATACATCTTCAAAGGTTACTTCAATTGGAAAATGCTTCTTAGAATAAACAATGTCAGTTCCATAAATGATATCATTTTCAATCTTTGAAACTTTCATTTTTGTAGATACTAAACCTTCATTGTCTTTAAAATAAGCAACTCCAATTACATCTTCTGATCGAATTGAATCAAAAAGTTCAGCAGTTGATTCTTCATTTAGGATCAGCTTTCTTTCTTCCAATTCTTCCAGTTGAGACGGTTCCAAGATGGAAAGAAGTTTCGTCAATGCAGAAGCAGTTTCCATGGAAGCCTTTCCTCCGTATTTACCTTCATTTGGATGATTCTTACGACGGATTTTAACTGTTTGTTCTTCTGTGATCTTCATTGTCATATGAATTACTTGTTCCTTTGGTTCCTGTATATCTAATATATCAATATATTCTTCTTTTTTAAACTTTTTTAAAGTTATTTTCCATAGATTTTTTTTTGCAGTTCTAAATCTTTCAAAACCTAATGACTTTAATTTCGCAGCTAATAAATGGGAAGGATATTTAGAATAACTTTTATAACCAGATTCTTTCATCCATTCTTCTCTATATCTTGCTATATCTTGCAATGAAACAAATTCATTTGAATTATCAGTTATTTGTAATAAAGAAAAAAAGTTTGAATCTGTTTTTTCCAATTTATTAACATCTTCTATAGAAAACTTCTTGCCTCTTTTTTTTAAGAAATTAAAATATTTTTGATTTACATGTTCGTGTGAATTATTAATTGGTTCATATTTGCTAACAGAACCAATTATGTTTTTTATTTCTGTTTCATTTATACTTTCTGCATCTTCACAAGATATTCTATAATTTCTACCTTGAATTAATAATTCATTTACTTCCATTCCATGTGCTCTATCTGAAGATAACAATCTATGAAGAACTACATTTCTCATTCCTAATGGGATTTTTTTACCATCACTAATATATTTTCTTAATTGTTTAATTGATACACAATTCCAATCGTTATATTGCTCATCTAAAACAATTTTTTTAATTTTCTTTTCTCTTCTTTTTGTTTTAGTTGTAGTTCTTTCTTCATTTCTAGATAATAATTTTGTTTCAATCCAATCAGGAATATTAAGAATTGGATTATCTAATGAATTTTCAAAAAAATTATAACTTTCTCCTGTTTTATGAATACTGGGAGGTATTATAACATAACCGTTTGTTCCACGAACATCAACTTTTGTAGACAAATAACCAACTGAGTTACTCACATTATATTGTGTCCAAAACCAAAAATGATAACCACCGCTTCCAGTTCTGTAACTAAACGTTTTTGGCATTCTTTCTATAAACGGATGATTAGAATCATCAATATCAATTACAATTAATTTTTTATTACTTGTGTTAGATTTCCTACCAGTTGCAATCGCATAATTTATCATTGGTCTATTAAACCAACCTCTTATGTTATCTTCCTTATTTGTAGCAGATAATTTCCAATTAAATGATAATAATGGATGTTTTCCTGGAGAAGTACAATCATGGGAGTTACAGGTACAAGAACCGTTTGCTCCAATAGAATGTAAAGGAAACATATATAAGTCATTTGATATAATAAATTGAATTATTTGTTCTTTGATGCTCATAGTCACACTATAGACTTTGATATTAATTTAATAAATGTATTACGTGAACAAGTAATCTAGTTTATTCTTCTGTATATTGGTAGCGTTCCACTAGAAAAAAGATAGATGGTTAATATTTTCTTAAATTTATTTATTTTAATATGAATGCTTAAATGCATTGTTTTTAAAGAATAAATAATAATAAATTCTTTACAAAAATCAAGTAAAGAATTTATAAATAAAAGAACATTATTTATACACATGAGGACAAAAATATTAGCACTTTTAATGATAATATTTTTTTTTGGATGTAGTCAAACACATCAACCTTCTATTTCCTATAGAGGCAATTGTCTTCGTAATAAATATAACAACATAATATATTGGCGCAGATATCCCATAATAATAAGAATTGACTCTAATCTATCAGATTACCAAATAGATTCTACGATGGCAGCAGTTGATAGATGGAATAGAGTTGCAAATGCACAAATATTTTCTTATAATATGATTCAAGAAAATTCTGATAGTTCTTCCGAAAGAATTGATTCTTCTGTTTGGATTGGAGAATGCCAATTAGGAAGAAATTCCGAAGAACAACAATTATTAGGATTTACAAATAGAACTTTTCTTTTAGATTCTTATGGAGAACCAATTAGAATAAATCTAGGTTCTATATGTATTTGGAATCATTTATCAGATGATCAATGGTATCCAGTTGTACTACATGAATTAGGACACATTGTTGGATTAAATCATGATATGCAAGAAAATTCAATAATGTATCCAGATCCAGTTAGCTCTACAGGCAATATTGTAAATGAAGATCGTGAATATGTTAGAATAATTGGAAATGCAATCACAAGAAGACAGCGTAATTAATATTATACTGTCTTCAAAATAGATTAATTTTAGTAAACATTTATGTCAGATACCTAATGTATTTGGATTGTAAAGGCTTAAACTGGTGAGATCTGAAGTTACTGTTAATGAAGGACTTGAAACTGTAAGACTAATAACACCAGGACCAAGATTGTTTCCATTTTGAATACGGAATGCATAAATTTGACCGGCAGTTAGTGCAACAGTATTTACAACTGTGGTATTATTTGTAGTTATTAAAGCATTTCCTGCATTAAAATTTGCAGCCAAAGCATTGCTGCCAATCCATAGAAATCCTTCATCATCAGTCAGCATGGTAAATGTAAAAGTTTCGCTATATGGAGCTTTGAAATAACCAAGAAATTGATAACTTGTTGTTACTGGTACTGCACCATCATTTATTGAGCCAACAATTTTATTTGTGGATGTTAATGTTGCGGTGGCAAACCAAGTAGGATCACCACCAAAGTAATCGGTATATGTTCAATTTTTTATTTTATAACTAGGTTAGATTAAAAATCCATTTTAAATTTTAGGAGAATCTTGTCTGATGAGTATTTGACAATTGGTTGAGCGATATTTGTTCTAGCGATAACATTTAAATTATCATCATGAATATTAATACCAGTTATATAAACATATCTTTCGTCAGTATTGTTTGCTAAATTATCAATACTTTGAGAAGTGAAAGAAGTATTTGATGAAGA
>Ga0114971_10003908_pt1 | contig 10111 bp, 9 predicted proteins | sample M_140625_MF_Meta_FD_87320 | JGI IMG/M metagenome (GOLD analysis project Ga0114971, IMG submission 87320) | Freshwater microbial communities from Lake Montjoie, Canada to study carbon cycling - M_140625_MF_MetaG | ecosystem: Environmental > Aquatic > Freshwater > Lake | place: Lake Montjoie...
AGCGGAGCGGTGTCGGGCCGGAGCGAGCCTTGGAGGCGAACACCCCAACCCCTCGCGCAAAGCGCGAAAGCTCCTCCTCCCTAGAGCCTACTCAGCGACCGGAGGCCCGATGCCGCGGAGCCCCTACAACGACATCAGAATAGTATAAAGTGGCACTTTTTGTGTAAATAGGTGGGACCGACCCCGCGGCCTTCCAACCGACTCGGTCCTTTTCTCCGCTCATTCCGACATTACAGTCTCTCCGCTCGCATGAATCCTTACGCTACGATCGTCCGCGATTACGCCCGCAGCTTCCGAGAAGGCCGCGCCTTTCCTCTGGGCGGACTTACTCCGACCACCGTGGCCACACCGCGGCCGGGAGCACCGAAGGCTCTGATTTTTTCCCCGCACCCGGACGACGAATGCATCATCGGCGGCCTCGCCCTCCGCCTCCTGCGCGAATGCGGCTGGAATATCCAGAATGTCGCCGTCACCCAGGGCAGCAATCGCGCCCGCCAGTCCGAACGCTGGACCGAACTCCAAGCCGCCTGCGCCTACATGGGCTTCGGCTTAATCCAGACCCGCCCGAACGGCCTCGAAAAAGTCACCCCCAAGTGCCGCACCGAGGAACCCGCCGTCTGGGCACCCATGGTCCGGTGCATCGCCGATATCCTGCGCCAAGAGGCCCCCGCAGCCATCCTCGTTCCCCATGTCGCCGATTGGAACGGCTCGCACATCGGAACCCATCACCTTGTCATGGATGCCTTGGCCACCCTCGGACCCGACTTCCAAACCGTCCTCATCGAAACCGAATACTGGGGCCAAATGACCCGCCCCAACCTGATGGTCGAAATCAGCGAGAACGACCTCACCGACCTCGTGAGCGGCATTTCCTTTCACGCCGGCGAAGTGAAGCGAAACCCCTTCCACCTGCTCCTACCCGCTTGGATGCAAGACAACGTCCGCCGCGGCAGCGAACTCGTCGGCGGTCAGGGCGGCGCCGCTCCCAACTTTGGTTTCGCCACACTCTACCGCCGCAGTCTCTGGAAGAACGGATCCACCGTGGAGATCCAGCACGGCGGCCTCAACCTCGGCCTGAATGACCGGCCAGACACCTTGTTCACCGTGTGACTGATCCCGCATCCCCTGCCCTCTTGAAGCCGATCACCGAGGCCAAGTACCGCGCCCTGCGCGAACTCCTTGCTAGCTACGGCAGTTGCATCATCGCCTATTCCGGCGGCGTCGACTCGGTCTTCTTGGCCAAGGTCTCCCACGATGTCCTTGGCGAACGCTCCCTGGCCGCCATCGCCGATTCCCCCAGCCTGCCCCGCAGCGAACTTCAAGAAGCCTTGGAGATCGCCGAGCGTTTCGAAATCCCGGTCCGCGTCCTTCAGACCCAAGAATTCAACGACCCCCGATATCTCTCCAACCCCGAAAACCGCTGCTATTTTTGCAAGCACGCCCTCTTTCGCGAGCTCGAGCCCATGGCCCGTTCACTCGGATATCAAGTGTTGGCCTATGGAGAGAATGCCAGCGACATCGGCGATCACCGCCCCGGAGCCAAGGCCGCCGGTGAGTTTCAAGTTCGCGCCCCGCTCAAAGAATTGGGCCTGACCAAGACCGAGATCCGCGAACTCAGCGCCCACCTCGGCCTTCCAACCGCCGACAAAGCGCAAATGGCCTGCCTGAGTTCCCGCATCCCCACCGGCGAAGCCGTCACGGAAGAAAAGCTCCGGATGGTCGAGGAGGCGGAGGCGTTTCTAAGAGACCAAGGATTCCACGACCTCCGAGTTCGGCATCACGAACTGGGAGGCACTCTCAAGGGACACCTCGCCCGCATCGAAGTTGGCCCCCCCGAGTTTCAGCGCTGGCAAGACCCTGAACTGAGGGAGTCCGTGCTGGTTCGTTTGCGCTATCTCGGATACGGCCTCGTGACCGTGGACCTCAACGGCTATCGACGCGGGCCCGCGCCGATTCCACTAAACCCGGTTTGAGCATTCGCACCCCGGAATCGGCTCATTCGCCAGACCGGCCCGCCGTGGGAAATTGAGTGGTTTAGTCTATCTGGGTTTGGACTTCCTGAGATCCAAGCCATGGTATGCCGAAATGACGGAAACGGTGACCACCCCGGTATTGCTTCAAACAAGCAACGTACACCACGCCTACCGTGAACGCGCCGTGCTTGCCGGGGTTTCACTGTGTATCCACGCGGGCGAGCGGGTTGCGCTGACCGGCCCTTCCGGATCAGGGAAAACAACCCTGCTCAATCTCCTCGGAGGCGTGGACCGCCCCACCTCGGGCCGCATCGAGTTCGATGGGGTCTGCCTCAACAATCTGGATGGCAATGGGCTGGCTGCGCTCCGACGCCGCCACTTCGGCACGGTCTTCCAGTTCTTCCACCTCCTTCCCACACTCACCGCGAGCGAGAACGTAGAATTGCCCCTCCAATTGCTCGGCGTGCCCGCTCCGGAACGCCGAACCCGGGTTGCGACCCTGCTCGAGCGAGTTGGTGTGCTCCACCGGGCCGATGCACCACCGGGCGAACTATCCGGCGGCGAAATGCAACGCATCGCCATCGCCCGCGCTCTCATCCATCGACCTCGATTGCTCTTGGCCGATGAACCCACAGGCAACCTCGATTCCCGCAATGGTCAACGCATCCTCGATTTGCTCCGCCAATTGAGTGACGAAACGGGCACCGCCTTGGTGCTGGTCACCCACAGCCCAGAAGCGGCCGCTATTTGCCACCGCGAAATACGGCTCCGGGACGGGATCATTGAGACCGAGTCTTCAACTTCTTCCGAGCGCCTATGACCGAGGCGACCCCAGCGCCAGTTCAACGATTGCTCTGGACCCAGATTAGTTGGCGTCATGCGCGCAACTCGCCGTGGACCACCAGCCTGCTCATTCTGACATTGGCTCTGGGGGTCGCAGTCTACTTGTCTATCCGACTGGCCAATCGTGCAGCGATCTCCAGCTTCCAAAATTTCACCGATGTGGTCACCGCCGAAAGCGACGGAATGATTCTGTCCCCGGCCGGAAGCCTGCCCGATTCCCTGCTCTCAGAACTCCGCGAACGCTTCACCGACACACCGGTACACTGGGTGCCTGTCGTGGAAAGCACCGCCGTGGAACCGGGCGATGGGACCCAATCGGCCATCGGAGGCCGAACCACCTACACACTGCTCGGCGTCGATTGGATCGCACTGCAGAATTTGGCTCAGGCCCGCAAATCAGAGCGTTCGCGGACGACCCCAATGCCGCAGGGCCCGGTGCCGAATTCATCGACCAACACACCCACCGATGAGTCCGCCCTCTGGGCCAGCCTGCAAGACCCCTATGCGGTGCTTGTCCCCTCGGCGGTCGCCGCTCGTCTCACGTCCCCAACCTTGCGCTTAGTGGTCCAGGAGCAAATCGTGGAATTGAGGATTGCCGGCATCATTCCCGAAGACCCCGCGCAACCCAAAGCCCCCGACAACCTGCTGCTGCTCGATCTTCCGGCATTGCAGCGCTTGACCGCCCGAACCGGGCAACTTGACCGCATCGAGTTCGTTTTACCCGAGGGGGCCGATCGACCGGTCCGTGCGGCCGCCCTCCGCCAAGAACTCAGCCCATGGATAGCGGGCCGCTGGATTCTGAGCAGCTCCTCCGACCGACGTGACAATGCAGCCACCATGACGCAGGCCTTCCGCCTGAATCTCACCATCCTGTCGCTGCTCGCATTGCTGGTGGGGCTCATTCTGGTCTTTCAGGCTTTGGATGGCGCAGTGGTCCGACGCCGCGAAGAAATCGCCATCTTGCGTTCTTTGGGAGTCGAGCCGAAGCGCATCCGCAACGCCTGGTTGTTTGAAGCGGCGGTGCTTGGCCTCATCGGCGGCAGTTTGGGTCTGATCTTGGGCTGGGCCGGTGCGCAGGCAGCCGTGCGCGGCGTCGGCCAAACCGTCAATTCTCTCTACTACGCCACCGCAGTCCGATCGGCCTCATTAGATCCAGTGGAAGCCGGAGCCGCGTTGTTGCTAGCCATCGCGGCCAGCCTCGTGGCTGGAGGATGGCCCGCTCGCCAAGCCGCAACCACCCCACCTGCCCAATTAATCGGCCGAAACCGAGCCCAGACCGGAACCATCGCTCCCCGTTGGATATTGCCCACAGCGTTGCTGCTCCTGATCACAGCCGCCTTACTGGCCATGCTGCCCGCGCTGCGGCTGGCCGGAGGATCCCGAATTTCGGTCGCGGCCTACGGATCGGCACTCACCTGGTTGCTGGGATCCGGACTGTTGGCGGGCCTGCTTCCCCCATTTTTGATCCGACGACTGGCTTCTTGGGAAGGCCTCTCCGCACCGGCTCGTTTGGGCTTGAGCCACCTTCGCCAACCCACTGGTCGCCACCGAATGGCCATGGCCGGATTGGTATGCGCTGTGGCCATGACCGCTGGAATGGCCATCCTCGTCGGTAGTTTTGATACCACCCTTCGAGGGTGGATTGAGCGCACCTTCATGGCCGACCTGTACGTCTCCAGCGAAGGAGCCCAGAGTGCCTCGACCCAGAATCGCATCCGGCCCGAGACTTGGAAGGCTCTGGTATCAAACCCTGAAGTCGTGGCCGCCAACGTGGTGCAGGCACTCGAACTGCAACTCCCCGGCGGATCCACCCTGCTCTTTGGTGGCAATCCCGCCTTCATGCGCGATCAAGCGCGCATCGCCTGGCGCGAGGAACCCACCGAAGACGCCCTTTGGGATCCCGCCCGCAATAGTGGCCTTGCCTTGGCCAGCGAGAGTTTTTCTCACCGTTTTCAACTGCATCGGGGTGACAAACTGACCCTGCCCACGCCGAGCGGCCCTCGCCGGATCACCCTCGCCGGTGTTTTCTCTGATTACGGCAACGAACGCGGATCTCTGGTAATCCAGCGAGAACACTTTGCCGCCTGGTTTGGTGACGAGTTAGCCACCAGCGTCATCGCCAAGCTTCGAGACCCTGACCAGGCCTCGTCCGTTCGGGCCCGTTGGAAAAATAGTCACCCAGGACTGGCTGTTTACACCCAACCCCATCTCCGCAGCGAGGCCCTGCGCATCTTCCGGCAGACCTTCGCCATCACCGACGCCCTCGAACTCATCGGCATCGCCGTCTCGGTCTTGGGACTGGGCTTCACCTTGGCCAGCCTGCTGTGGGAACGGCGCAACGACCTCACCACCTTGCGAGCCCTCGGTTTCAAACATTCTGAGATCGCCTGGGCCACCACCTTAGAATGCGTCCTGACAGCCCTCGTGGGCATCCTCGTTGGCCTGGTTGCCAGCCTCGCACTCGGCTGGCTGCTCATCCACCGGGTCAACGTGCAAACCTTCGGCTGGACCCTCGAAACCGACCCGCCCTGGGTGTGGATGGGCGGATTGGGGCTGGCCGTGCTCGCCATGGCCGCCATCACGGGTTGGAGCATCGGCCGCTGGGGCGCTGCGCTGCCTGCAGAACGCGAAGAATGATTCCCATGTTCCCGACTCCTCAATTCTCGATGAACGACCCGTGGCTGCCCCTACGCTTCTGGATACTGGGACTGATCGTCCTGGGAATCGCGGGTCTCGACCTTTTGGAAGCCGAGCCCCCTTTACTGAGCCGCCCAGAATTCGCCCTCCCCCAACCCGGACGCATTTTTGAGTTTCCGGCCGACCACGGAAGTCATCCCGAATACAAGATCGAGTGGTGGTACATTACAGGCCACCTGACCTCTGAAGGCGGCCAATGGCACGGGTTCCAAGCCACCTTCTTTCGACGAGCCGGAGACCGTAGGGCGAACACCAAGACCCCATCCCAGTCCCTCACGCCCCCCACCTCCGCCACGCCCCTCTTTGCCACGGACGAATTTTTCCTGGCCCACATGGCCTGGCTCGATGTAGCCACCGGAACCTTCCGCCAAGAAGAACGCCTCAACCGACGAGGCTGGGACGCCCAGGCTGACACCCGAAAACTCCAACTCCGCAACGGCAATTGGTCTCTGAAAGACCTGGGCCCCGATACCAACGGAACTCTCGCCCTCGAATTGCGGGGCGGCATCCAGGCCGACTTGTTCTGGCGCATGACACTACGACCCCAGAAACCCCTCGTGGTATTTGGCACCAACGGAGTGTCCCGCAAAGCCCGTGAACCCTCAGCCGCCAGCCACTATCTCACCTTCTCGCGAATGTCCGTCAGCGGTGAACTCCGGCGCGGCTCCAGTTCCAAGACTGAGCGAATCGAGGGAGAAGCCTGGATGGATCATGAAATTAGCAGCAGCCAATTGGGCCAAGGGCAAGTCGGCTGGGACTGGACCTGCATACAATTCTTCGACGGCCGCGAACTCATGGCTTACCGGATGCGCCGCGACGACGGCAGCACCGATGCGTTCTCCACCGTAGCCTGGATCGGGAAGGACGGCCGCGTGTCGCAGTGGGGCCCCGACCGGTTCACCTGGCGCGGCGAAGGCCAATGGAAGAGCCCGCGCTCCGGCGGCACCTATCCGGCGACCGTCCTGCTCACCGTGCCCGAGCCCGATGGCCGCCCCGAGCCCACCCTGCGCATCGAACCCCTCTGCGCCGACCAAGAACTCTCCGGCGGCATCGCCGGCGTGCCCTACTGGGAAGGCGCCTGCCGCATCCTCGACGCCCAAGGCAAAGAAATCGGGCGTGCCTTCGTGGAGATGACTGGCTACGCCGGCAACTTGCGGCGAGCCCTGTGAACTGGTGCCCGGCACAGCCACAGCCACAGCCACAGCCACAGGCCAGAAAACCACTAACGCCAACGTGGCAACAGGCTCCCAAAGGTCCTAAGGTCCGCCCCCATGCGTTGCATCGTCACAGCGGGCCCCACCGTGGAACCCCTGGATGCGGTCCGTCGATTGACCAATCACTCGACGGGCACCCTAGGAACCCAGTTGGCTAATCACCTCGCTGGCTGCGGCCATGACGTCCTTCTGCTGCGGAGCCGCACCGCCACGGCTGCCTCCCCACTGCACGCAGTCAGCACCGAGCGATTCGGAACCTCCCACGAACTCCTGACCTGCTTTCAGACCCATGCCACCCCCGAGCCAGTGGCCATTTTCCATGCAGCGGCCGTTGGTGATTTTGAGATCGGCGCGGTTTATCGCCGGGAGCCCGACGGAACTCTGCTGCGCCTGCAGTCGGGCAAGTATTCGACCCGAGACGGCGTCCTTCTGAGCGAACTCCGACCAACCCCAAAGATCTTACCCCAACTGCGCGACCTTTATCCCAAGGCCTGGATCACTGGCTGGAAATACGAAGTCGATGGATCCCGTGCCGAAGTCTTGGCCCGAGCCCGACACCAATTGGAAACTGGCCGCTCCAATGCCGTAATCGCCAACGGTCCAGCCTATGGCTCTGGGTTCTGCTGGCTCACCGTGGACAGCGAGCAGCACCTCGATGACAGCGCCGCACTGAACCATTGGCTGGCCGATCACCTCCGCCATTAAGCCCGCCGCGCCGAATTGCAGGATTTTAAAATCCACAAATCCAGCGAGGCGCGAACCGGAAGACCGAACTACAAATTCGGCGAAAAGATTTTCGAGAGAAGATCGGTCGGAGACTCAAAGCCCCATCAAGGCCGAGACACGGGAGACCGTTTCCGCAGGATCCGCATGAATCCATGCCTGCCATCCACGGGAGTCTCCAGCGGCGATATTTTCAGGACGGTCGTCCAGATAAAGCAAGTCGTTGCCGGTGAATCCAGAGAGACCCTCCACAGCCTCATAAATCCGGCTGTCTGGCTTCATGGAGCGAACTTCGTAGGACAACACTTCTCCGGTGAACTGGCCATAGAAGTCAAAGGATTGGCGCACGTGCCGGATGGCCTGTGCATTGGTGTTGGAAAAAACGTACGTGGGAACGCCCCTACAAACCAACTCCTTCTGAAGCTCCACCATCGGGACGATCTCAGTGAAAATATCGCCGAACCAATTCAGAAACTCTTCTTCAGTGCCACGAAATCCGGTCGCCGTCACCACGGCTTCATAAAACTCACGGTCGCTGATGAGGCCCGTCTCGTAGCGATGCAGAAGCGGGGTCTGGTTGACCACCCTCAGGATCTCCTCGGCGGAGAGGCTGGACTGGCTTGCCATGCGACGGGCGAGGATTCCGTAATCGAAATCGAGAAGCACTTTGCCCAAGTCAAAAACGACGGCTTTCGGTACTCGTGAGGCATTCATGAAAATTCGCGTCGACCCTCCAGGGCACGGCTTAAGGTGAGCTCGTCGGCGTATTCCAAACCCGCTCCGGCCGGCAGCCCTTGAGCCAGTCGGGTAATGCGTGCACCGACTCCGGCCAGACGCTGGCGGATGTAGTGGGCCGTTGCCTCGCCTTCGACATCCCCAGACAACGCCACCACCACCTCACGAACAGGGCCCTCCGACATGCGGGCCTCCAACTCGCGGATCCGAAGGTCTTCTGGGCCGACGCCGTCCAGCGGGCTCAATTTACCTCCCAAAACGTGATACTTACCTCGGAAGGCACCGGATTTTTCAAAACTCAAGATGTCCGTAGGTCGTTCGACCACACAGAGCAACCCAGCATCGCGCAGGCCATCGGAACAAATTCGGCACGGTTGACACTCGGTCAGTCCCCCACAGCGCTCGCAAGCAACAATGCGCTCGCGGGCAAACATTAATGCTTCGGACAGAACTCGAACCCGCTCCGGCTCCATTTGGATGACATGGAGCGCCAGCCTCTCGGCCGAACGCGGTCCAATCCCAGGCAACGATTTGAGCGCGAGGACCAACGCCTGAATCGGAAGGGGCAACTCGGTCATCGCATCAGCCGGGGTTCAGAACATCCCCGGAAGACCAAATCCCTGGGTCACCGAACCCATCTCCTTATTGGAGATCTCCTTGGCCTGGTTCAGGCCTTGGTTGATCGCCGTCAGCAAGAGATCTTCCAAGAATGCCACGTCGTCCTTGTTCACCGCATCCGGGTTGATGTGAATGGCCTTTAGCTGACCATCTCCAGAAACGACCACTTTGACGGCTCCGCCACCCGAGGTGGTTTCGATGGTCTTCTGCGCGATGGACGCTTGAACGGTCTCCATCTGCTGCTGGATGCGCTGTGCCTGCCGCATGAGTTTTCCAACGCTGCTCATAGTGTGTGGTTACGAACTAAAATTGTTATCCTGTCTGGCGGCAGTCTGAACGAGAGATCCCTCTCGAGGCAACCTCTGGGGTCGATGATTGGACTCAGAGGGGTAGGTCAACTGGCTTCAGAGGGTCCCCGAACTTCCATGATCCGCCCCTTGAAGACTTCCAATGCCTGACGGATCAGCGGGTCGTTGAGGAATTCATCCTTGTTCAACAAAACCGGTGCCCCCGCTTTGGGTTTGGCCTCCGTTGGCTTCACCTCGGACGCGGAGGGTCGGGCGCTTTCCCGGGGTGAGGTCGCAGGGCTCAATACAGCGACCACCGGCTCCGGAACTGAAAGACTCTCCGAGACCACAAAACGCAACGTCACCCTCTTGCCGGTGATGGTCTGAAGCACCGTTTGCAGGGTGCCAATGTTCCGAGCGGTATCGAGATAGGCTTCAGGGGGATGAGCGATGGTCAATGTCTCGCGCAACCAACTCTCCGCGCGACTCTGTTGCAGCGCTGCCCGAAGGAGCCCCTCACTGTGAGGCAATTGCGCCATCAATACCTGCCAGATCGCTTCGATCGTCTGGGAACTCTCCGACAGCAACGGGGCCGAATCTAACGGCGATTTAGCCGGTCCACTCGGAATCGGGAGCGAAGAGATGGCGGCGGCCGGCGGGTTGACGACTGGAGCCACTGACGGAACCGACGCCGCTGGAGGTTTCGGCAACGGCGGGTTGACCGGCGGGGACACCACTGTAGGTGCCACTACGGTAGGGGTAACCACGGGGGCCGGCGGCACCACAGGGGCTAGGGAGTTCACCTTCGTTGCCGACGCTGCAGGCACTGCCACCGCAGGACCCGCCGGAACCTGATCCCGCATCGCCTTCAATTGCTTGAGCACGGTATCAAGGCTCGTGGCCTCGCGGGCTTGGATGACCTTGAGCAACGTCACCTCCATGAAGATGCGCTTGGAAGCCACCTCTCGCTGACGCCCCTCGGCCGCACTCAACACCTCCATCACTCGAGTCAGGGCATCCG
>Ga0114971_10003911_pt1 | contig 10108 bp, 10 predicted proteins | sample M_140625_MF_Meta_FD_87320 | JGI IMG/M metagenome (GOLD analysis project Ga0114971, IMG submission 87320) | Freshwater microbial communities from Lake Montjoie, Canada to study carbon cycling - M_140625_MF_MetaG | ecosystem: Environmental > Aquatic > Freshwater > Lake | place: Lake Montjoie...
AAAAAAAAAAAAAAAAAAAAAAAAAAAAAAAAAAAAAAAAAAAAAAAAAAAAAAAAAAAAAAAAAAAAAAAAAAAAAAAAAAAAAAAAAAAAAAAAAAAAAAAAAAAAAAAAAAAAAAAAAATTATAATAGTTACTAGTAAATAAATGAGTTACACTCCTTACAATCCTGTTCATCCGAAAATTGAAACTCAATTTTTACCATCTTCTTATCCTGCTGCTACTGCCGATTGGGGACAAGCTGGTTATGAAGATGACTTCGGAGCTGCAGAAAACTGGGGATCTAATTTTGTTCAAGGAATGGGTGGTGATGTGACTGGACTTGGTGCTAGTGGTGATTATAATTTATTAATTACAAATAATCAACAATATGGATATGGTGGTTTGTTTTTTGGTGGTCAATATGATTCTTCTAAAAATAGCTTAACTGGTCACAGTGCTCAAATGTCATCTAATTTGAGTAATGGGTTTGTCATAAAAACCGCAAATAATCAATTTAAAATTACAAATTCAGATGGGTCTCATAATTTATTTAAAATTGTAGATGATGATGATCCTACTATTGATTCTGGTAACTATGGAAGTTATGCCGGTGGTGTTGTTCAATTAAATGAAGTAACCTACGGCTATCGCCCCAACCGCCCTGTTGGAGTTGTTAGTGGTAAAGGCGATATTCAAGGACCTGTTCCGATGGGTATTGATGAAAATGGTCATTTATTCCGTAACTATGATTTACAACACACCATTAATAAGCACGGTACAGATATCTCTGACTTAAATACTTTCTTATCAGTAATAAGTGGTATATCGGGTGATGTTAATAATCTAACCCAATGGTTAACATCTGCCACTAAGATTCAAGAAGCATTCTTGAAAACCGACGACAATATTAATAAAGTCATTGCTTACGTTAATCGCTTGAACTTTGGACCTAAGATGAAGTATATTAGTGGTCAAAATCCATATGAAGCACCACAAATAAGTGATATTAATTACGTAAATCATATGAAAACGTTAAATGTTATGAATCATGATGCAACAACAGCTACTAAATTAAATTGGCAAATAATGACTGATGTATATAACAAAGATATATCATATAATTTGTTTAGTTTGATGGATAAAATGGTTGATTCAAGCGGGTCGTATGAGTCATCTGTAGTTGACTTTAGGGCTATAACAAACCTTCTTCAATCAAAGTTAGGATCTTTAAAAACTGCTAGAGTTACAGTTACTTTAGCAGATGGGTCAGTATATTTTGATTCAAACAAAACTGATGTCAGCGGCAATATATGGTCTAAAGCTATTACAAAAATAGAATCTAACAAAATTGGTGAAAATCATAATACGAGACCTGCAATTATGGATACACAATTATTCGAATATGGTATAGCATATGAAACAAAATATTCCACTTCGGATAAAAAACAACAAGATTATGTTGCATTCAGAGTAGGAGTACTTGGAATGTCTAAAGGGACGTTTCGGTTATCATGCTCGAGCACTGTTGAAGGATTCGTCTCAAGCGTTGGATCTAAGTCGAAGTATATTAGTGGTCATCCTAACGCAAATTGGGGCACTACTGACCCTAATTCCGTAATAAAAACTTTAAATATTATAAATCAGAATGCAGGCACATCTACAGAGGATTGGAACAGTATGACTACTTTCTTCAACACTTATACGCCACCTACACCATTTGTAAATATACTAAACAATATTATTATTGATTCAAGCAGCGGGTATCCGATATCTAAATCTAATTTAGACCAGATAACAGCGGATCTTACTTCAGCGTTACAAAAAACTGGTAGAGTTGTAGTAACTTTACCAGATGGGACAGTGGTTTATGATTCAAAAGAAACTGTCAACAATACATGGTCTAATTTTAATGGTAAAATAATTAATGAAAATCATAATACGAGACCTGCAATTATGGCAGCACAATTATTCAATTATGGTAAAGGATATGAATCAAAATATTCCACTTCGACTGGATCGCAAGAAAATTATGCTGCATTCAGAATAGGAGGACTTGGAGCATCTTTAGGGACAATACGGTTCTCAACAAAAGCTACCGTTAATACGAATTCGGGTAGCATTAGACGTAATATGAAGTCCATAAATACTCCCAGTAATGACAATGACATAATAACGTTAAATATTAAGAATGCGGGAGCAAACGCAGATACTCAATCAAATTGGGACATAATGGCTGCTTTATTCAAAACAGATAAATTGGTATATAAATTTGATGAATTAGTAAACGATATTGTTAATAGAAACATGTATGTTTCATGTAAAAACAGATTAGACACTGCAGTATTAGGTCTTACTTCAGCGTTAGGAGGACCAGCAAGTGGAAAATCTGGTAGAATTTTAGTAACTTTACCAGATGGGACAGTGGTTTATGATTCGAGTACTAAAACCGCCAATACATTCGATAATTATTATGTTACAAAAACAATTAATGAAAATCACAATACGAGACCTGCAATTATGGCAACACAATTATTCGGATATGATGTAGCATATGAAACAAAATATTCCACTACGGATAAAAAACAAGAAGATTATGTTGCTAACAGACTAGGAGGACTTGGAAAATCTTACGGAACGATAAGATACTCATCAAAAAAAGCAGTGTAGAGTAGGCATTCACTTATTTTTTACCTTGTCGACCGTTTTTATTTTGTCTTATTTTTTATTGTTTTTACAAATATTATATCATTATGTATCGTGTTTTTAGGTATATTTTTAATTAAAATAATTAAGAATACTATTTTATTGAAAACAATCGACAAGGTAAAATTCAAGGCCTTTTCACAAAAGGCCTTACCCAAAAACTTGCTATAACAAAAATTTAATTACTATTACTTATTTATTCAGTATATTCACTAAATAAACTATATAAATACTAGTATATTCTGTTATAGAAAATAAATAGAGTGAAAAAACCGTGGTAAAATTTATTCAGTGAATATACTGAATAAATAAGTAATAATAACACCGTCTTATCACTTAATTTTATTTGCTATAACCAGTTTTTAGTAGTAATTTTACTATCTATTCAGTGAATACACGTAGTACATTTATTATAACATCATACATTCTGTTATCGTAACATTTTTGGTACGGGTTTTTGTGAAAAAGTCGTGAATAATAATTAAAACTGTGTTATAGCAAGTTTTGTGAAAAGGCCTTGAAAATATTTATTATCTAATTATTACATGACATACTAACCGTGTTTTCACACCGTCTTATCACTTAATTTTATTTGCTATAACAGTTTTTAGTAGTACTTTTACTATTTATTCAGTGAATATACTGAGTACATTTATTCACATCTTTTTTACTCTATTTATTTGCTATAACAGAATATAGGTATTTATTCAGTATATTCACTGAATAAATCATTATATTAATTAAAATTCTGTTATAACAAGTTTTGGGGTAAGGCCTTTTTTGAAAAGGCCTTGCATTTATTGTAATATCATACATTCTGTTATCGTACCATTTTTGGTACAGGTTTTTGTGAAAAAGCCGTGTGTTTTCATGTTTCTTACTTTTCATAACTACACTCTTATGAAAAAATTAGATTGATGTTGTAGGTACAGGTACAAATTGAATATCAAATTTTTTACAAATTGATGTTACATAATCAGATTCGTCTTGATGAAAAATATTATTGTCATCGAGATAACCAATGACGTGACAATTGTGAATGTCCATGACGGCTTTTGTACCTTGAATGACATAGTAAATACCGATTTTCGAAATATTAATATCGTCAGTAGCAGCAGTAGTGGAAACAGTAATGGTCATTTTACGAACCAATCCTTTTGGTTCAGTAGAGTCAGTATCAGTTGGAGTTTGTGGAGATGAAGAAATACAACCCATGTTTTGTTATTTATTACTATAGCGCAAGATTTTTTTTTATTTATTTAAATTTTATGTATTTCATTTTTTTTTAATATCTTTTCATTATTTTTTTTATAGAGTTGATGTTTTTTGTCATGGAATATTTTTACAAAGTAAGATAAAATATCGTATCATACTTATATAGGATAGGATGACAGCATTATTTTTACCACCATATATGTATCAAATGATTGATCATTTGTATCTATCTGATCTACGTGGGTTTGTCTACCATGATTTTTTTGATGTGATTATTAATACATCATCATTACGTTATGGAAATTCCGGATCCATTACAAAATATACTCTCTCTAAAAAAACAATACAAGTTCTCGTTAACGTACAACCTATTACAACACAAAATGTGTTAGAAGACCTTTGTAATGAATTGTTGCAAGCCACAGTAGTTCATAAAAAAATACTACTGTATTCTGATAGTTATGATACGTCTGCTAAAGTCATTTATACGTATTTAACCACCCGTTATCATTTTACCAAGGAAGATATTACAAGAATGTTATTGACGAGACCCTATTCAAATGGATTACTAAGTGCATTTAGAACCATTATGAAATGAAAAATAAACACCGTCTTATCAATTTTATTTGCTATAACATTTTTTAGTAGTACTTTTACTATTTATTCAGTGAATATACTGAGTAAATGTTACAATAACATTTTTGGTACGGGTTTTTGTGAAAAAGCCGTGAAAATAAAAAAAAATGAAATACAATAAATGATGTTATCTATCGTATACAATGGCTGCAGGACCCATTAACGCACAACCAATGGATAATCGTTTACGGATTGCTCAAGCAACCATTATAAAAGATCTGAAGATAAAGATGGGAATAGATGTCTTATCATATGAAGCACGAATGGAACGAGAAGGAGAATATCTACGACGCATGACAGAAGCAATGGATCGTATTCAAGGTATGGATACGAATAAAGAACCGGGTATGATTCCAACCATTGATATTTCTAATGAACCGTATCACAATAGAAAAGAAGAAAATCAAGTTGATACGGATGATGAAATTGACCGAATGATAGCGGAAGAGGAAGCAGAGGAAGAAATGAGACGAATGATGGAAGAAGATGAGGAAGAAGAAGTGGATGAACGAGTAGATTACGGTGAAAAAGGAGCACAAGAAGCATAACAATATCATCAAGGCCTTTTCACAAAAGACCTTACCCCAAAACGTACTATAACAGAATATTAATTAATATAATGGTTTATTCAGTAAATATACTGAATAAATATCAGAAATACTACTATATTTATTCAAGGTTTTGAATTCATCACAACTTTTTCAAATCTTTTTCACTCTATTTATTTGCTATAACAGAATATAGTAGTATTTATATAATTTATTCACTGTCTTATAACTCAATTTTACACGGGTTTTTGTGAAAAAGTCGTGAATTTATTCACTGAATATACTTAATAAACCATTATACTAATTAACATTCTCACCGTATTATTACTCAATTTTATTTGCTATAACAGTTTTTAGTAATACTTTTACTATTTATTCAGTGAATATACGGAGTACATTTATTATAACATCATAAATTCTATTATCGTACCATTTTTGGTACGGGTTTTTGTGAAAAAGCCGTGAACATTCTGTTATAGCAAGTTTTGTGAAAAGACCTTGGATTTTATTTTAGTATGGACAATGATGGTGACTTCTTTTTTGTATACAATCTTGAACTGTTTGGTATACACCACAACGACACGCTGGATCAACAAGTCCGTAGGTATAGGAAAAAGAATCTTTAGGAGAGTAATTATATCTCCTATTATTTGTATAATAGGGCCAAGATACATAAAAAGGATGATTAGTATAGGTAGGGTTTGGATAGGGATGTAGATAGACTCGTTTATCATATTGAGTTAATGGATAGTGAACTGACATTGTACTACTAGTACAAGATAATTGTATACAATATTATTTGAATCAATATTAAAAATATCAAATGAATAAAAAAAATAATAAACTCGTTTTATTTTATTTTAATTTGTAAATTAAAATAAACACAATATATAATGAGTTTATTCTCATAATGAATTATGACCAAAATCAATATTAAGAACAAAAAAGTAGTATTCTTAGGATACGGAGCAGTTGGAAAGTGCGTTTGGAATTTTTTTGATATGTATTTTATGTACACGATGAAGAATATATATGCTGTCGATCAATACTCGAATGCTTTTGTTGGACCACGAGTTACTCTCTTACAACAAATAGTTGCGCATGTATCGGAACTTACATTTGATGACATAATGGATACAATTGGTATGTCACCCGGTGACATTATTATTGATGTCACCTACAATTCTGCTACTTATTTTTTTATAAAACGTTCCGTAGAGCGTGGACTACATTATATGAATACGAGTATTGAAGATCATTCCGATTCCTTTAATGGTACATCCATTTCCATTCAACATAAAAAAATTACAGAAATCATGTCTGGTTATGATACGTTTCGAAGTGCCATACTCACTGAATGTGGTCAAAATCCAGGTGTCATACAACATTATATTTTTCATGCATTGTCTAAAATGAATCATATGTTACCTCATCCAATTATTGATAAACAACAACGAATGGAAACCTTTCGTCAGATTTTGAGAGCGTATCAGGTCGGAACGATTTTTTGTAGTGAAATTGATGATCAAGTACTCCAATCACCAGTCCCAATGAATCCTAATGTGATTACAAATACATGGAGTGTATCTGGATTTTTATCGGAAGCATTAGATCCAACGGAATTGGTACGAGGTCGTACTAATTCATTTATTCAACCTTCTATTCCAGAGGAATTAACATATACGTCACGCATGAAATTATATCAACATCGTGATCCATATGAAGTGATATTTTTAAAAGAAATGGGAATACATATGACATTACCGTCAATTTGTCCTATTATGACAACAAATGGTCGAATTGTATGTACTACCTATCGAGGTAAAGTAATTCATCATGGTGAAATCTTTGATATGGCACGTCACTTTAAAGAAGATACACCTTTTATGTCCTATGTATATAAAAATAATCCTTATATGGATCAATCCATACGACATTTTTTTAGTATGAATCCTGATGCAGTTTCTAACGATATTATGATGTATGCAGATCAGCACGATAGCTTTCGTGTTCTCGATCAACGGGATGGAAAAATAAAAGGACAAGATAGTATTGGTGCAACACTGTTTTGTGGTACTGGTAAGATTGAACGAATCTTTTGGTGTGGATCAATTGTAACTGAAAAAGACAAGATATTCAAACAGGACCCCTATTCTTATTTTACACCGACTATTATTCAAGTAGCAGCGGGTGTATTATCGGGATTATCTTTTATCATGGAACATAAATGTAAAGGTTGGTATCAATCAAGTGATATTGATACGGATTACATGTTGACAAAATGCGCACCATTATTGGGTCATTTATTTTTTACAGAAATTCCGGTTGATCAATTTAATGAAGCGGAATCATTTATGATACAAGTGGAATCCATGATTCCAAAATAAAATCACGGCTTTGTCACAAAAACCCGTACCAAAAATGTTATTCGATAACTGAATGAAAAAGTTGTGCTTATTTTTTTAACTACTATAGTTGAAAAAACTTGTGTTATAGAAAAAAGGAATATTGATCCTGTTGTACCAATCGTGTTATTGAAATTTCGTGGTAAAATGTAGATAATTCTTGATAGTAATCATATCCCGTATGAACATAAGGTAATGTTTTATACCAATAATATCGTGAATATTGTTTTAGTGTAGATAGTTTCATGTTATTATTAATAATATTTTTTTATAATTATTTATATTTTTATACTACCATGTATGAAACAATACTAATTACATGTGCATGATAAAAAAATATAGTAATTAAACAATGGGAATGTAATAAGTAAAAATAAAACAAATGGAAGGATGGTCAATTGATCGTTTTATACTAATTACATGTGCATGATAAAAAAATATAGTAATTAAACAATGAGAATGTAATAAGTAAAAATAAAACAAATGGAAGGATGGTCAATTGATCGTTTTATAAAACCAATGGAAGATTTCATTTGTTCGGTCTGTAGAGAAGTGACACGTGATGCAATGTCAACAAATTGTGGTCATATCTTTTGTAGCTATTGTATTTCTCGCTCTTCCTCTCAATCACGTAAATGTCCTACTTGTCGTGAAATTGTTACAATAGTTGTTCCTAATTTTTCATTACGAACCACCATTATGAAATCTCATGTCACCTGTCTCTATAAAGAATATGGTTGTACCACCATTCAATCCCTATCCGAAATTAATCTACATCAACAACAATGCAGTTATTATCATAAACCATGTACATTATGTAAGGAACTCGTTCGTGTCACAGAACAAACCATTCATGATACCACGCAATGTACGTATCGGTTTGAACCATGTCCAACAGGTTGTGGTACATCGATTCAAGTATTACATCAAGAAACACATTACCGTGAAACATGTCCTGAAACAATAATTACATGTTTATATTGTGAGTGGAAAGGAAAACGTAGTGAAAAACATAATGAACATTGTGAAGAGTATCGTATTGATTGTATGTATAAACCATATGGATGTAGTGTTCAGTGTAAAAGAAAGGAGATGTCGCATCACGAATCAGAAAATCATACAAATATAGTATGTAGAGCAATTGATAGGACACGAATTGAGTTTCAAGAGTATCAGGCGTCTCAATTACAAGAAGGACCATTTAAGATTCAAGGACATGTTCATCGTGTCTTATTATGTTCTGATATGGAAAAAGAGTCTTGTTCGTTTTGTAATGTAGAAATTGAACCATTACGTGATACATATTTTGCATATCGTTGTGGAAAAGGATGTCCAGTAACCATTTGTATTGGATGTTTAGGGAAACGGCGATTGTACAAATCCAAACATATGTTACAATATCCATCCATGTTATTTTTATAAAAAAAGATTTATCTAAAACCCTAGCGAATCGTTAATAAATTGATACGTCATTTTTTTTAATACACTAATATTATGGTTATGAACCATAGTTTTATTTGGTTCATACAGTTTTTCTTCACACTCGTATAATAGATCATAGATCCAACGATGATATTGACTTTTAAATAATTCAGCGCTAATCACAAATGGAACATGGATGTCTTTCCAAAATTCGTTGAATAATACATGCAACAACTTCATACAATAGTGATGAAGTTCTGGATTACGAAATACACTTGTATGGGCTAACAATAGAATAATATCATGTGCTCCACTTTTAATGTATTCTTTTTTACAATATTTATTTTCCACTGAATTTAAACGAAATCGATGTGGTTTCTTCTTTTCGTCCATAACAGTAAAGGAACATAATTCAAAATCCAATAGTACTGGATGTTCGATCTGATCTTCTCCATAAGCCATGATAATATTATTTGCATGTAAATCAGCGTGATACAATTGATATGGACTCGTTTCAAAGATAATAAGAACCTGTAGTAATTCACCCAGAATTTCTTTAAAACGTGATACTGTTATGGTAGGTAAGTATTTACTCAAGGTAGATCCTTTTATTTCTTTTTGAACAAGAAAAATATGTTTTTGTTTAGAAGAAGGTAAGCAAATTTCAGTACCATCTTCATTAGTAGAACATAAAAAGATACCATATGATGGTATAAGATTGTATTGTAATTGATTTCGTAATAAAAACGAATTAATAATTACAAAATTAACATAGATATCATAAATGGTATGATCAGACCATTTCTTTTTGGTTTTGGTCACAATTGGATTTCCTTCAAAGAGTCCACTTTTATATACACGACCATTCGTACCTTCTCCGAGTACTATTTTATTATTTACTAATGATCCATATTTTTGTAATTGATTTTCAATTGGAACGGGTACATAAGCAATTGAAAATTGACACAAGATATCATGTAATCTATTTTCATGAGACTTTCTACGTAGACAAATGTCATCTTGTACAATGGTAGAAATAAATTCCGTGATTTGTTTAAATAAAATCATAGTAGATGATGAATACTTGTATTTTTTTGTTAACTGATAAAGTAAATCTTGTGGTTGTATTTTTATATCCATATCCATAATTCTTATTGTATTTCAATATTTTTATTATTTTTATTATTTTTATTATTTTT
>Ga0114971_10003912_pt1 | contig 10108 bp, 4 predicted proteins | sample M_140625_MF_Meta_FD_87320 | JGI IMG/M metagenome (GOLD analysis project Ga0114971, IMG submission 87320) | Freshwater microbial communities from Lake Montjoie, Canada to study carbon cycling - M_140625_MF_MetaG | ecosystem: Environmental > Aquatic > Freshwater > Lake | place: Lake Montjoie...
CCGGTGTCCGAAGCGGACGCGCGGCTCCTTGGCAAGAGGCTTCTGCCGAGTGCGAGTTCAAGCAGCGCGGCGAGTGCGAGCGAATTTCCGATGTTCAGCGTCTTGCTTCCACACCTGGCGCCATTGCGTACGGCGGCGCGCATTCTCGCTGTCGACATGTTCGCCGCAGCGGAGATTGGTGACGGCGAGCGCGCCACACGCGATGCTGAGGCAGGCATAGCTCTCTCGATACACGCGCAAGAAGGTCGTTTCCTTGTGAACGACCTGGTTGGAGTTGCCATGCGCCGCATGACGCTTGGGCGAATGATGGCATTGCTTGAGTGGAAGCCAGAGTTGTTCACCGATTCGCAACTTGCGCGCATGCAGGCTGCCGCAATGAGTGTCCCTGCCCAGCTTCAGCGCCTCAATCTTGACTCTGAACGCCTGGGGTTCAATGATGTTGTCCAGCGCATGTACACCGACAACGGGAACGGCGATGGTTGGTTCCGACCCTCGCTCGCGCAGATGGATGCGCTTGGCCTTGCAAAGGCACTTGGTGAAACGGACACGGATGCTCCACGGAACATGACCCAAAGGATGGCAGCGGCAAGCGGCGGAATTCTTGCGCCATTCGCCGCGCTGTACGTCGTCGGCAGGCGCGACATGCTTGACCGCTATAACACCATCATCACTCGCTACGAGGAAGACGCGGCGCTCCCGCTTCGTGACTTTGATCACTCGCGCGGCGCAGAATCGGATCATGAAATTGAAATGATGATGGGGGGCACTGCAGAGCGCTGGCGCTGGTGCTTGGTGAGCTTTCTCACGCCAGCGCTTGGGAAGGCTTCACACGTGTCCGCTGTTGGTCGCGCCGTGTGCCTTGCGACGGCGACCGGGTACGCCGCTGAGCGATATCGTCGCGCGCATGGGGCGTGGCCGATTGCTGCGAGCGACCTAGTACCTGCGTTCATGGCAACCGTGCCCGAGGATCCGTGGTCGGGCAAGCCGGTACTGATGTCTTCTGACGCCGATGGATTTCGGATCTGGTCCATCGGCCGCGATGGTGTTAATGACCGCGGCGACCTCACGATCTGCATCCCCGCCGTGCTTGGCGAACATCCTGGGGAATCAGCTTCCACGAACCCTGACGTTCGGGTTCCGTGGAATGCTCCGCAGAACGGACCAACAACGGATTGGATCTGGTTTGCGCCGCGTGGAAACTTCACGCGGTGGTCGAGCAGTGATCCGCCGGCGCGAACGCAGTAACGGCTTGGCAGCGTCGTGATCGATGCGGCTGGGTACGGCTGGCCGCGCGCGGCACACCATCAGGCACACGGTTCAGCCCTGAAGCACAACCCGATACCCTGTGTGCATGCGCATGCCATTCCTGCTGCCATCCGTGATTCTGCAGCGCATGCTCGTTGCGCTGTGCGTGTGCGCCGCCGGACTGACGGTCTCGCCGGCGACCGCGCAAGACAACGCTGCGCCGCTGTGGCGCGCCGCGTTTCAGGCAGCCGGGTACGGAACAACCGCGCCGATCATCAGTACCGACGAGGAAGCATTCCTTGGGAATCTCCACTATCCAGTCACCCAAGAAGAGCGCGCACAGCTTGATGTATTGCTGCAACGAACCGCCGCGGTGCGGCAGCAATTCGACGCTGCCGCGCGCGTGAAGCGTGCCGACTGGGACCTTGATCGCTCAAAAGGATTCGCACTTACGCTCGAACATCTTTCGAAAATGCGGAGCGCTGCGCGACTCATGCGCGTTCAAGTGGTTGCGGAGCTTGATGACAGCAATTCTGCAGACGCGCTCGTGAGCCTCGCCGCACTTGGAATCATGGGTGCACAAGCAGGGCAAGACCGAATTGCCATTAGCTCGATGGTTGGATCATCACTCGGGACAATGCTGGCAGATACCGCGAACGAGGCAATTGATGCTGGTGCGGTTGATGAAAAAGCAGCGAAGCAGCTTCTTGAGGCGCTCGGTCCCCTCAAGGGGTCGGATCCATTTCGATATGGCGATGCGGTCAAGGGAGAGTGGGAACTGCTGAACAACAGTGTGCGCGAGGCGAAGTCCGACAAAGACATCCAACAGATGATCAACATCGTTGACGGTGGCGGGAAAGGGGCAGAAATCACGCTTGAATCAGCGCGCAGTTCAGTGGAATCACTGCGAACTGTTTACGACCGTGCGGCGCTGGCTTTTTCTAGCCCCGATCCAAATGCTGCAATTGATGCCCTTCGTCGCCTGACCCAATACGCAGAGGGTGGACGATTTGGGCCACTCGCAAAGTTGGTGCTGCCAGACTTTGTGGCTATTTATCAGCGAAAGCTTTCATCTGACCAGGATCTCGCCTTGCTGTTTGCGCGCTTGCAAGTGATTGCTGACGGCAAAGAGAAGCGCGAAGACGTGATGAACGCCGCACTCTTTCTTGCACGCGCAAGCGCGGGTGCGCGGAGTGTTCCAGATGAAGTGCAAGAGTCGCTTGAACTCCTGCGTGTGGCGCCAGTGGCACTTGATGCCGCGCGCAATGAGCGCGTACTTGAGATCTTGACGCGCGCCGATCGCAACGTGCTGAAGCCGCTTGCTGAGGCAATCGTCTGCAAGCGCTGTGATTTCACCGCCCTACGTCACCGCGTGCCGACGCTTGATGTCCCATTGCTTGGCGGAATTCGTGGTGCCACGCGTATGGCTCTTGCCGATGGACTGCGGCGCGTTCGAGAGTACAAACAACCCGATGCCATCGTTGCCGCTGCCATAACGGCGTACCGCGTCGGCGCGTTGCTTGCTATGGATCCATCCTTGCCGCGAGCAGCGCTGGCACACAGTATCTGGCGGGAGACCACTGCCGCTGTACAAGAAAGTGCGCGGTTTGGGCCCATTTCCAAGGCTGGCATTGATGAGATGGAACGCGCGCTCGTGTTCATGCCGCCGGGTGATCCGTTTGGATTCCGCAAGGGAATGGAAGATGACGCCAAGGACATCGTGACGGAAGGGATGCCGCGACGCGACGCTTCGGCCAACGAGGCGATTGCCGCACGTGTACAGATTCTGAAGCAGCGCGGAACCAGCGCAGTCTTTACACGCGTCGCGTTTGCATCGGTGTTCAACGGCGACCAAACGCCGGCTGTGCAAGATGCTGCATTGATCCGACTGACCGATCTTTATCCAACAAGCGCAACCACCGTGATCATCGCGGCCGTTACCGCCGCGAAGGAACAACGCGCCAACAGTGGTGGCTCAGCAATAACAGATATGAGTTACGAGGTGCCATTCGACTTGCCGCTTGACGAACAGAAGGCGCGATTCAAACGGGCTGATCCGGTTCGTGGCATCTCGTTCATTGACGCCAACGCCTTGATTGCTATCGCTGGTAGTGATTACTCAGCCGCCTTTGATGCCGTGAAAGCGGCGGGAAAGCAGCCGTAACAATTGAAATCGCGACGGAGCAAGTACACCACAGTTTCTGTCACCGAATTAAGCGGATGCGTCCGAAGTCTGGGGCGAAAGGCAGTGGCGGCGCAACAATTGGTGCCGGAAAGTACACCGCCCACGCTTTACCAACAATCATTTCGCGCGGTACTACTCCAGGCTGCGCATCACCGAAAGTCTTCAGAGTGAGTGCGTGTGGCCGACCCCACAACCGCCCATCACGGCTCGCTGATGAGTTGTCACCGAGCATCACGTACTCATGATCACTCAAGCGCGCTGGCTCTTCGTAGTTCGTCGCAAAGCCTGGCCCAGAGAGATAATCACCGTTGATGGTGAACTGATTGTTGGCGTCATGCAGAACCGGGCGATAGTACAGATCGCGATCAATCTTCACACCACGCAACGTGAACGGCGCGGCGGTCTCGAAGGTCCACGCTAGGCGCGGCGGGGTTGGCGCATGTGCATCAGCATGACGGCGCACATATTGCTCAACCGTTCTTCCAAACATGCTGGCGGTCACGCGATCATCAAGCGACTTGAATTCATAGGGCATTTGCAGCACTCGGCTGCCATTGATGAATACCCACAGTTGTTGGTCAACATGCCAACACTCGAACGACAGGAGTCCATCGGTACGCGGCGCGAAGCTTGCATTTGCGGTGTCGAGCAGCTCTCCACTCTCCATGACGCTACGGGTCACCGTTACTTCGCCAGAGCCTTTGATAGAAAACTTCATTGTGGCACTGCGCGCGGTGAGCGTGAGTGTGGAAGTAAACGCAGCGAGCTGCGGGCACTCAATAGTGGCGCGCAGGCGCAGGTCACTCACCGGGAAGCACGTCTCAAGACGCCAATCACGGTCAGCCATGCCGCGCGGTGATCGGCGCATGGCGTCATAGGCCATCCGCATGGAGTTGTAAGAACTCCAGTCATCAAGGGCGAATGCATCCGATGTCCAATCGAGCGTTGTGGAACCCGTGCCAGAGAATGTCCAACTACGACTTGGAGCCATCTTCCAGTTTGCAGTGTCAGCAGCGGCGGGCTTCCATGGCGGACCAGACCATGCCGATTTCATGGCTGTTTCGAGTGTCTTTACCGGAATGATCGGCTCAAAGTCACTGTCATAGACGGGCTGCCACACGGCGCGTTGCACAAATTCTGGCTTGCGAGCGATCTTCAGATCTTGTGTTCGCGCGTCCGGTGCACCAGTAAAGACATCGCCATCAAAGAGCAGGAATGTCTCGCCCGGCAGGCCAACCATGCGCTTGATGTAGTTCTGCGTATCGCCGGCTGGATCGGTTGGGTTCTTGAACACCACAACATCCCAGCGCTGCGGATCAGTGAATGCAAAGAGCGGTTTGAGTACTAAGACGCGATCGCCATTGCGGGCTTCTGAGGCAATCGAAATTGCCGAAGCAGTCACGATCGGTGTACGGGTTGAGATCATCGGATCGAACAGCGGCAGCGGGCGCGGGTCGCCAGTACTGGCCATACCGACAGCCGTTTGTACGTCGGCGGGATACTCAAATCCCGTGACTGGACTAAAGATGCGCGCATGCGCACCCATAAGCGTTGGACCCATCGATCCCGTCGGAATCACGAATCCCTCAAGTACAAATCCGCGGAACGCCATCGCCATGGTGAAGGCGACCGTCAGGGACATCAGGGTCCCGACGATATCTGTTTCTGGCTTGTCTTCTCTGGTGTTCTTCTGCGTCGCGGTCATCGAGTCAGATCGTATCGGGGAACTCGCACGCGGCGGAAATCCGCTCAATCAACTGGGCGGTTGTCCTGATTCTCCGCCGCCCTGCGCACCACCTTGCGCGCCACCCTTGCCACGACCGCGACGTCGACGACGCTTCTTCTGGCCGCCTTGTGACTGCTGCTCCGATGAGCCAGTGTTGTCACCGTTTGTGGCAGTTGGCGGAGTCTGGGGAGTTGCAGGTGTGTTGGATGCAGCGGGGGCGTTGGATGCAGCCGGAGTGTTCAACGCACCCGGAGTGTTCAACGCACCCGGAGTGTTCGATGCAGCCGGAGCCCTTGGCGCGTCCGCGCGCTTTGCTACTTCTTTGAATGAGCTCTGCTGAGCGTCCTTCGGAGCGCGGTTGTCTGCTGATCGCCCGGCGCCACCAGCGCGACGCGCGACGTCCTCGCGGCGCATGCCACGGAATGGATCGGGCTGAACCGCAGGCTGCGGACACGCGTCTTCCGGCAGAAGTTCTTCAACTGGCACGGCAATATCAACGCCGTTGTGGTCAAGACGCACGAGCACCAACTGCACAAGAATCTTTGAGTCAATGACGGTGCCTGGACCTTCACTGGTGCCAACGCGGCTCTTGTTCTTTGGTAGCCGCTTCTTCAGTTCGTCGTAGGTCTGATCCTCATAGCGGAGGCAGCACATCAGGCGTCCGCAGCGACCGCTGATCTTCAGTGGATCAAGCGATGCCTTCTGCGTCTTTGCGCTTTTCATGCTGACCGGCATCAGAACCTTCAAGAAATTCTTGCAGCAGCAGTGCTGGCCGCATTTCTCGTAGTCGGCAGTGAGACGAGCTTCATCGCGTGCGCCAATCTGATGCATTTCAACGCGCGCGCCGAAGCGACGGGCGAGTGCTGGCACGAGTTCGCGGAAGTCCACGCGCTCTTCACTCAGGTAATGCACAGTGACATGTTCGCCTCCAAGGACAGGTTCAACTTCCACGATTTTCATCGTGAATCCCATTGACTTTGCCTCAGCGCGCACGGCTTCAAGTTCGGTGTCCATGAAACGGTCGCGCATAGCGGACCAGCCATTCATGTCTTCGACCGTTGCCACACGCAAGATGCGCCCGTTGGTGTGGAACGGGTAATCCTTGCCACCAGAGTTGTCCACGTACTCCAGCATCTCATGACGACTAATGCTTTTTGAGCAACCACTGTTTGGGCAGGTGGTCGTGAGCATCTCTGCAATTTCAGTGCCGCGGTGAGTGCGCGCAACCATTCTGCTGCCACAGCCAGGCTTCGCAGTGCCGTCATACGGATATTCACCGATCAGTTTGATCGATCCGAACTTCACCACAATCGACGAGGGTGCTTTGAGACGCGCGTACACCTCTGCATCAGTCATAGCGTCCCGGTGAGCAGGATCGGCATCGCGTTCGAACATTGGCAGTGGGAATATGGACATGAATGGTGCCTAAGTGACTCGATCGGATTTCAGGCGTATGACCGAACAGATTCGCACGTGCACACCAAATTGCGATCGCCGTACGGATTGTCAACGCGACCCACTGGTGGCCAATACTTCCACGAACGAAGCCACGTCGCTGGGAACGCAGCCTGCTCACGAGTGTACGGGCGCGTCCACTCGGTGGCCGTCACCACTGCTGCAGTATGCGGAGCGTGCTTGAGCGGATTGTCGTCCTTTGACCAAGCGCCACTCTCGATCTGCCGGATCTCTTCGCGGATAGCAATCAGCGCGTCGCACAAGCGATCGCACTCTGCTTTGCTTTCGCTCTCGGTTGGCTCGATCATCAACGAGCCAGCCAGCGGCCAACTCATAGTTGGCGCGTGGAATCCGTAGTCCATGAGCCGCTTTGCAACATCATCAGGCTTGATGCCAACGCTGACATCGAACGGACGCAAGTCAATGATGAACTCGTGCGCGCATCGGCCGTTGTTGTTGGTGTAAACCACTGGGTAGTGATTCTCCAGCCGCTTCGCCATGTAATTGGCGTTGAGAATGGCTACTTCCGTTGCGCGACGCATACCTTCCGCGCCCATCATGGCGATGTACATCCAACTGATGGTGAGAATGCTCGAGCTGCCATACGGGGCCGCACTGATTGGACCGATTGCGTGCTTTCCAGCTGTCAAAGGCCGTGTTACCGGGTGACCAGGCAGGAAGTCTGCCAGCCGTGCCACGACGCCGATCGGACCCATGCCCGGACCGCCGCCGCCGTGCGGAATGCAGAACGTCTTGTGCAGATTCAAGTGGCAAACATCCGCGCCGATATCGCCCGGACGCGTGATGCCAACCTGCGCATTCATGTTGGCGCCGTCCATATAGACCAGCCCGCCGTTGGCATGAACGATGTCACACAATTCGCGAATACGATCTTCGAATACGCCGTGCGTACTTGGATACGTCATCATGCAGGCCGCAAGATCCTTCGCGTGAAGTTCTGCCTTCATCTTGAGATCAGCGATGTCAACATTGCCATCAGCGTCACTGTCAACCGGAACAACAGTCATCCCGGCAATCACTGCACTTGCTGGATTTGTTCCGTGCGCGCTGTCAGGAATCAAGCACACCGTTCGGGCCTTGTCGCCGCGGTGGTGGTGGTATGCGCGAATCACCATGAGACCGGCGTATTCGCCTTGCGAACCAGCGTTCGGTTGCAAACTAACGGCGGCGAAACCGGTGACTTCGCACAGCCAAGTCTCGAGCGTGCGGAACAGATCCGCATAGCCCTTCCACTGATCAGCGGGGGCAAACGGGTGAATCTTGCCAAAGCCGGGCCAGGTGACCGGCATCATTTCGCTGGTGGCGTTCAGCTTCATAGTGCATGAACCAAGCGGAATCATGCTGTGAACCAGGCTTAAATCCTTGCTTTGCAGCCGCCACAGGTAACGAAGCATTTCGTGCTCGCTGTGGTACTGGCTGAAGACCGGCTGCTGCATGAACGTGCCAGCGCGTGCAAAGGTGCCGAGGTTGGATGTCTGAATGGTGCGCGCAACATCGGCAACTTTCGGAGCAGGCTTACCGGTGCCGGTGGCGAAGATGTCAATCACGTCTTGAATGTCAGCTGGAGTGACGGTTTCATCAAGCGTCACACCGAGCGTTCCATCCGCATAAGTGCGGAAGTTAATCTTCTTCAAAGCAGCTGCAGCCAACACACCTTGTTGCGTTGCGCCACTGCCAAGCTTGACGCGCACGGTGTCAAACCACGCGTGTGTTCCACAATCGTGACCAAGCGTGCGCAATGCGGCGGCGAGCGTATTGGTGGCGAGGTGAACACGATTGGCGATCGCCTTCAGTCCCTCCGGTCCGTGCCAAGCGCCGTACATACCCGCGATGACCGCAAGTAGTACCTGCGCGGTGCAGATATTGCTGGTGGCACGCTCGCGCTTGATGTGTTGCTCGCGCGTCTGGATCGCCATGCGTAGAGCGGGCGCGCCGGTGGTATCGCGGCTCATGCCGATCAACCGACCTGGCATCCGGCGCACGTGTTCGGACTTGGTTGCGAAGTACGCGGCGTGTGGGCCACCGAAGCCCATCGGTACGCCGAATCGCTGCGCGCAGCCAACCACGACGTCCGCGCCCCATTGGCCGGGCGGGGTCAGTAGGCACAGCGCAAGAGGATCTGCTGCCACCACCAGCAGCGCGCCGGCAGTGTGCAGAGTGGTTGCAAAGTCCTTGTAATCATGGATTTTTCCGCTGGTGCAGGGATACTGCACCAAGCCGCCGCAGAAGGTTCCGTCGGTCACGGTGGCGTTCGATGGCTTACCGATGACGAGTTCAATCCCAAGACCAGAAGCGCGCGTCTCAACCACGGCGATGGTCTGCGGATGGCAATCTTCGGCAACAAAGAATCGCTTCTTCTTCTGCCCACTCGCGGAGTAGCAGAGGCTCATTGCTTCAGCTGCGGCGGTGCCTTCGTCAAGAAGCGACGCATTGGTCACTTCCATGCCGGTGAGTTCGCACACCATTGTCTGCCAGTTCAAGAGTGCTTCCAAGCGGCCTTGGGCAATCTCTGCTTGGTATGGCGTATACGCCGTGTACCAACCTGGATTTTCCAGGACGTTGCGCAGAATCACCGGCGGAGTGATGGTGTCGTGATAGCCCATTCCCATGTACGTGCGCCAAACCTGATTGCGATCAGCGAGCGTTTGCAACGCGGCAAGGGTCTCAGCCTCGCCGCGCGTGGCGAACTTTTGGCCATTGGTTGGATCGGTGATGTCAAGCTCGCGGCGGAGACGGATGCCCGCTGGAATTGCTGAATCAATCAACTCTGCCATCGAAGCGCAGCCGAGCAGCGCAAGCATCTCGGTTTCTTCAACCGAGGTGGTTCCCAGATGACGGCGCGCGAACGTATCGAGCGGGTCGAGGGGACCAGGAATGTTGGCGGTGGTGACGGCCTTTGAGGAAGTCTGCATCGCTGTCATCGGAGTGGTGATGTGCGGGGCGCCGAAGCGCAGGGGCCAAACAAATTGGGGTACGCGCCGCGCAAGTAAGCGCGCGGCGCAGCCCAAGCGTTGAAGTATAGGAGGGTCGTCAGCCGCGACTGATCAGCGCGAACGGGCTGAAATGAAGTGAACGTGTGGCTCAACCGGCCTCTGGTGGGTGCGGATGAGCCGCACATTGCCCAGATGTGGCGCTAAGCGGGGTATGAGCGGCGCGCCGGCGGCGGACCTTCAGACGGTTTCTGTGTCGATCAATTCTGGCTCGCCTTCTGAGCGACTGAGCGGCGGCAGGAGTAACGCGGCTTGCTCGGATGGAAGCTCCTGAACGCCTCGCAATTTCTTCTCGATCGCGCGGGTTCGCTTGCCAGTGTCATCAAGCGTGTTGGTTGCACTCGCGAGCTGCTTGCGAACCTTGTCCAAGACATCGCCAAAGCGACCGAATTCCGTCTTCACGGCGCCCAGCAGATTCCACACTTCGCTCGAACGCTTCTCAAGTGCCAGGGTGCGGAAGCCCATTTGCAGACTCTGCAAGATGGC
>Ga0114971_10003920_pt1 | contig 10099 bp, 9 predicted proteins | sample M_140625_MF_Meta_FD_87320 | JGI IMG/M metagenome (GOLD analysis project Ga0114971, IMG submission 87320) | Freshwater microbial communities from Lake Montjoie, Canada to study carbon cycling - M_140625_MF_MetaG | ecosystem: Environmental > Aquatic > Freshwater > Lake | place: Lake Montjoie...
TACAATATGATTAATAAATTTGGGATATTTTCTTTTAATAATATATGAATTTATCGGGGATTAAACATAAATTAACACCAGAGCAGTATATTTTTTTTACAAAAATAACCAATCTATTAAATGGTAGAATACACTTCTTTGGTAGCATTTGTAGAAGAGATTTTACAGTAGGATCGAGTGATATCGATGTTCAGGTTTTTTCCGAAAATAGTCAATCCGATTTATTATTGTTGTCGCATTTTTTACAAGAAAATAAAGTAAGCTTTTCATCTGATTTTTTTAAATCGGACACGGACCCGCTTCATACAGTATCTGGGTTTAAATATACTATTAAAATGCCGTTTAAAGCAGATATTTTGGTAGTTGATATTAAAAATGAACATATATTAACTCTACGGAATAATCGCGCGCTAAATATGCCGTTTATATATTTATTAATTTTAAAAATATTAAAATTCGGGTTAAAGTTATCGCTAATTTCAAGAGATACATTTTTCTCATTAAAATCAATAATATGGAATCATCACGATGATTTAACTATACACGAACAACATTTTAAAATAATGACAGAATCGGAATATAATACATTTTTCAACGAATCTGTGAATAAAACGAATCTAATGCATCCGTCATGTTATCCGAAGTTTATTGTATTTTATGAGTAAGTCGTTCTATTTAGAAATGTTATTATTTTCTACGATAAATATAATGGAGATATCCGATATTAAAAATAAATTAACAAAAGAGCAGTTTATATTCTTTTCAAGACTAAACGATAGATTGAATTGTAGAATACAATTCTTTGGTAGTATTGCGAGGAAAGATTTTACAGTTGGGACAAGTGATATTGATGTTCAGATTTTTTCCGAAAATAGTCAATCCGATTTATTGTTGTTATCGCATTATTTACAAGAAAATAATGTAAGTTTTTCATCTGATTTTTTTACATTAAATCCTGATCCGCTACATAAGGTATCTGGGATTAAATATATGATTAATTTACCGTTTAAATCGGATATTTTGGTATTTGATGTTGACAATGAACATATATTAACGATGCAGTACAAACGCGCATTAAATCTACCAGTTATATATTTATTAATATTAAAAATGTTAAAAGTATGGTTAAAGCTAACACTAATTTCTCAACAAACATTTCTCTCTTTAAAAAATAAAATATGGAATCATTACAATAATTTAAATATAACTGAAAAACATTTTAAAATAATGACTGAACCAGAGTATAAAAGTTTTTATACAAATTCTTCTATTAAATCGCATTTAATGCATCCGACATGTTATCCACATTCTATCGTATTTTATCGATAATAACCTTTTTAGATATTTTATGCATTATTTTATTTTCATTGGTATCTAAGTCACCGTTTCCACCGGATGATTCTTTGACTAGCATTACAAATGTATCATTCAACTTTGAATTTATTGTTTTGCTTTCTTTGTGCATTTCACCCCAATTTGATATAAGTTTCATATTCTGAAAAGAAACATTTTTTATTGCTTGCCTAAGAATCGGATTATTAGTTTCTTCCTTTTTCCATACATTTTCATCCTTGATGTAAATAGTCTCGCGCTTGGCGTCACTACAATGTAACGGCCTCTTGCATACATCAATCCAATTCAACCGATTGAGTATAATGTTAGATATTCCGTCGACATAACCAGATGTACCAACTTGTTCCAATTCGTGTATTTTAATATCAATAGTATTAACAAATTCGCCAATATTCATTGCGTCTTTACAATTATCGTTTAGAAAAAAATTCAAATTAAACGTGTTTGTTTGCGAAACATTTGTCGTAGATTGTGTCGTAGATTGCGTGGATATTTCAGCGAGCTGTGATTGTAGTTTTTTGTTGCTGTCTACGAGAGACGATACAAGCAATGTTAATTCTTTAATATTAGAATTAGTTTCTCCAGCAAGAGGTTTAATTTTATCACATTTTTTTAAATGATACCATAAACCCTCTCGTGTTGTATATTGTTTATCACAATTTTTACAATTATGTAGGGGATTTTTCGGCGTCAAATCTGTTAAAAGAACATGCTTCCTAGTAATCAAATGTCTGTCCCATTCGCTTTTTTTACAGCATTCAAAGTCACAATTTTCACAAGAAAATAAAAAACCGGTTTTTGGCGTTTTTTTTGTTAACATTTTGTTATATATTCTTTAACATAAAAAACGCCTAAATTGTTTTATTTTTTTTGATAAAAAAAGCGTGGTGTCATTTTAAAATAAGTTTTTTTGATATTAAGACCATAATCAAGCAAAGTCACTTTTTTCACTTTTTTTTCAAAAGTATTATATGTTTTTGGAAAAAGGACATTTTAAAAATGTCCTTTTTTGATTTCTCTATTCCAGATTTAGAATTTTTATTTTAATATTTTATTTTATACAAACGATGTTATAAAACTGCCATTCGAGAGGTTCAATAATACATGATTAAATTAGTCGGCATTTCAAGTATCCAACTGTAAAATTTATACTAGTTATATCGTTTGTTTATTATATCAAATATAATAAATATAACTAACTCACTTCGTGTATGATAAAGATTTAAACTGCCGCATCATATCATCGTTCAATTTTTTAGACTGCTCGTCCTGTTTCGCTAGTTTAAATGCGCGACTAACATCATTTACGTCGTTATTATATTTCTGTTTATTCAATAAATCTGTTACTTGTTCTATTGGGAGGGGAGTTGCAGAATGATAGTCGGAATGTTTCCTCATATCATCTACCGTATTAAATTTACGACGTCGATTGAAATCATTTTGCGACACTGGTATAACAGTCTCCATATATGCCTTTCTTATATCATCGTACGGTAGGCTCCCAAACACTTCTGCTGAATATATGTTTGGACGATCCCTCGACAATTCATAATGACTAGAACCGACATTATTGTAATCGCAAATCGAAATTTCATTATTTGGACTTCGTTCGTTTTTTTTTGCCTCAAATGCAGAATTCATTTGATTCATAGTCGTTGACCGTGTATCTATTCCGTCGTCGCCCTTTAACCATTCCCCATACCCGTCGTCCCTGTCTTCATCGTGTAATTTATGCTTGTCGAATATATCATTGAATAATTTATTAAAGTTAGGTTTATTCATAAGACTCTTTAGAAGTTCTTCTCTGTATTCATCTTTATCTGGCGTGTATGTCTGCTGACCATATACTATTTTAGTAGTCGACGTACTATTGCTCTTAGTTCTAAATTCGTGAATTGAGCATAATATTTTGAATGCACTTACGAAAAATAAGAAATAATCTTCTTTCATATTTGATTTATCTGGATGAGTAAGCATCACTTGTTTTTTGCTTCGTTTTAATTCATTTTCTCCAAAATTATAATCCAATTTAAACAAATTTAATAAATCGCTCAAATCATAATTTTCAATATTTAAATCTATATTATCACCCATCTACTATTTTATTGATTATACAATTAAATTATGATTTTCATCTTATTATAATTAATACAATTAATTAAAACACAAATTAATTAAAAATTGAATAATATAAATATTATTATATTAGTTAAATAATGGCGACAACAGAGATTAATGAAAATGACACCAAGGACTTGTATAAATCGCGCACAGTTATTCTAGACTGCTTAAAGAAACAGGGATTTGATGTGACAAAATATGAGAACTTCAGTATACATGAAGTACATAGTATGTATCAAGCAAAGCAGATGGATATGCTTGTCACCAACCCAAATAATGGTAAACAAACTTACATTAAATATCATACTGGTAAATCGGAAAAGATTGAGAAGGGCATTCGTCCAACGAATATATATCAATATGTAGAAGATATTTTCACAATGGAACGCTTACTAAAAGAAGAAACGGATGATTTAATAATCATCGTTGGCGAAGAGATGAATGACACTACCGAAAAAACACTCAATCATATATGGGAACAGGATGGAATTTTCGTAAATGTTATTAATATTGACCGTCTGCAATACAATATTTTAAATCACGAACTTGTGCCTAAACATATAGTTTTAACTAACAAAGAATCCGAAGAATTTAGGCAAAAATTCAATATAACAAATGACAAGCAGATTCCGGATATTTCTAGATTTGGTCCAGTATCCCAGCTCATAGGAATAAGACCTGGAAATATATGTAAAATAATCCGTCCAAGCAAAACCGCAATTTCAACTGAATTTTACCGTATATGCACTATATAATTATGTTTAATATTATTATGAACAGCAAAGTTTTTGAAAAGGAGTTTGGTACATTAAATACTAAATATAATATGATTATCGATAATATTGTTTCGACCTTTCCTAGACAGCCTATTACAGATAAGACATTTCAGGTAAATATAATGCAATTGCAAAAAATACAAAAGGAGTTGTTTATTACGAAGAGTATTGTAGATAAACATAATGAAAATATTACACAAGATGTTAAAAAAATAAATAGTAACATTTCTTCTCTCGTTAGTGAAAACGATGAACTTGTAAAGAAGCTTAATAATCTCGTGACAAGCGATAATGCATCAGAAGGCGTATTGTCAGATACGGTTAAATTGTATGATAGGCGTCTTTTATTTAATAAATGTATTTTAGGTATAACAATTGCAACGGCAGCTGGATATTATTTTACAGCTATTTATAAGAAACCATAATTTTGTTTTATTCTATCTTTATTCTATCTTTATTCTATCTTTATTCTATCTTTATTCTATCTTTATTCTATCTTTATTCTATATCTTTATTCTATATCTTTATTATATGAGTATAAGCATAAGCAAAATAGATTACGATAATAAAATTCAAAAGTTAATATCAGATTACGGGATTGCGCAATCCGCCTATATCTCTAATTTAGATAAGAATGATATAATTAAGAGCGACGCATTTTTAAAACAAATGACCGATATTAATTCCAAAATGTCGATATTTTCAAATACGTATGCTGAGAAAATTAAATCGGATGTGCTAAAATCTCCCCCCACAAGTTATCTCACAGATGGAAATACTTTAGCCGAATTCGCGCAGTATAGCAATGATATTAAAAATATGAACGAAAAAAACACAGAATTAGATGGTATCAATGAATCTCTTTTATTACAAAGAAACATGTATTCAGTGTATAGCTTGTTGTATCTAGTCGTTGTAGCTATAATAGTATTATTAATTTTTATTAAAATAAATCCGCAAACTGCAGACCGTTTGGAACTTTTTATTTTATTTTTATTGATAGTTATTTTATTTTACATTTATCGCAATGTTTTTTATAATATAAAAAACAGAATTGTCTCCTTTATAACAAAAATTATTGTATGGATTAAAAGAAGTTTATATTCAAATAATTATTAAACCAAATATATTTGTTTATATATAATGACTTCTTTGACTAAAAAAACAGAACAAACGTACCCTGTAGATAGGTTAAGTTCGAAGTTTTCACAATCTGTTGCAGATTATACCACATTAAGTAACAACGTGCTTTCTAGTACTCGCTCAGCAGCTTCCAATCAAGCGCTTTTTCCTACAGAAAAAAATACACTAACTGACCAAATTAATTCTCTATTCGGCAACTCTTCGAGCAAGGCCGGATGTTATAAAAATAACAAATCCCCACTTGTATTACAGACGGGCCTTGCAGATGTAAATGTATCTAGTTGCGCCGAAAGAGCAGTGTTACAAGGGTATGATGCTATGTCAATTAAAAAAAACCAAAACGGTGTTCTGGGGTGTTATTTGTTAAATAATATAGATAAATATACAAGTGGAGGGGAGTCTCTTAACCCAGAGGCAACTACGACGTTTAGTTTTACTACATCTCGCAACGCTAATATGGGAGGACTTTTATGGAACGGTCAAGTTGGAATTTTCAAAGATAGCATAAACAATCCAATCACTGCAGATTTAGCAGGAAATCCTATATGTGATATGCGAAAGAATATTGGAATTAACGAAACAAATGTATTGGCCAGTTACGGTGTTAATTGCGCCGAAACTCCGAAGCCGGTAGATTTGAATCCGCAGCAAACCGCAATAAATACGCTGATAGATTATTTTCAAAAACAAAAAGCGTGTACTATTATGTGAACTGCTTGATTGCTACATAAAAAACAATGTATCGTTTGAGACAATATCCATAAAATTGTTAATATCTAAATCATGTGCTTGTTTGACTGTAAATTTTAATAATTTCTCACGCATATCTTTTATACATTCTGACGCAATTGGTAATTTCATCGAAGAACCTAAGCAATCCGATTTATGATGTTCTCTATTTAGCGCGTATAATAAAAATCGCATACTTCGTTCACTTTGTTGCAATACGTAAAAATATGTGCCCTTTCGCATATTAACTTTATTAAACACAACTGCTCTGACATATTGTTGCCGTCCGTAATTATCTCTTCCAAAAATATATTTTTTTGTCTTGTATGGTAAATCTTTCGGATAAGAGTCGTCGACTTCGTATTTCATTATTAATTCGAATAATTCTTGAAGGTATTCTCTCATATGTACATTTTTTTCTGGTAAATCGATGAGAGAAACGATAAACGATGATACTGAAGGTTCATACGTTATAGGGCGCTTCTCTTCTACCTTACACTGTTCTACAATTTTTCCAGTTTTATGTAATGAAAAAAGCGTCATTGTATTTGTAGAATAATCCATAGTATATCTATAAAATAGATGTTATATGGGTATAAACGTATATTGTTTATTTATTTGTATACAATGTATACATTGTATACATTGTATGCAAATGATACTAATATAATAATTAAATACACTGTTATATTTAAATTAAACATTTAAATATAAATTGAACCGTTTATTATGGTTTCAGGTATCATTTTATCCGAGATGACTACACCAGAAAAATTATCCGATCGCATTTCATATGACGAAGAACCTTGGGACATTATCGGCTCTTATTTTAGAGGAAACCATCTTAAACAGTTGGTTCGACATCAAATCGAATCGTACAACGCGCTTGTAACAAGTCAAATTCCAGATACAATTGCGATGTTTAAAAATACTCATATACGGTCAGACCAAGATTATGATAAAGATTTGAACGCGTATAGATACGAGATGTTCATTAATTTTGAAAATTTTAAATTACATATGCCTGAGGCACATGAAACAAATGGGTCTACTCGTATGATGTTTCCTAATATTGCGCGAGAACGCAATTTTAGTTATTCTGGAAATATGACAGTGGATTTAAACATCAAATATGTCGTGAAAAGAGGTAAATTGATGGAGCTGGAAGAGACATTTTTCAAGGTATTTAATAATATTAATATCGGGAAATTGCCAATAATGGTTAAATCTGCAGTTTGTGTATTAGAACACTACAAGCACGTTTCGAATCAAACATTAGGAGAATGTAGTTTAGATTCGGGGGGATACTTTATTATAAATGGTTCTGAAAAAACTTGCATTGCGCAAGAAAGAGTAGTAGAAAATAAAGTACAGTGTTTTAATGTATCTAAAAATAACCCAAAATGGAGTTGGGTTGCAGAAATAAAATCGTTACCGGAATCTAAAAATATATCCCCTAAACAATTGTCAGTGTATCTATCTACGAAAAATAACGGATTTGGACATGCCATCTCCATACAATTGCCAAGAATGAAAACTACAGTTCCTCTGTTTGTAGTGTTCAGAGCATTTGGTATAATTAGCGATAAGGATATATGCGAAATAATAACGGCAGGAGATAATGACATCTTGTCGCATCTTCGAGCTTCTGTTGTGGATTCAAATGAAATTCTTACACAAGAGGATGCGATAATTTATTTAACAAATATTGTTATGTATACACCGATTAACGTCGACAAGGAAACGGGTTCATTGAAAAAAACCAGTTTTACGATGGAAGTATTAAACAATGACGTTTTTCCGCACTGTAGGACAAAAGAACAACGAATTTATTTTATGGGATATATGGTAAATAAATTAATAAAATGTTCGACTGGAATCGAACAAATCGATGACAGAGATTCTTTTACGAATAAAAGAGTTGATACTACCGGTATATTGTTGCTAAATTTATTTAGAAATTATTTTAATAAAATGGTAAAAGATATACAAAAACAAATAATAAGAGAAATTAACATCGGGTCGTGGAGATCAACCGAAGATTTTGGGTCTGTTGTAAATATGACAAATATGTATAAAATTATAAAATCGACTACAATAGAAAATGGTATAAAACGTGCACTTTCTACGGGGGATTTCGGTGTAAAACAAGCAAATACAAACAAGGTTGGCGTCGCGCAGGTTCTCAATCGATTAACCTACGTGTCTGCGCTTAGCCACTTGAGACGGGTAAATACACCTATAGATAAAACCTGTAAGTTGATTCCTCCGAGAAAACTTCATCCTACGTCCTGGGGGTTTACGTGCCCAGCAGAATCCCCGGAAGGGGGTAGCGTTGGTGTAGTGAAAAATCTTAGTTATCTTGCACATATAACAACTGCGTCTAGTAGTGATATATTACACGATATCGTAGCGCCTTACATTATTGGAGTGGGTGTAAACGCAGATACAATTAAAATTAAAGTAAAAATGTTCATAAACGGTTCTTGGATTGGATATATTAAAGACAATGCAATAGAACTATACGAATTACTCAAGATGAAAAAATACAAAGGCATTATAAATATATACACGTCGGTCGTATTTGATTTTAAGCGGTTAGAAATGCGAGTATGTAACGACGCAGGCCGACTGACTCGGCCTCTATTAAAAGTTAAACATAACCAAATTCTACTTAATCCTGATATAATCGCCGATATCAAATCTTATAAATTGTCGTGGGACGATTTACTCACAGATTGTAAAATCCCAGATTCTGTTATAGAATATATAGACTCTGCCGAGCAAAATAGCAGTATGATTGCAATGACTCCAGAAGATTTGATTGGCGCCAAAGATGTACATTACAATTATTCGCATTGTGAAATTCACCCAAGCACAATATTCGGTATTCTAGCATCTTGTATTCCATTTCCTGAACACAATCAGTCTCCTCGTAATACATATCAATGTGCTATGGGGAAACAAGCTATGGGAATGTATGTTACAAACTTTGATACGCGAATGGATAAAACCGCATACGTTCTAACTTATCCTATGCGACCCTTGGTTGAAACGCGAATAATGAATATGATTGGATTAAATCAAATACCGTCGGGGTGTCAAGTGATAGTTGCGATAATGACGCATACTGGATACAATCAAGAGGACAGTATATTATTTAATAAAGGGTCAATAGACCGAGGCTTATTTCAAGCCACTATTTATCATACCGAAAAAGATGAAGATAAGAAGGTGAATGGAGACGATGAAATTAGGTGTAAGCCAGACAAAACAAAAACCAAAGGGATGTTTTTCGGAAATTACGACAAAGTCGACAGCAATGGTTTAATGGAACTAAATGAATTGGTAGAAAATAAAGATATTATTATAGGGAAAGTCTCGCAGATTAAAGACGCGAGAAACGATCATGTAAAGCTTATAAAGTTTGAAGATAAAAGTAAAATATATAAAACTACGGAAGAGACATTTATCGATAAAAAAATGATAAATAGAAATGGAGATGGTTATACGTGTTGTAAAGTAAGACTGCGGTCTGTGCGAAAACCTATAATAGGAGATAAGTTTAGTTCAAGACACGGACAAAAAGGTACTATAGGGAATATTATACCAGAATGCGATATGCCGTTTAATGCGGACGGAATACGCCCTGATATAATTATTAATCCGCATGCAATTCCGTCAAGAATGACGATTGCGCAACTCAAAGAAACTGTGCTCGGCAAAACCTTATTATCGCTTGGGTTGTTTGGCGACGGTACCAGTTTCGGGAATCTGGGCGTGAAAGATATTTGTAACGAGTTACAGAAAGTCGGATATGAATCGAATGGAAATGAACTATTATACAATGGTCTCACTGGCGAGCAATTGGAAACATCCGTGTTTATTGGCCCAGTATTCTATCAGCGGTTAAAGCACATGGTAACGGATAAACAGCATAGTAGAGGGATTGGACCAATGATGAACTTGACTAGACA
>Ga0114971_10003922_pt1 | contig 10095 bp, 8 predicted proteins | sample M_140625_MF_Meta_FD_87320 | JGI IMG/M metagenome (GOLD analysis project Ga0114971, IMG submission 87320) | Freshwater microbial communities from Lake Montjoie, Canada to study carbon cycling - M_140625_MF_MetaG | ecosystem: Environmental > Aquatic > Freshwater > Lake | place: Lake Montjoie...
ATTACCGTGCTTGGGAAGGTTTCAGACTCAATAAGCATACCCAAATTTTCACTTGTTGATGGCTTGAGGCGCTTGTAGCGGTCCCAGGAGGCTTTTTCCACAAGAACCGCATCCAGACGATTCGCGATCACGTCGTCCAAAGCTTCTTCGCTGTCATTGACTGGAATGACACGTCCGTAGTGCGACTTGAGGTCTTTACCAGGAACAACTCCTCGGCGCTCCATCCAAAGGCGAGCAAATGGACGGGTCTGAGATGGAATGGCCAAGGATTTACCCGCCATTGATGCCACTGGTTTGCCAACTTCGTCTTTGCGTACGATCAGATAAGCCTTGAGTGGTGTTTTTTCATTCACCGCCAGCATGAGTGGCTTCAGTTCTGGGTGTTTCAAGCACGCCCAGTGAAACTCAATTCCCTGAAACACGCCAAGATGTGTGTCGCCTTTAAGCATCCGCTCGCACAGTTCATTGGAATCGGGAGACATGGCGATTTCGCCGGGCAACCCCGTTTGTTGCTTCACAACTTCAGGAAACGGCTGCATTACTAGCTTTGCAATCGTTTCAGAAAAATTGAGGAAGAAGTTGCGGGTAATACCAACCTTAAGCGTATCCTCTTTAGCTGCCTGTACCTGACCAGTTATGGTCAAAGTGCTTAAGCAGAGAATCGCGAAAGCTGTCAATGGTTTCGCTGACAGATGCATGGTGCCGAATCTCCCGGGGTGAGGTATCAAAAGTTTTTGAACGAATCCAGCCGATCAGTTGGCGCGTGGGGCTGCAACCTTCCAGTCGAGTTCCAGCGTGTATCCGCCGCCAGTGGCGCGCTCCAGCGTTGCCAACGCTTGAATTGCTGCCAGTCTGGCTTCAATGGCCTGCTGCTTGAGGGTGGTTTCAATAAGCCCAGCCTCAAGTACATCGCGAGGTGAAATTTTGTTGTCGCCGCCAAGATCGTCGCGCAATTCCTTGCTGCGCTTCACTGCAACGGCAATAGCTTTCTCAAGAATGGGTAGTTTGTCGAAATTTTGCTTATAACGTAACCATGCGTTTCCAGATTCCAGTTCAATGAGTGCTTGAACTTTCTCACGCAGCACTCTGGCTCTACCCGCAAGATGCTCTGCCTGAGCCACGCGATCTTTGCGATTGCCGGGAATGAGTGGGGGCATTTCCGGAGCTATGGGACCGGGCTGGTATTTTTCATCGTACTGACCGGCTGGAAGAATCATTGAATGGAGATCCGATCCGGATGCCAGCGTGCGGCCAGCCATGCTGAAGCGCATGCGGCACTGAGCTTCAATTTCCAATCCAAAAATGTGAGCTCCCAAATCGGCCTGAGAAATTTCCGGCCGATTGGCCACCGCGAGAGCAATCGCTTCTTCGCGTGAAGTCAAAGAGCAGGTAGCTTTTGGTAATTTGTCATGGCTGGGAACAACCTTTTCACACGTTCCAATGGCTTCACGCAGCGCGGCAATTGCTTGTTCAAATCCTTGTTCAGCTTCAGGCGCTTTGCTCGCGGTGGCATGGTTGGCAATTTCCACCAACTCCAGTTGACCGGGGTATTTTTCTGCCAACCTCGAGGCTGCCTCTTTCAACTGCTTCAGATTTGTTGCCATGGCTTGCAGCTCTTTTTTCTGCTCGGCTGCATATACCGAGGTCAGATAGGTGAATGTCACCGCCTGCCGTGTTTCGTGCTCTGCTTTGCGTATGCCTTGGCGAGCAGCCTGAACGCCAAGCGAAGCTTGCTGCCTTCGCACTTTCAGATCACTTGAAAGTAACGCGCCAATCTGCCCGCTTCGTTCAAGTGCTTCAATTTTGGCCAAGCCTGTGGCCAAAGTTGCCCGCGCTGCCCGGATGGTGGCTTGCTGATCCATGGCCATTGAAAGGCAGGTTTCTAATTCCAGTCCTTCAAGTGCGGGAGTTGTTGCGGCAGCAGGAACTTGAGCATGCACAAAAGAATTGGTGGTTGCGACCAGGCTTAGCGCAATTGCCGTTTGGCCGAAGATCGTCAGGAGGTCTCGGGATCCCCTCGACATGGTGTGTCACCCCTGGTGTAAAGCAATTGAGAACTTGGCTGGAAGAGATTCACCGCCAGCATCACAATGTCATTCGTCAGAATTCATGATCTGGGTTGCGACAGAATCGAGCGTATTTCCAGCCACTACCCGTTCAGTGGCGCACATGGGCGGATTCTCGGGATTGTTCCGCCAGAGGAGATGTTCATGAGGCTCGATTGCTCTTCCGCCGTGCTAAGAGCATTGGCTGTGGCACATGAATCAATTGCCTTGCACGGAGACGAGCTCGCCCCACGTATGTTGATGGCGGCTCTACTCCATGATCCAGATGGTGCACCGGCTCTTTTAGCGGCTTCCTGCGGCTTGGTCCCTGGCGCTTGGAACGCCGGCGCAAACGAAGTATTGGTAAACGAACCTGCGCAACAAACGATCTCTGATTTGGCTCCGCCATTGCGCATTCTCGTCAGGCATGCGGGGATCCTTTTTCGAGAGGCATTTCAAGAAGGGGAGCTGACAACCAACTATCTGATGCTGGCTGTACTGGTCAGGCATCCAGAACTTGCCCGCGAGTTGGAATCTGTTGGCTTTGTCATGTCCGAACTGGAACAGCGGCTAGGGCCACCTCCAGCAACCCTCGTTCCCGTGCCGGTTGAATTTAATGACTTGGTGGTTGCAACGCCCCCCAAGTTGGAAGAGCACCGAATTATTGACCAGCCAGAACCGATGGCGCGCCTGATCGATGCGACTGCCAATAGGGCCCGGGAAGCACTTCATGTTGTTGAAGATCACGCTCGGTTTGTTCGCGACAATCCCGTGTTGACACTGGAGCTGAGAGATATTCGACATGAATTAACCAAGGTTCTTGGGTTGCTTCCCAATGCCTGGTTAAGCCCATTGGCGCGGAATATTGAGGCTGATCTGGAGTTTGAAATAACGACCGCTGAAGAAATGCAACGGCCGCAACCCGTGGAGTTGGCCCTGCGGAATCTCAAACGCGCTCAAGAGTCTTTACGGACACTCGAAGAGCATTCCACAACGGTTTCTCCAGAGGCTGCATTAGCCTTGATGCGATTGCGATACCGTACCTACGCGATGGAGTCGTTGTTCACAGGGCCAGTTTCCATTCTCTCGCGGTTAGCCAGTGCTAGGTTGTATTTTCTAGCAACGTCAAATGCTTGTTCTGTGGGCTTTGAACGTGCGGTTAAGGAGTCCATAGCGGGTGGAGTTACCGTGATTCAGTCGCGGGAGAAAAAACTGGCAGACCGTGAGTGGCTCGCGATTCTAGATTCGCTGCGCCGCTGGACAAATGACAGCGATGTACTCCTTATTGTCAACGATAGGCCAGACCTTGCATTGCTGGTGGAGGCCGACGGTGTGCATTTGGGGCAGGACGATATGGAGGTAAAACAGGCGCGGCGTATTCTTGGTCACCATCGGATTGTGGGGAAAAGCACCCATTCCTTGGATCAATTCCGCTTGGCAGTGATGGAAGGGGCTGATTATGCAGGTGTGGGGCCTGTTTTTCAGTCGAGCACCAAGGAGTTTAGCAGTCTGGCTGGATTGGATTATGTGCGGGATGTCGCAGCTATTTCTGGTAGCTACCCATGGTATGCGTTGGGTGGAATTCATGCTGGAACGGTTGCAATGGCTGTTCGTGCCGGCGCCCGTCGCGTGGCAGTCTCCAATGTTCTCGCATCAAGCCGGCAGCCTTCGGTTGACGCGGCTCAACTTCTGCATGAACTTGTCCGTGGTGATTGATGTTTTGTTACACAAAAATGCGTAATATCACTACAGCAATTGTGGCAATCAATGCGACAGCTACCACAGCGATGAGTCCTGCCTGAATACCACTGAAACCGCGCCGATTCGATTTGATGCGGTTTGATTCTGTGGTTGGCGGCGTCGATTTTCCTTCGAATGGTGTGATGATTGTATCTTTCCAGGTGTTTTGGAAAGACGCAAACGGGTCGGGATTCGACATTGGTACAGCCAGGGCAATCGGCAGAGTGCCATCATCTTCGCCAATGGCTTCCGCCAGCGCAGCCGCGACTTCCCGAGGCGTTTGATAGCGGTCTGCCGGCTCTTTCGCCATCATCCGCCCAACCACGGCATCAACGTTCGCTGGAATCCCGGAAACAAGAGCCGAGGGCTTGGGTATCGGGTCTGTGGAGTGCTTGATAATTTTTTCGAGGCCCTTGGTACCCGGGTAGGGAACCTTGCCTGTCAGCAGGAAGTACAGGGTGCAACCCAGACTGTAAATGTCGGATCGAATATCGGCTTGGTGTAGGCTGCGGGCTTGCTCGGGTGCCAGATAGTCTGGGGTTCCAATGATTGTGTTTTCCTCAACCATGATGGTTCCATGGCTGGTGGGTGTACCTTCGTGACGAATGGGAGCCAAACGAGCCAAACCGAAATCGCTGATCTTCACCAAACCCGGACGGGTAGGGTCCGCATCAGGTCGCAGCAATAGATTGCTTGGTTTAATATCTCTGTGCACCATGCCATGTTCTGTGGCATGATCCAGCCCGGTCGCCACCTGTCGCGCGTACTCACAGGCGACAGTCACAGGCAGTGGCCCTCTTTGGCGGACCAAATGTTCAAGGTTGGGCCCCTGAACCAGTTCCATAACCAGAATGTGAATTCCGTTCACTTCGTTCGCGTCGAATGCAGTCACAATGTTGGGGTGGTACAACCGGCTTGCAGCCCGGACTTCGCGCATGAAAAATTCTTTGGCGCGGGGGGAATTGACGAGGTCAGACGCCAGGACCTTTAGGGCCACAACACGTCCCATGGCAGTGTGTTCTGCCCGGAACACACGTCCCATGCCCCCTTTGCCGAGTTCTTCCAGAATGAGGTATTGGCCCAATCGGAGGGAAGCACCTTGACCTTGAAGTAAGCGTGAACCCTGAAATCGGGTCATGATTCCGGATTGGAGCAGGTGTGTGGCCATGGACCTAGCATTCACACCCGTGGTCAGTGCATTGAGAGCCTTTTGAAGTGGCGCCTCAGGAATTACCTGAAATTCCCGGATTTGGCGCAGGAATGCTTCGCTTGAAATTTCAGACGTTTCTGGCCCAGCCATTACATTGCATCCTGACTTTTCTGTCTGCACACTCAAGCCATTCCATCGGGGAGAGAAAAGATTCGAATGACAATGTCACTCTAGGCTTACCTTAGCTTATGAATGAAGAAAAGGGGATGAAATATAATAATGAAAGCTCGTAAGAACACGTGGGATTCTTTCCGCGAAGCCTCTAGGCTGCCCATTCGCCCTATTGCTCGCAATCTATTTTGGCGGTGCAAAAGAAATGGGGCCGGATAAATCCGGCCCCATTTGGTTTGTCTACCTGCCACATTTATTCGTGCATGAAAAAGTCGCGTGGGCTGCGAACGAAAGGATTGTAAGGAACGCCAGGAAATCCAGCCGTCCCGCAGCCAGGTCCAGAATTCATCTGTGGTGCGAGAACCATTCCTTGGAATGGCATGTGGCATGGGCGAACATAGTAACTTGGGCCGTAAGCCATGCCTTGGGAATTTGCCCAGTAAAATCCAGGTCCCCTCATATCTGGGGCCTGTGGGTAAATGAAATTCACTGGAGGCCGTGGCGAAGGATATTGGGCTTGAGCAACGCCGCCCAAGGCAACCAAAACCAGACTCGCCACTGCAGTAAGGACAAAGCGCGTGCTGCCGTGCATGGTGGTGTCATCCATGGGGTTACCAGCGCATCCACCCTGAGCGGATCGCTGTCACCTTGACCGTAACCCTGAAAAGCACTGGATGACTGATTGCGGGTGTCGATTTTTGCAACTGGATTGAAGTAATGGCGACAGAGTCGGATTGATAGGCATAAATGCTAAAAAGCACAGGACCGACGCAAAGCGACGGTCCTGTGCCTAGTGATTGATATTAGCTTTCAGTTATCAGTTGCCGCCGGGGGCAGCACCATAACCAACAGGCATTGCGCCGCCGAATCCAGCAGGCATTGCGCCGCCGCCGTAACCGACAGGCATTCCAGCGCCGCCAGCGGGTGGACCGCTCATTGCGCTACCAGGAACTGCCCATTGCATAGTTGGGCTGACAAATACTGGTGCGTAGTTAACGCGACCACCGTAGCCACAAGCACCATTGATCTGGTAGCCGTGGTTTTTGTAGTAGGCAACCCAGTCGATATTGTCGAGAGCGCCGTAGTAGTTCTTCATGGCATTGTAGTAGTCATGCCAGAATTTCTGCAGACGCTCTTCTTCGGGGGTGAGGCCTTTGTAGCGCTTGGCGAAGATATTCCACCAAGGTTGATAGCCACTGTAGCCAAGCTGCGACCAGCTTGCCTGAACTGATGGTGCGCTCCCAGCCACGAGGGCCAAGGCCAACGCGAAAAACGCGAACCGCTTCATGGTGACTCCTTTCACGGGTCCCGGATCGTTACCCCGGGCTCCGCGCTGGTCTTTTCCCGCGCGGTCCCGATCGGTTCGAGGTCCTGGCCCAGATCCATCCTGGACAGGCACTTGTGATGCCTTTCTGGATTCCTGACCTCGTTACCCCGTCAATCGGCACGATTAGCCCTGTCGGTGCAGGTATACTGTGGGAATCCTTCGACTTGCAGGCTTTTCGCATTCAATACAATAGGCACATTTTCACCAGACGACCTATATTCACGCAATTTTGGCCTGTCATGCCGACTTTTTCGGTTTCCATATCCTGAGATCGAAACACAAGGCAACACCATTGAGGAGTCAAACTCATGAATCGCAGGGACTGCTTGGCGACATCGTTGGGTGCGGTCGTTCTTTCAGCATGGTCGAGCGCGGCGGAGGCGGGTGCATACCAAGTGTTGGGAGCCGATCGCGGTCAGGTCGCCTTGGTTGGTGCAGATGGCAAACCAGTGTGGAAGCGCCCACTGAACGCTGAGGTGCACGACATTACCTTTTTGCCGGGAGGCGAGGTCTTGCTTCCTGTTGCCAGAAACAAGGTGGCCGTTTGGGATGCTCAAGGCAAGGAAATCTGCTCTTATCAGGCCAAGCAGGTATCGGGTTATTCGGGCCCCATTGAGATCCACGCAGTCCAGCGACTTGCGAACGGCATGACGCTTGTTGCGGAGACAGGCAACAAACGTCTTGTGGAAGTGGATAACGCCGGCGAAGTAGTCCTTGCCATTCCTTTGAAGGTCGACAAGCCAAACGCCCATCGTGACACACGCTTGGTGCGCAAGACGACTGCTGGCACCTATCTGGTTTGCCATGAAGGTGACGGAACGGTGCGAGAGTACGATGCGAAGGGTAAGGTTGTCTGGACTTACACACTCGATCTAGCTGGTCGGCCTAGGTCTGGTGGCCATGGTCCGGAGGGGCATGGCACGGAAGTGTTTGGAGCGTATCGCACTCCCCAAGGAACAACATTGATTGCTGCAGGCAATGGCAACCGCGTTATTGAAGTGGACAGTTCGGGCAAAACCTTGTGGGCACTCGAACAAAAAGAGCTGCCGGGAATTGTTTTGGCTTGGGTAACAACCATCCACCAACTCCCCAACGGCAACCTCATTGTTGGCAACTGCCATGCTGGCTCGGATAATCCGCAACTCATTGAAATTACCCGCGACAAAAAGGTTGTGTGGTCGTTCCGGGATTTCACCACCTTTGGCAATGGTTTGGCTGCTGCACATGTTGTTGGTTTGCCTGCGGGTACAATCCGTTAATCATTGACCTGCTGGGGATTTTGCGATGCAGCGACTGATCTGGGCGATTTCGATTAGTACCGCGTTATGGCTGGCGGGTTGCAACCGCCAGTCTGCAACGGAAGCCAAACTCGCGCTCCAGAAAGTAGAGGTTGCCAAACCACTATTGGTGGATGCCATTGATGCTGTCGAATTCAATGGAAGGCTGGAAGCGTCGCAAACAGTGGAGGTGCGCGCCAGAGTCAGTGGTTACCTCATCAAGGATTCGTTTCCGGAAGGTGAAGAAGTAAAAACAGGCGAATTGCTCTTTGAGATTGATCCGCAAACTTACCAGAAAACGCTGGATGCAACCCAAGCGGATTTGAAGGCGGCGGAAGCCCAACTTAAATTGGCCGATGCGGAGTATGGCCGTGCCAGATTGCTGCTTTCCCGCAGCGCTGTCAGCCCTGAAGAGGTGGATGTGAGACTGGGCGCCCAGCGAGTTGCTGCCGCCGCGGTGACAAGTGCCAGAGCCAAGGTAGAACGCGCGGAACTGGACCTGCAATTCACAAAAATCCGCTCTCCTATTTCAGGGCGAGTCAGCCGCAAATTGGTAACCATTGGCAATCTGATATCGTCGACCCAAGATTCCATCCTGACGACTATTGTCGCGCAGGACCCAGCGCATCTGTATTTTTCCGTAGATGAACGCACATACCTTCGAGTGGACAGGCAGTCGCGTTCCCGGCCATCTAACGATAATGCGAAAACTAGCATTCCATTTTTATTCCGGTTGGAGGAAGAGCGTTCCTTTCTACACCAAGGCTTTGTCGATTTTTTGGAAAACCGTTTTGACTCATCGACCGGTACCATTGCTGCACGAGGCGTTGTAGCCAATCCTGTCGCGGGAAACGCTCGCCGGCAGTTTATTCCAGGCATGCGAGCGCGGGTGAAAATCGAAACAGACGCGCCCTATCGCGCATTGGTTGTGAATGAAGAGGCTGTTCAAAGCGATTTGAGGCGGAGATTTGTCTGGATTATACGTGAAGGCAAAGCGGAGCGCGTGGAAGTCAAGCTTGGAGAAACCGTGGCGCCCGGCATGCGCGATGTTGTTGAGGGAATTGATCGTGAAGATTTGGTAGTGGTGCGAGGCGTTCAATTTCTCCGTCCGGGATTGCCGGTTGAATTTTTCAAAGTGGAAATGCCTGGCAACAGAGATGGCCTGAAGGTGGTATTGCAGCCATGATCAGCCGATATTTTATCGACCGGCCCGTATTTGGCACTGTTATTTCTGTTGTTGTGGTGATGCTTGGCTTGGTGTCTTATTCACGCCTGCCATTGGCCCAATATCCGGAAGTTGCTCCGCCTGTGGTGCAGGTGACTGCCACCATGCCCGGGGCGAGCGCCAAAACTGTGGCTGAAACTGTAGCCGCGCCGATTGAACAGGAAATCAATGGCGTTGAAAACATGCTCTACATGTCCAGTCGTTCCACCAACGATGGGCGCATGATGCTGGATGTCACATTCAATACCGGTACCAATCTCGATATGGCACAAGTTCTTGTCCAGAACCGTGTGGCATCAGCAGTTTCCCGATTGCCTGAAGAAGCCCGTCGCCAAGGGGTTAATACCCGTAAGAAATCTCCCAGTATTTTGCTCTGTGTCAATCTGGTGTCTGATACCGATCCAAGCACGCAAGAACCACTTTACGACATGCTTTTTTTGGGGAATTATGCCACCACGCGTCTCAATGATATGCTTGCCCGATTGCCGGGTGTGGGAAGTGTCGAGCCGTTAGGTAGTCGCGATTTTTCAATGCGTGTATGGCTTGATCCCGACAAAATGGCATCACGTTCTCTTGCTGTGGAAGACGTGCTGACTGCCATACGTGAGCAGAATATTCAGGTCGCTGCCGGTGTTTTGGGGCAACCGCCCGCACCCAAGTCAGTCGCTTTTGAACTCACCATCAATGCTCAAGGTAGGCTTAAAACGGAAGACGAGTTTGAAAAAATTATTGTCAAGACAGGTACCCGCGGACAAAACGTTTATCTTGCGGATGTTGTGCGTGATCAGGAATACCGAGTGCGACTCGATCCTGAACGTGTCAAGGCCGCTGGCACCAGTGCTGCCCATGTCCGCAAAGCACTCATAGATGCCGGGCATTTCGCGCCAAAGGGAGACTCTGCCGATTTCAATTTGAAGAGTGCCCGCAGATCGCCATGGGCCATTCAAATCGGGTTGGGTGGCAAAGAAATTCCACTGCGTGATTTGATTCAACGAAGCGGCGGTATTTCTACAGTTAGCCAGGGAGTTGAGCTGGGTGCCAAATCGTATTCGGTGAACAGCTACTTGGACGGGGCTGAATCGGTATGCTTGGCTGTCTATCAGCAACCCGGTTCCAATGCGGTAGCCACTGCTCGCGGTATCCGTGAGTTGATGAAGGAG
>Ga0114971_10003926_pt1 | contig 10091 bp, 6 predicted proteins | sample M_140625_MF_Meta_FD_87320 | JGI IMG/M metagenome (GOLD analysis project Ga0114971, IMG submission 87320) | Freshwater microbial communities from Lake Montjoie, Canada to study carbon cycling - M_140625_MF_MetaG | ecosystem: Environmental > Aquatic > Freshwater > Lake | place: Lake Montjoie...
AGGCTCTCCATTTATTTTATAATACGAAGGATGCGTCATATACTTTGAAATAATCCTGTCGGCTACTTTATCAAAATTTTCACGATTGACTGTCCCAGGCCAAATAGTGTCATATTTATGAGACCGCCTCTTATCCCATAACGTAGTGGCTGCATGGTTAGCCCACATTACATAAAACTTTATCTTGTCGTTGTTTCTGGCTTTTAGAAAACCTTCATTAATACATTTTTCCAGAAATGGCGCACCTTTGTACCAATACCAATCAAATATCATAACATTTACTCCATGATTAACCGCTGCATCTATCTTTTTTTCCATTACTTCGGGTTTAGTTTCATCTTCATAGCCCCATAATGGCACTCTAGGCTGGTTATGTCCGGGATATTTTGGTTTCGAATTTCGAATAATTTCCCATTCACCTTCATTGCCCTGAAAAAAAGGTCTCCAACGATCTTCGTCATGGTAGGCAGGCCAATAATAAGCAGCCACATCATAACTAGAAGAATCATTAACAGCGTTTTTAGAAACCTTTGACTGGTTATCACTGTTGCAGCCACCCATACCTAATGATAGTAGAATAAATAAATAACAACGGTTTTTCATATTTTAGATTTGTCTAGAATAAATAAGAGGATTTTGCAATTCATCATTGAGCAAATCACCAACAGCTAATTTACCTACCTGCTCATCAGTCAAAATATTCTTTATCCCATTAAATTTTGCTCCATCAGGCATGTAAGCACATGTCATTGCCCTGCGAAACCCATTGGTCATGTTGGCGCCTGCACCATGAATGGTCAAACCGTTGTGGAAGGAACAGCTCCCGGCTTTCATTGGAACTGACGTTGATTTTATTTTTAAAAACTGGGGATACATTTCAAAGATGGCATCCATGTTTTTACCAATGCCGGGGTTTTCAAACGTGGTGGTGTGATAAGAACCTGGAAGAAAATACAAACAACCATTTTCCAATGTGGCATCATCCAACGCTACCCAAATAGATAAGGCACGCCTATCGCTAAACGACCAGAATGGTGTATCCAAATGCCAGGAAGTTGGATTTGCCCAGGGACGCTTTATCAATGCCTGGTCGTGCCATATCCTTGTACCTTCCCAGCCTGCTAAATCAGCCACCATCTTCCCGATGTTTTCATTAAGCATTATTTTTTTTACATCATCATTTGTTTGCCAAAGGTTCAGCATCTGGTCAAATACTTTACCATAGTAATCACTGTCTTTATTGATGCCATCCTCTTCGCCCACTTTTGAATCGCTAAAAGCAAACTTGCGGCCATTTCGCTGTTCAATAGCTTCTGTAACGGAATTGCGCCAAAATGAAAGTTCTTCTTCATTTAAAAAATTATCTACCAAAAGATATCCATTTGTCTGATAAGACTGAATTTGTTGTTGTGTGAGTGCTGATTTCATAAGAAATTTAAATTGTTACCTGTTTTAAAAAAAAATTATTTAATAATTTTATTGACTTTTTGGAAGAACTTTTTTTTGAAAAGATTCGGAGAAAAAAAATAATCTTTTAAGTTTTTAGGTTGCTCCATATCTGTTAAACCAACTTCTGGAAATTCATTGGCCTTCGGGAAATGTACTGATCGAAAAATGATATCCCAAATTGGAAAAAAAGCTGCATAATTTTTATTGTAATGATGCTCCTCAATGGAATGGTGGATTCTGTGATAATAATTGTCTGCAAAAAATAACCTTATTGGACCTAAACTAATTTTTGAATTCATATGAATAAATTGTCCATAAACCGCATAAAAAGAAGATAAAATGGCAATAGTAGTAGTATCAATATGTATTAGTATAGCTAAGGGAATAGTAATAAATGGAATTCGAAAAAATTCTTCCAAAACATGATGGTAAGATACTATTGAATTCAGATTTTTAATTGAATGATGGATTTTATGAAATTCCCAAAAAAAAGAAATAGTATGTTGAGTTCGATGAAACCAATAATAAAAAAAATCGTAAATCAATAAAGAAAAAATTATGAGGGCAGCATTCAGCAATGCAGGATTTAAAAATGAGAATAAATTCAGTGATTTAAATGAAATATTAAAAATAGGTCCAATATTTAAATAATTAATTAGTTCTACAGATAGTAAAGCATAAAAATAATTACATTGAAATGTAATTATCCAAAACAATACTCCATTTTTGTGATCCTTACTTGCTTCATCATTCGGTAGAAGTAGCTCAAACAGAAACAACGGAAATATTACAAAAGAGAAGCTGATATATTGTGATAAATTTTCAATAAAAAAATGAGGCATGTTTAAGTTTGAAAAAATATTTAAAAAATAATCTCTCATTCTTATACTAATCTCTATCAGTAAGAGTAAAACTATCAAACCAATAAAAAGAAAGGAGTGATTTCTAAATGGAAAAACATTTTTTTTCATAATAAGATTTTTTTAAAAAATTGTATGATTTATGCATTGATTTGAAAACCTTTAGTAAATTAAACAGAGCATTGATATTCAAGATTTATGGCCTATAGATTTAAGAGTAATTATAAGGATTAATAGTATCTAATTTATAAAGTTATTTTGCTAGAATTATTTACTAATTAAACCTATATAGTATTTCCCCAGTAAGTCTAATCCATTATTAGCTACTTCAACATCCTGATCAGAAGTTCCACCAGAAAAAACTGCAAGAATATATCCGCCACTTACTTTTTTTATTACCCCTCCCTTATATCCAAATTCGCCGACCATAGGAACTCTTACACCACTTCCACTATTTTTTAATGTACTCGCCATTTCTGAAGCTTTGGAACATGCAATAGCAAGATAATTGACATTTCCACCGGTTAAAGCACCTATAACTTTGATTTTTGATATCCAAGACAATGTGGTATCACCTGGAATAAAAGCAATAAATGCAACCCCTTTAATTAACAAACTTTGTGCTGATTGTTCAATCACACCCAAACAAGTATCAGCATAATCAATAAATATTCTTTCTCGGAGTTTAGTTTCTTTATCTTTTTGAGGTTCTTTTATGCTCCCAAAATTATTTTGAGCATGTGTTTTTTGAAAACTTACAATTAAAAACAACAACACTATAAATAAATAAAATTTCATAATTATAATTTTTTTATGTTCAAGTAACAAGTACAATTTTTTAAAAAGTAAATGAGTTTTTTCTAAACTAAAAAATAACCTAGCAAACGAAACTCACAGATAAAGGATTAACTTTTTTTAAAAAATAAAATAAGTTTTCAAAAAAATTTACTTAATTTAATTAGTTAGGAATTATTTCATAAAAACCGCTTTAATAGCTTTTAAATAGGCATCCCCATACTTTTTTTCCGGTAACAGATAACTCCCTTCGGTCCATTCGTTCCATGAATTAAGTACAAGGATTTTATGTTTGGGATTATACTGGTCCAAAAAGGATTTTGCTTCCGTTAACTGTTGTTGAAAAGAAGCAGGTGTATTACCAACAATTACAGGCGTCCAGGGATAGTCTTTTAGTTCGAATTTATCACTTTGCATACATCTAGGGCTGGCATCCCAACCCATCGATACATTCGGTGTGTATAAGATATCTGGATACTCGGAGGTGAATTTTTTCCAATAATCTTTTGCGGAGGCAAAAGCCTTTTCTACCGGAACAGTGGGAAATCCGTCTGTATTCACATTGGTGTAATGATGGATATAGCAATAGGTGGAAACACTTTCAGTACCGAGCGTTTTAACCATTTCCTGAGCGTTGGAAGGAACATTCGGGCCTGTTATTTTTTTTACCAAATCATCATTTACCATCCAACTCATGATATTGAAATGTACACCTGGGAAACCAGCTTTCTTTGTTTTCATATCAAGTAACTGAATGGCTTTTTTTGCTTCGTCAATCCCTCCTAGCCCATTTATAAACGTTACAATTTCATAGATGGAAAAATAAGGCTTGCCATCTATTTTCCAGTAATTCGGTTGCTTAAAATATTTTTCAACGATATAAGTTGAAATAGTATCCCACAATCCAGCCGTAACACCTCCTTCAGTTAACTTTACACGACTATTATCAAATGAAGCCGGCTGAATATTTAACCAATCATGATTTGCCCACATCAATGCAAATTTCAATCGACTGCGGTTAGGCGCTTTTAAAAATCCTTTCTCCAATCCTTCCTGTAAATATTGCCCTGTGTTACTGTACCAGTACCAATCATAAATAAAACAATCAATACCATTTTCGGCAGCCAGATCTATTTCTTTGGCCGCCCATTTTGGGTCGGCTTCATTGAAATAACCCCATGATGGCACTTTGGGTTGGTCCTGCCCTTTAAAACGTGGCTTTGCTGCTTTTACCACATCCCATTCTGACCAGCCTTTTCCATGCCAGCGGGCATTGATACTGTCGGGGTGGTAATTGGGGAAATAATAAACGGCAACCTCGTATTCCTTTTCTTTTTGTACTTTGCTGTTAGTCAATTTTTGTGCTCCAGCGTTTAAAATAAATAATAGCAGTAATGCTGTTGTTGAAAATTGATTTTTGCTCATGATTTTTAGTTTATTTAGAAGGTGAATTTTATAATTTGGTAACTAACAATATCCAGTCATCGCTGTCGGGTTTATCTGGTACAGTCCATTTGCCATCAATTGATTTAAAGGTTTTAATAAGGGTATAAATACCATTTCTTGTATTATACCATTTAGCCAAATAACTTGTATTATTTTGTAAATTTTTCAATTTACCTGTCGACCTAACTTTATTCGAAAAAAACACTACATAAATTTTCTGCCCGTTAGAAGAAAGGAAAGATTGATTTTTATCAACAAAAGAACACCATGTAGTATCATCAAATCTTGGAATTAATTTCCACCATTCAATAGACTTGTAAAAATTGCTGAGGTGTGTTAATTGCTTAGCACCAGGTAAGTTTGCTCCATCATACCAACTTGTAAACCTTACCGGCATTTCATAATTAGTTCCATAATCTGACGGAAATTTAGAATACAAATCATTCCACACGCCATTGGCGCCATAGCCATATCCATAAATGCCATTTTGAAAAGCCTTGTATCCGGCTTCCCTTGCACCTTTGGCATCTGTCCAAAAACCCTCGTAAGCAGATTCATATAAAACAGATGGTTTAGTTAAAGGGCAGTTCCAGAAATTTTTGGCCACAGCAAATAAATCATCATTTATTCCCGCCTGCCATTGTATTGCCCACCAGTTGTGATAACTTTTATTAGCCCACCATGAATCAGTAGCACGGGTAACAGAAGTATTTTCCATATGTGCCGTCAATGGATGATGGTACGCATCATTATCTTCTATTGCTTTACCAACAGCAAACCATTTGGTGATGGTAACACTGTCGTATTTTTTATACATGTTCCTGTCAATTTCCTGTGCAATGGTCCACAAAACAGGATAGGCACCATACCTTGCCGTCCAGTACCTACTTAATTGATACATGAATTTTTCTGAATAGGCTTCCGAAAACTCTGCCGGGTCTAAAGCCCAACATATGGAGGAATTGGCATTTATCAAACCTTTTTCAGCAATGTATTTAAACTTGCGGTCAATATTTTTAAAGCCCGCCAAATCCATTTCATCAAAGCCATCCCTGAAATTACAAATGGCTTCTTCATCATTTCCTAGATGGTTACCTCCACCACCGGAAGTGTTTTGTCCATGCGGATGCTGAATGGCTTCGGTTTGATACACCGTAAATCTCTGTGCAACTCTTTTATCTACAATATATTTAAACTGAGAAGGAATTCCTTTTATATTGGATGAATCAAAGCGTTCATGTATATATATCCAATGAGTATCACCGAGATAGAAGAAAGGCGTACCATCTGCATACTCAAAATACCTTTTGCTATCACTAATTTTTAAAAAGCCATGCTTATAAATATCAAGATTGCCTGTATAAGGTTTACAGGTAATTGATTGGTTAATATCATTTAACCCTGTATTGGTTTTATCATTGCAATAAGTTGTCATTTTCCAAACACCTGTTTCAGTGGGCGCAAAACGTACGATCCATCTTTTACCTCCATCCCAAAATGCAGGTCGGCTGATTATTTTCCCATCAGGGCCTTTGAAGTTTGCTGTCACTTCCACCTCATCAAAAGGATTTGCATAAGTTTTTGCGCTGGTAAACTCAATCTCAGCAACTTTCCATTTCTCCATTGTATAGTTGCTTTGTGCAACTACAGTTACTGCAAAAAAATAGAAGAAAATTAAAAAAATAAATTTCTTTTTCATTTAGTTTATTATTGTTTTAATAAAGAGTGACTTCTATCAATCCTTTCCGTATTATTGTTAAATGTGGGGTAAAGCTAGCCCCCCTCATCAAATTCATACTAGGCATAAATGATTGCACATTTTGCCTGTGCAACTTTTTTATTATTTTTAAACCATTGTAAACCATTTTTAAAATGCTGAGCAAGTTCATTTGCTATTGCATTGGTATAATATTCTTTATCCGGATAAATATACCATAGGGCAAAAGGTCTTGACAATTGCTAAATTGACTATTGGCTTTTATAGAAATACATCTTGTAACAATGATTAATAGATATATTTTCATTTTAAAATATGTTTGATTGCATTTAAACGATCGCTGTTTACAGAACCATCCTCATTGATGGTAGGACAAAGCCAGCCACCTTCATCATGTTCATTCCAAGCATAGATGAGTACAGTTTTTGCAGGACAAACCTCTTTTCTTGCTTTTGTCCATAAAATGGCATCTTTCAAATGTGTTGCCAATTCTTCGGGCGTTGGTAATGCAAAATATTTTTCCATTCCCTGGTATGGCTTCTGCCACTCAGTTTCCCAAGGGACCGGACGTTCGATTCGAGGCCTTCGATCCCATCCGCTCATTACCAATGGAACTACCTGCGCACCAGTGGCTTCACTTTTTATCCAGGTATTTCGCGTTGAGGCTGTAAGCTCAGTATAGGGTGATCCATTTAGCCCGCCACTACCCCAAATGGCATAATCAGAAATTGCTTCTGCACCGAGAATATCTGCCATCTTTTTTGCATGATCAATATCAAAATGCATGACAACCAAGTATGGGTCACCACAATTTGCTTTTATTGATTCCAAACGAAAAGCATCAATGAGTTGTCTCGTCCTTTCGAAACCCCCATTTTTTTTCACCCATTCATCCTCTGGCCTCATAATATAAATGATGGGACGATTATTGATTACTTTTTGATATCCCGGTTCTTTTATCAATTGTAAGAGCCGGGCCTTTCCATTTCCGGAAGACTTGTCATCAGAAAAATTATTAAGGTCGGCTATAACACAAAAATTTATTTTGTTTCTCATTTTGCTAGTCATGTAGAGTGATAAACCCTGACTCATCGCATTTTTCTGGTCATATAAAAGAAAAGCCCAATAATCCAAACCGCCTGGCTTTGCAAAATCAAATTCTTGATCCATGATGTGTTGTGTATAACCATCAATTTTGATCGCGGAGTCAGAAAGTACCCTTGAAAAAAAAGGGGCTCGGAATTGATATCTTTTTGGAGACAGCGAACGCTCAACTGCTTTTACTGCTCCCCCTTGAGCTCCATGCTCCAAATTTTGGGTAGGCGTATGCCATGCATCCCAGCGAATAGCGCCAATCAATGCTGTTTCTTTTTTGATACCAATGAACTTAACTGTTATTTCCCAATCATCAGTCCTGAAAAGATTTACCGGCAAGCCTTCTTTACTAAAAAGGTTTGGCATGGCGGTATCACTGAAACCAAAACGTACTGCCACCGGTTTATTAATTTTTATATTGGAAACAACAACGGTACTGCCATCTATAACTGCCACTGCAGGCATAAAATTTTTATCCTCCCCTGCTATAAAAAAATCTGTTGGCTCACCGCCCCTGCTCATCAATCCGCTTACTGCATTGTCAAAAGATATTCGGATTTTATCTTTCTGAATATTCATACTTTTATACAAGGGGCTTTTGTACGATATACCCTTTTTGTCGTAAGTTTCAGCTAGTGCATAATTAGCAAGCCGCAAACCCACATCCAGTTTATTTTGAGGATGAACATTATTTATATCATCTACTAAATCACTTATTACTACCATGCCAGCTTTGGGAATAGCCAAACACTTCGTTTGAGCATCTCTCATTAAAGCGACATAATTTTTTATTCCAAAATCTGAGAAAGGTGCTATCTGAACATAATAAAAAGGAAAATCATTTTTCCACAACCTGCGCCATTCGCTTATCATTGATTTTAACAATGAAGGATAAGTAGCATAACTAAAACGATTGGTTTCCCCCTGGTACCAAACGACTCCTGAAATTTTAAAATTAATAATGGGATGAATCATACCATTAAAAAGCAAACCAATTCCATTTGGGCAGCAATCATTTGTTGCTGCTGTCATCTCAGCTACTTCCTTGAAAGTAGGATTATTATTTATTAATTCTGCGGGTGACCAAATTTCAGCTCCGGTTCCTCCCCAGTTTGCATTAATCAGGCCAATAGGCTGATGCAACTCTTCATATAATTTTTTCCCAAAAAAATAACCAACCGCACTAAATTTTTTCATGTCTTCAGGATTGCATACCACCCACTTTCCCTTTGTATCTTCCTTTGGAAAAGCCGAAGACATTTTTGGGACATAAAAAAAACGAATCATGGGGTTTTTTGCATTCGCTGATTGTTCCTGCGCTTGTTTAATACCGTCATTTGCCGACAACTCCATATTACTTTGCCCACCACAAAGCCATACTTCACCAATAATTACATCATCGAGTATCATTTCATTTTGTCCGCTAATACTGATTGTGTAAGGGCCACCTGCTTTTGGAGTTTTTATTTTCACTTCCCATTTTGCTGACCGGGGATCCGTAACAACACTATAAACAGCCGAATCCCAGCCAGCTCTAATTTTTACCAGTTCCCTTGGGCTTGCCCAACCCCATATACTCACTTCGGTGTTTTGAGCCAATACCATATGGCTGCCGATAATTCCGGGCAATCTAATCTTGGCATAAAGCTGATCAGCAAATACAAAAAGGAAAAAAGATAATAATATCGCTCTTAAATAATTTATCATGCAGTTTATTATTTATTTTTCCCAAAAACATCTTTGATGGCATCGAGATAACCCATTTTATTTTGTGTATCCGGCTCTAGGTAACTTCCCTCGGTCCATTCATTCCAGGAATTAATGGTAATTATTTTATGCTTCACATTCGTTGAGTCAACAAATTTTTTCGCCTGTTGCAGTGACTGTTTAAACTTTTGCGGCGTATTGCCGGTAAGAATTGAAAAGAACGGATATTCCCCTTTTACAAAGGGCTTGGTTGTATCACAACGAGGTGAGGCGTCCCAGCCCATAGTTACATTTGGATGATACGGCACCTCGAAATTACCAGTAGCCGTTCGCCAATGTTCAACCGCTTTGCCCATCATATAGTCATATGTTGTAGTTGGAAATTTAGGCATATCTGTATGATGTATCCACACATAAGAATCAACGCTGTTGATGTTGAAGAGGTCAATTAATTCATTGGCATCTTTGGCCGCCATTCCATCAGGCATTTGCAATCCCCACTGTACAGCATTGAGGTGTAAATCTTTAAAGCCGGCTGCTTTAGTTTTTGCACGGAATTTTTGCAAAGCAGCAACGGCTTTTTCCGTACTGCCAAAACCATTGATGAAAGTATATAACTGGTAGATGCTAAAATAAGGGCAGCCATCTAATTTCCAATAAGAAGGATCCTTAAAATATTTATTAATGCAAACATCCATCACAATATCGAACGTAGCAGGTGTAATTTCATTATGGTTAGCCCACATAATCGCAAACTTTAATTTGGATTTATTATTTGCTTTAAGAAACCCTTTTTCGAGACAACGTTGTAAAAAGGGTCCATCATTTTTATAATACCAATCGTATAAAAAAATATCAATTCCATGAGAAGAAGCAATTTCAATTTTCTTTGCCATCACTTTTGGGTCAGCCTCGTCTTCATAGCCCCATAGCGGAACCTTTGGTTGCTGATGGCCGGTAAATCTTGGCTTTGCAACTTTCAATGACTCCCACTCTGTCCAGGGATACCCATGGCTCTTTTC
>Ga0114971_10003927_pt1 | contig 10091 bp, 10 predicted proteins | sample M_140625_MF_Meta_FD_87320 | JGI IMG/M metagenome (GOLD analysis project Ga0114971, IMG submission 87320) | Freshwater microbial communities from Lake Montjoie, Canada to study carbon cycling - M_140625_MF_MetaG | ecosystem: Environmental > Aquatic > Freshwater > Lake | place: Lake Montjoie...
TCCCCGTAGCTCAGTGGATAGAGCAACCGCCTCCTAAGCGGTAGGTCGCAGGTTCAACTCCCGCCGGGGACACTTACGAAAAGATAATTGTGCGTTTGCCGACGAGAAAGATTCGGTCTTCAGAATAAAGTTTTACCGCTTTTGCAAGAACGCGTCTTTCGATGTCACGACCAAGAGCGAGTAAATCCTCAGCTGTTGAAGAGTGAGTAACGTGGGCAACATCTTGTTCAATGATTGGACCCTCATCTAATTCATCAGTAACAAAGTGCGCAGTTGCTCCGATGATTTTTACACCACGATCATGGGCTTGGTGATATGGCTTTGCACCTTTAAATCCAGGCAAGAAGCTGTGATGGATATTGATTATCTTTCCAGGCATTTGGTTACAGAAATTCTTAGATAGAACCTGCATGTAGCGGGCGAGGACAACGAAATCAATTTTGAGTTCTGCAATCTTTGTCAGGATTTCCTTCTCCTGTGCAGCTTTATTGTCAGCGCTAACAGGAAGATGAAGGAATGGAATTCCGTGGGATTCAACTAATTCTTTGAGCTCTAAGTGATTAGAGATAACCAATGGAATATCAATATGTAATTCACCGAGTTCAAACAAGTAGAGAAGATCTCGAAGACAATGGCTCTCTTTTGTTACCAAAATAAGGGCACGAGGTTTTTGGTTTGTGGGACGAATTGATAAAGAGGGGGAGAAACGAGATAGCTCTTTATCCAGTGAAGAATTTGCAGCTGCTTGGCCCTGAGAAGTTTCAAAGCGAGTTCTCATAACGAAGGTCTTTGTTGTTGGATCAGTAAATTGTTGATTCTCAATAATATTTCCACCGCAATTCAAGATTGCAGTTGTCATTGCATGCACGATTCCTGGTTGGTCAGCACATTGCAGGGTTGCCAGAAGATCCATGTCGATAGGGTAAAGGAAACTAGTGCTTGAGGGTAAATCGTCGCATTGATTTAGGGGCCCACCAGTTACGTTCGCCAAATAGACGCATTAGTGCAGGCACTAACAGTGCACGAACGATTGTTGCATCAAGTAGAACAGCAAGAGCTACGCCAAATCCGAGCATTTTGATAGATGTAACACCGCTAGTTACAAATGCTCCAAAGACAACCGCTAGCAAGAGTGCTGCAGCTGTAATGATTCGGGCAGAGCGTTGTAGCCCTGTTGCAACCGCTTCGATATTACTTTTACCAGCAAGGTGTTCTTCGCGAATGCGAGATAGCAAGAATATTTCGTAGTCCATAGATAGACCAAAGACAACGACAGCAACAAGGATGCACGAGCCTGTATCGACAGTGCCTGTAACAGTGAAATCACCGACAAGCCATTTCATGTGCCCATCAATAAATATCCATGTAATTGCACCTAGTGTTGCAAGTAAAGAGAGGGTATTGAGCAGTACTGCCTTTATTGGCAAAATGATTGATCCAGTGAATACAAAAATAAGAATCAAAACACTGAGCGCTACCCAACCAAGTGCCCATGGCAAAGTGCGCGCGATTCCATCTTGCGAGTCAGTGAAGTCCGCAGCAGTTCCACCGATAAGAACACCTGCTGGCTTACCTATCGCTCTTATTGAATGTATGAGTTCTTCAGCAGCAGTAGTTCGCGAACTTATTGAAGGAATCACCTGTACTCGAATATCGTTTCCATACACTTCTAGATTGCCAATTCTTGCAATTCCACTAACACGTGAAACTTGATTTAGATAAGTTTGTAACTCTGCTTCTTTGCCAACTCCATTAGGGTATACAACTTCAATGGGGCTACCTTCATATGATGTGAAGCGATCAGCGATTACTTTTCCAGCGATTGCAGAAGGATGAGAAGCAGGAAGGACTCGAGAATCAATTTGAGCAAAAGCAATGTTTGTAACTGGAGCGGCTAGGATTGTAAGCAGAGCCAATGATCCAAGGGAAATAATCAACGGACGTTTCATAACATTGCGGGCAGTATGCGCCCAGCGCCCATCTTCTTTAGGTGTTATTCCACTCTTGCGCACTACACCTTTATCAACTTTCTCCCCAATTATCGCAAGGAGTGCAGGCAATGGAATAAGTGCTCCTAGAACTGCAATTGCAACAACTGAAACACCTGCCAAACCAAAAGACTTGAGGAAGTTCAGCGGGAAAAGTAGTAGAGATGCAAGAGTGACAAAGACTGTAAGACCCGAGTAGAAGACTGTCTTTCCGGCGGTTGCAACAGTTTCAATAACTGACTCTTCTACGCTCTTGCCATGATGTAGTTCTTCTCTAAATCTATTGACCATAAGGAGCGCGTAATCAATGCCGAGTCCCATTCCTAAGCCAGTAATGAGATTGAGGGCAAAGACGCTTACATTTGTAAATAGAGAGAATAGGTATATCAATAAGAATGATCCGAGGATTGCGCTGATTCCAATAACAAGAGGCATGGCTGAGGCAACGAGTGCGCCAAATACAAATGCAAGGAGCACAAAAGTTAAAGGGATTGCAATTGACTCTGCAAGTTTCAAGTCTTTTCCAATTTTTCCATTGATCGAATTAGTTATTACTCCACCACCGGATGCATAGATAGTGAGTAAGCCTTGTTTGCCTTCAAATTTCTCTTGGATCTCTGCACCGATTGATCCATAAGTATTAAAATCATTTGCCTTTATATCAGCGTAGACAAAAAGAAAGGCAGCCTTAGAATCATTTGACTTCAAACTTGGTGCACCACCAGTAGACCAGAATGAAATAGTTTTTGAGACACCAGAGACATTAGAAACTCTATTTTCTAGCTCTTGTGCGGCGCTAGCAATCTCTGGATCTGCAATATCTAAATTTCCAGAGTCAAGAACTAAAATAGCAACAGGTTCTTGAACTTTGAATTTCTCTGTCAGATAAGTTGCTGCCTTTGCTGATTCGCTACCTAAATCTGAATATCCCCCAGTATCAAGTTTTCCAAATGCAAGAGAACCGACCGCGCCTGCTGCAATAATTCCAACAACAAAGAGAACAAGCATGCCTTTGCGACGCCTAACAATGAATCTGCCTAAAGATTCAAACATCTTCTACTCCTTATTAGTTATTTGAGCGATAGAATTACTGCCATGAGCGATATCTTTCAAAAAGTTACTTCAGATGAGATTGATCCTGAAGAGAGCGTTGAACAAAATCGTCGCGACGAAGAAATAAAGTTAGATAAGCCCCCACACCACGAGGATTAGTCGGCAGAGGGCGCAGGTGTTGGCGCCGGTGCTGGTGTGCTTGCAGGAACACTTGCTGAGCTCTTTGATACTGAATCTGTTTTATAAAAACCAGAACCCTTAAAGACAACCCCAACTGCAGAATAGATTTTGCGGACTTCGCCATTGCACTCTGGGCAATGCGTTAGTGATGCCTCTTCAAATGTTTGAAAAGCCTCAAATTCGTGGTTACAGGTATTGCATGCATATTGATATGTAGGCACGACCTGCTCCATTCATTCGGGGTTAGCCCTCGCGGGATACCTGGGGGTAGAGGTAAAGTGTAAAGAAGTGAGACGATAGAGGGAAATCTGGAGAGGAGATAAGATGAAATTTGGAAAGATGCATGCATTTATTGCAGGGATTACCCTCTCACTCTTCTCTTTGATTCCCGCCCAAGCAAATTCTTTGGTAGCAACTTCACCAATTAGTGGTTCTACAACAACTACGGCTCCTACCTCAGTCGCAGTTACTGCTCAGATTGCACTCTTGGAAGAAGGCAATGAAATCACTGTTGTGGATCCTGCAGGAAATCGAGTCGATGATGGAACTATCACCATCGATCAAATGAGTGTCAGTGTTGGCCTGCGCGCACTAGTTGATGCTGGAATTTATAAAGTCAGTTACATATTGCTAACTGATGGCGAAGATCCACTTGAAGGAAGTTTTACATTTAATTTCTCATCACCAAGTGTCATCGAACCTGCACCCGCACCATCACCCACTCAGAGTTCGCAGAGCGCAAGTAGTAGTTGGGGAACAAATGTTTTTGTGATTGCACTATTAGTACTCGCCTTTTTAGTTCTAGTAGGCCTTTCGCTCTATGCCAGAAAGTTATTCAAGAATAGATGAGTGGTCCACTTATAAGTGCATGTGTAACTTTTAGTAAATTTCTCAACATCACCTCGAGTTTTGCTGTCGTTGGGACACTGCTGGCTATGGCTTTTCTCCTGCTTGATTCTGAAGGCAAACTTTCAACTTCAGCGCAAAAACTTCGATTCCTTCTTCAACTATCTGCAATTTTTTGGCTCATTGGAAGTGTAGGAACAATATTTTTCACTCTAGCCGATATCTTAGGTCAGTCTTTTACTGCGGCGCTTGACCCCACTGTTATGCGATCCTTCCTTACTCAAGTAACGCTGGGCCAATATCTACTCTTTCAAACTTTAATTTCTGTCATTGCACTTCTATCGGCAAAGAAGATTCAGAGAATAAATACGACCATTGCATTATTGATGCTTACAATAATTGGAATTGTTGCTCCAATATTTCAAAGCCATTCAGCCTCCAGCGGCTCTCACTCACTGGCTATTGGCTCCCTTGTAATTCATGTTGTTGGGTTAGCTCTTTGGGTGGGTGGAATTTTCTCAATGATATTTATGGACTCAGAAGATCGAATAATTGCAGTACCTCGTTTCAGTGTTTTGGCACTTTGGAGTGCTATTGCAGTGGTTGCAAGCGGCAGCGCTAATGCTTGGGCCAGATTGGATTTTAAATTTGCTTGGCATACAACGTATGCACTAGTCGTTATTGCCAAGATTGTTCTAACAGTTGCATTGCTTGCAATGGGATATGTACATCGAAGGAACTTGAGCAAAAGCGTTGCAATAAATTGGGTTGCAATGGCACGGCTGATAATGGTTGAAGCGTTTATCATGGTGAGCGCATTAGCGCTGGGTGCATGGTTATCGTCTAATGAAGCCCCAGTGAGAAATTCAAATGAATCCTTTAATGCAGCCCTCACAGTTGCTGGAATTCAAACGCCAGAACCCCCAACACTTTCTCGCATTCTTCTTTCATATGAGCCAGATGCGCTCATGATTGGACTTTTAGTTATAGCTGTTGCTCTGTATATAAAAGGAGTAATTGTTCTCACAAACCGTGGCGATAAATGGCCAGTTGGGCGAACAATTTCTTTTGCACTTGGAATATCTGTAATTGATTTTGCAACAAGTGGTGGCTTGGGACTTTATGCACACTTTGCTTTTTCTTATCACATGATTGCGCATATGTTTTTAGGAATGATTGCACCCATTGGAATTGTTTTAGGAGCGCCAATAACTTTGGCATTGAGAACTTTGCCACAGGGTAGAACATCAACGGAGCGGGGAGTACGAGGCTCGTTAATCTCTGCTCTTCATTCCCGCTTGGGTCGCTTCTACACAAACCCACTCATTGCGTTAGCAATCTTTGATGGTTCCTTATTTGCCCTCTACTTCACCTCACTCTTTGGCGGAATGATGCAGAGCCATGCAGGTCATTTCTTTATGAATTTTCATTTCATCATGGCAGGTACACTCTTCTTTTATGTAGTTGTAGGAATAGATCCCAATCCTCGTAAGATTCCACATTTAGTAAAGATAGTAATTCTCTTTGCAGCAATGAGTATTCATGCATTCTTCTCGGTTGCTTTGATGTCAACTACAACCCTGATTGACCAAGGTTATTTTGCATCACTCAAAACTCCTTGGTTACTTGATTTACTTGCAGATCAAAATAAGGGCGGTGCGATTGGCTGGGCAATGGGGGAGATTCCAATTCTTCTTGCACTTGTAGCAACCTTTATTCAATGGATGCGCGATGATTCACGTGAGGCGAATCGAATTGATAAAAATGCAGCACGAATGGCTGCAATGGGTCAACCTGATGAATTAGCGCAGTACAACCAATATCTATCTGAACTAGCTAAGAAAGATAAAGATTTGCGTTGATGCAAACCTGGCTCGAAATTTTCCTAGCTAAATCGATATAGCTTCTCCGGAGTCTGGGCTGCGTTGACTCTTATATCCATAGAATTGCTTGGGAGTGCTTTTGTTGAAAGCTCATTTGAATAAATTAGTGCAAGGCTAAAAGATGTGATGGAAACAAGTGCACGATCATAGAAACCTTTACCTTTACCTAGGCGATTTCCAGAGTTATCAATAGCTAGAGCTGGAACAATAACGCAATCAATTGCGCCGAAATTTGAGAAACCTTCACCGATTGGTTCATAAATTCCATTCTTATTCTCAAGAGTAGAAATATCGCCGTTCCATATTGACCACTCTAGGTCGTCACCTTGAATTCGAGGTAGAAGAATCTTTTTCCCCTGGGAAAGCAATTCTCGATTTATTTCATTGGTATTAGGTTCCCTGCCATAGGAATAATATGAAGCAATAATTGTTGAACTTTGAATCTCAGGAATTTCTAGGATTTTGTCAAAAGATACATTCTCTTTATTTTCTATCCGTGACTGACGATAGTGCTCGCGAAGAGCTGCCTTTTCGTCATTCGTGTTCATCGAAATCCCCTAGAAATATGCGTGGAGCAAGTAAGGTGTGATTATGACAGAGCTAACGAGAGTTGATGAGTTCCTTACATCTCTTCTCGCTATCTGCGCTCCACTAGATTCCTTCGAAATGCCACTTCTTGATGCTCATGGAGCGACACTGGCAGCAGATATTTATGCTGGTGAACGTTTAGTGATGCGAGCGGGGAGTCGAATTAGGTCCACTCAGATTGGACTTGCAGCTTCTATTGGACGTGACCATTTACCTACTCGCCCACACCCTCGAGTTGTTGTGCTTTCGGCAGGCCCAGATCTTGTTGAACCTGGAAAACCTCTAGATGATGATGAAGAGTTTGAAACGAATTCTTGGTTACTTACTACAGCGGTTCGTGAAGTTGGAGCTGTGGCATATCGCGTTCATTCGATTCCTGATGATGAAGAAGAATTACGTAAAGTTATTGAAGACCAGATAGTGCGAGCAGATCTAATCATTGTTAGTGGAGAACGCCAAGATGATTCTTTTGATTTGATTACGCGAACACTTTCTCAACTAGGTGAAATCACAATCGTAGATATGGCAATCGAATCTAGCGGGCGCCATAATTTTGGTCAGATTGGCCCTGATAAGACTCCAGTTGTGACTCTGCCAGGTGATCCAATTGCTGCATATATTTCTTTTGAATTATTTGTGCGTCCCATGATTCGCACCATGTTAGGCGCTGCAACAATTCATCGCCCAAGTGTCAAAGCAAAACTTGAACGCGGTGTTAGTTCAATGCCAGGAAAACGTTCTTATCTTCGAGCTACGTTGTCAGAAGATGGGAAATCCGTCTCAGCACTAGCTGATCAAGAGGAACTCACAACACTTTCGGACGCAAATTGTTTTATTGCATTGAGTGAAAAAGATTCAGAGTTGAAGGCCGGAACCGAAGTGAGTGTTGTTGTTCTTGAGCGCCGATACATCTAGTAGGTAGTGAATCTTAATGTCTGCACAATGGCCAGTAACTCTCACAAATACAGACATAACTCTTCGCCCACTTCGCTTTAGAGATCGCAAGCAATGGCATTCAGTAAGGGCGCAGAATCGAGAATGGCTCACCCCATGGGAGGCGACGATTCCCGTTTTGCCAGAAAAATTTGGCGGGCCAGAGTTATCGTCAGAGCTACCCTCTTTTTACGAGATGATCCGCAGCTTCAACCGTGAAGGAAGGCACGAGCGCTCTTTTTCATTTGCAATATTCCACGGAAAAACTCTTATTGGTCAGATTTCATTAGGTGGCGTTATTTACGGAGCAATGCGAGCAGGTCACATTGGATATTGGATTGATCGCCAGCATGCCAATAAGGGTTACACAACTCAAGCGGTAGAGATGCTTACAAACTATGCCTTTGGAGAGTTAGCGCTGCATCGTGTGGAAATTAATCTTCGACCAGAAAATGTGGCATCTCGTCGAGTTGCAGAAAAAGCTGGATACGTATTGGAGGGCGAACGCCCTCGTTACTTACATATCAATGGTGGATGGCGCGACCATATATCTTTTGTGAAGGAAAATCCTGCTCTGAAGTAGTGCCGAAATCCACGGTATTGAGCGTAACCACCTCTATCTTTATACATCATGGCCTCGGGAATTATTTATATTGCAATAGCAGGGATGTGGGTCGCCTACTTCTTGCCGCGATGGCTCCACGATAGAAATGAATTTTCTGGGAAATCTATTGAACGCTATAAAAGTGCGCTTAGAGTTGTAGCAAACGCTTCACCCGCTGGAAGTTCGGGTGAAGGTGTTATTCACACAGATTTAGATCGTGAAGCAAAAGTTGCACAAAAACTTTTGAGCAGAAGAATTATTTTTGCAATCCTCATTTTTTCTCTAACATCGACAATTGTGGGTGGAATTATGAATTCAATGCCATATCTCTATGTAGTTGTTCCAGCAGTTGGAATTCTTTTGTACATCGCACATGTGCGCCGACAAACGATTGCTGATTCCTTGCATCGTCGTCGTGTTCAACAATTGCAACGCAGATCTTCTGGTGTCTCATCAGCAAATCTTGCCGATGTTGTTACACCAAAAAGTAGTAATGAACATTGGATTCCACTTTCAGAGCGCGAACTTACGGGAGTTGTTTTACTTCCTAAAGGAAGTGCAGAAAATAGAAATGTTTGGCAACCAACAGAAATCCCAACTCCAACATATTTAAGTGCACCAAAAGCAATCACACCAAAGCGTGTTCTCGATCTAACTACACCTGGTGCCTGGACAGAAGATCAAGAACGCCTTGCCAAAGAAGCCCTCGCAGCAGCAGCGCCAAGTAGAGATGAAATTTTTGATCAACAATTAGCTGAAGAAGCAGTACAACGCTTGCGCGAAGCATCTAACGAATAAAAAGATTTTAGATCCACGAAGGCAGCCACATTTTTTGATGCCACGCGTCATAGGTAATTACTTGGCCTGTGAATAGAGGTAAGAAATAGATAAAACAAATCAATACTAATAGCGTAATCAGAGCAATAACTATCCTTGCTAACTTTACGTTGTGACTAGCCTTCAAGAATAAATGTGCACAATAAATAATTGCCAGAATCATGAATGGTTCAATTACTATTGCATAAAAGGTAAATACAGTACGCTTTTGAAAGAAAAACCACGGTAAGTAACCAGCAGTTAAACCAATAAAGATGAGATTGAGAACTGGTTGATTCTTTCGTTGTACAAGTGATCTAATCCAAAATCCAAGAACCACGAACAAGGCGATAGTTCCAATCCACCATAAGAGTGGCGTACCGAGTGCTAAAACTTCTTGTGCGCAATTTTTTTCTCCACAACCTTGAGGAGCTGCATAGAAGAAAGATGTTGGTCTTCCCATAATCAGCCAACTCCAAGGATTTGCTTGGTATGAATGTTTCTCAGTGAGCCCTGTATGAAACCCGAGCATCTCTGCGTGGTAGTGCCACAAAGACTTCAGTGGATTAGTTGACCACTGCCTATCCCATCCACGATCGCTGGCAAACCAACCAAACCAACTCGAAATATAAATTGAAATCGGAAGGAAAACATATGTCATAAATTTGAGACCGATTGCACGTGGCATTTCTCGCAGTGGGTAGTCTCTAAATATTCTGTAGGCACAGATTAGAATTATGAGTATTAGGAAATAAAGTGCACTCCATTTAGTTGCACATGCAAGACCTAAAGAAATTCCAGCTAACCAATGTCGATTTCGATGCCAGAAATAGACGGCTGCTAAAACAAAGAATGTTAGAAATAAATCTAAGAGTGCAGTCCGTGAATGCACTAATTGCATTCCATCCATGGCCATGAGAACTGCTGCAAGAGCAGTAATAAATGGTGAATAGAAGAGAGTGTGAACCATTCGAGCAAATAAAAGAATAAGTAAAGTTCCACAGAGTACGCTGGCAAATCTCCACCCAAACTCATTATCACCAAATATTTTTATCCCAATTGCAATAAGCCATTTACCAACTGGAGGATGAACAACAAATTCAGCCTTACTGCCAGCAATTTCTACGCCATGTGCCAAATAATCACGTGCACCATCGACGTAATAGACCTCATCAAAAACAAATCCCTTTGGTCGGCCAA
>Ga0114971_10003928_pt1 | contig 10089 bp, 5 predicted proteins | sample M_140625_MF_Meta_FD_87320 | JGI IMG/M metagenome (GOLD analysis project Ga0114971, IMG submission 87320) | Freshwater microbial communities from Lake Montjoie, Canada to study carbon cycling - M_140625_MF_MetaG | ecosystem: Environmental > Aquatic > Freshwater > Lake | place: Lake Montjoie...
AGGATGGCTTCGCTCGACGATGTGCGCGTCTTCATGCGTTCGCATGTCTTCGCGGTCTGGGATTTCATGTCGCTCCTGAAGCGACTGCAGCGGGATCTGACCTGCGTGACGGTGCCCTGGGTGCCAGTCGGCGACGCGGAGGTCCGCTTCCTGATTAACGAGATCGTCTGCGGCGAGGAATCCGACGTCGACCCGCACGGTGGACGCATCGCCCACTTCAATCTCTATCTGCGCGCGATGCATGAGGCTGGCGCCGATACTTCCGCGGTCGAGAAGGCCTTGGCCTCCGTTCGGGCAGGAGGCTCCACTGCCGCAGCTCTCGTTTCCGCTGGTGTCTCGTCCGGCGCCGCCGCTTTCTCGGGTGCAACCTTCGCCCTGGCGGCGAACGGTAAATCCCATGAGGTCGCGGCGGCGTTCACGTTCGGTCGCGAGGACCTGATTCCGGACATGTTCACGGAACTCGTCACGCGCCTCAGCCGCGAATACCCGGGCAAGCTCGACACCTTCCGCTATTACCTCGAGCGGCATATCGAAGTCGACGGTGGCCACCACGGCGCGATCTCCCTCCGCATGGTCGAGTTACTCTGCGGTGACGACGACCTCAAGTGGGCCGAAGCCGCGGATGCGTCCGTCGCTGCCATCCAAGCACGCATCGCCCTTTGGGATGCGATTTCGGCGGAGCTCGCCTAGGCTCTGGGCTTACTTCGGCGCTCCCGGGCGGTGCCGTTGGACGATGGCGTGGAAATCCCCGAGATTATTGGGGGCTTGATTTGATAATTTCCGATAAACCACCGTGAGCAAACTAAACCTCGGCGATTGGGTCTGGTCTTGCCCCATCGTTTTCGCGGCTTAGGTTGAGCGGAAGATGATTGGTACCCCCGCCATTCTGTGTGCATGAGTTTTCCTCCCCCTGATTCGGCGGTAACGCAGGGATTCGTGGTGACGGCTCCCGGCCGAATCAACCTTATCGGAGAGCACACGGATTATAATGACGGGCTGGTTTTGCCGATGGCGATTGACCGTCATGTGAGCATTCGGGTCACGCCTCGGGCTGATCGTCTCGCCGTCTGGAGTTCCGCTCGTGAATCTGAGGTCGTTACTTTTGACCTTTCTTCTGCCATCAGTCGCGATGTTCGCGGTTGGGCGGCTTACCCGGCAGGGGTCATCGCTGGTTTTCAGAAGCTCGGATGGGAAATTCCCGGCTTTGACGCCGCGGTGTCCGCCGACCTTCCGGCAGGCGGAGGGTTGAGCAGTAGCGCCGCCCTCGAAGTCGCCACGGCCACGGTCTTAGAGGTTCTGGGCGGAAAATCTTTGCCGCTACCCGTGAAGGCCTTGCTTTGTCAGCAGGCCGAGCATGAATATGCTGGCGTGCCGTGTGGCATCATGGATCAGTTTGCGGTGACGCTCGCCCGCGCGGGACACGCTTTGTTGCTGGATTGCCGAGACCAATCGGTGCGTTACGTGCCGATGGATGGCCAGGCGGTTTCCATCTTGGTGATTAACAGCGGCGTCAAGCATGCCTTGGTCGATGGCGAATATGCGCGACGTCGGGCACAGTGCGCCCATGCTGCGCGTTTACTCGGAGTTAGTTCATTGAGGGACATCACTTCGGCCGATTTGTTTTCGAGCGGCGGCCTCTTGCCAGAACTTGAACGCAAGCGCGTGAAGCATGTGACCAGTGAGCATGACCGGACGCTTACTTTTGTGTCGGCGCTTGAACGGGCGGATTGGAAGTCCGCCGGCGAGGCGATGTTCGCCAGTCACGAATCCCTTCGGGCCGACTATGAGGTTAGTTGTCCCGAACTGAATGCGTTGGTCGATATTTCGAGGACTATTCCCGGGGTCTATGGCTGCCGGATGACGGGCGGCGGTTTCGGCGGCTGCGTCATCGCCCTCGTCGCCAGCGATAAGCTCGAGTCTGCCGCCGCTTCTTTCCGCCAAGCTTATCTGGCACGCACCAAGATCGATCCCGTGATGTTCGTCACCCGACCGGCGGGCGGACCGGCGGTCACGAAAATTTCCCAATAGACCGTCATCCCCATGCATACCTCCGACTACCTCGTCTTCCTTGCCTATTTCGCCGTCGTGACGACTTACGGACTTTGGATCTATCGCAAGAAGCGAGCCGATGTCGTATCGTCGGCCGATTTCTTTCTGGCCGAAGGGGCACTGACGTGGTGGGCCATCGGGGCCTCCATTATCGCCTCCAATATTTCGGCCGAACAGTTCATCGGGATGTCGGGCTCAGGTTTCGCCTTGGGTCTGGCGATTGCTGGCTACGAGTGGGGCGGAGGAGCGGCGTTGCTCATCGTCGCGATCTTCATGATGCCTGGCTACGTGAAGAACCGCATCTTCACGATGCCACAATTTCTGACGCAACGTTACGGCAAGCTCGTCGCTACCATTATGGCGGTCTTCTGGTTGCTGGTCTATGTCTTCGTGAATCTCACCAGTATTTTATACCTCGGCGCTCTCACCGCCGAAGGCATGACTGGCTTGTCGTTTAATCTCTGCGTTAGCTTTCTGGCCGCCTTCGCCCTGTTCATCGCTCTCGGCGGCATGAAGGTCATCGGGTATACGGATGTGCTCCAGGTCTTTGTCCTTGTGGTCGGTGGTCTCGCCACGACTTGGCTGGCGCTTAGCTTAGTCGCGACGCAATTCGGTCAGGAGGGCGTGCTGGCGGGCCTTTCATTGCTGACCGAGAAGGCGCCGACGCACTTCCATATGATCTTAAACGAAGGTCATAAGTATTATAGCGATCTGCCGGGGTTGAGCGTTGTCATCGGCGGGATGTGGGTGGCGAACCTGAATTACTGGGGCTGTAACCAGTACATCACGCAGCGGGCACTGGGGGCGGAGGTGGGTACGGCCCGGAAGGGAATTCTTTTCGCCGCGGGCTTGAAATTACTGATGCCGCTCATCGTCGTCATCCCCGGTATCGCCGTCTATGTGCTGCACCAGCAGGGTCAGTTCGCGACGGAATTACTCGATGCCAGCGGAGCCGTGAAGCCAGACAAGAGTTATGCTGCGCTCATCGGTCTACTACCTGTAGGCCTTAAAGGTTTGTCCTTCGCGGCCTTGACGGCCGCCATCGTCGCTTCGTTGGCGGGCAAGGCGAACAGCATTGGGACGATCTTCACGCTCGACCTTTACAAGCGCTACGTGAACCCCTTGGCGTCCGAGGTGCGCTTGGTCAGCGTCGGACGCATCGCCATCGCGGTGGCGATGCTGATCGCCGTCGTGATCGCACCGCAGTTAAGTCGCCTCGATCAGGCGATCCAATTCATCCAGGAATACACGGGCTTTATCAGCCCCGGCGTCGTGGTGATTTTCCTGCTCGGTTTCTTCTGGCGCGGGGCGACCTCCGTCGGCGCCCTGACCGTCGCATTATTGACCATTCCGCTCTCCGCAGGTTTCAAGGTCTTCACGCCTACAATGCCCTTCATGGATCGCATGGGCTGGGTTACGGTCATCCTCGCCGTCCTGATGGTGGTGATTAGTCTGGTTTGTAAAAACGAGGAGGACGAAGCCAAGGCGCTCCAGTGGGAGGCCAAAGACTTTAATCCCGGCCAAGGTTTCATCGTCGGCTCGGTGCTCTTTATGGGAGCGGTCGCCGCGCTTTATATCGTCTTCTGGTAGGCCAGCGCCGGTTTACGGAGTCTTGAGGCGGAGATTCCGGTATTCGACCTTCATCGGCGGGCCGACGTGGACTTGCACGCCGATTTTGCCCTCGGGGTGGTGGAGCGCCGGCTCATCGTCGATCACCACGCTCATGACGTGTCCGTTAAGAATATGGATTTGAGTGCCGGCCCGGACGACCAAGTGGTATTCGTTCCAGTCATCGTTGCGGATAAAAGCGACGAGTTCCTTGGGGTCGCCGACGCTGCCGATGATCTCCGCTTTGATTCCGGGCCGGATGCGGTTGATCTGTCCGCGTAACGCGTTAAAGGTACGACCGCGCTCTTCATAATTTTGCCCGGTATGCTTGTTCTGGCCGTCGATGTCGGCCTGAGGGCCCGTCAAGGCGAACGGTAGACCCACGACATCGGTGCTATGGTAGTTGATGCCGCTATTGCCTTTATCGGTGATGCGATACTCCGCCTTAAGTTCGAAGTCGCCGGCGACGGAGCCCTCCCAGATGATGAAGGTATTATTCTTCACGATGGTCTCTGGCGTGATTTCACCGACGATGGCGCCGCCCTCGCAGCGCCAATACTTCGGGTCGCCCGACCAGCCTTTTAACGTCTTGCCGTCGAAGAGATTTTTCCAGCCAAGCGCCGATTCATCGGAAGGTATCGGCATTGTTTGCTTGGGCTTGGCCGGCCCGGTATCGGCGGCTGCAAGTGATAAGCTGTAAATCAGCAACGGAAGTAAGGTTTTCATGGGGTCTGTAAGAAATTATAGTGGAACTGCGGCGGAGTCGCTCTTAAAAGGCCTTACCCCTAATCTATGGCAGAAACCAATCGACCACTCGCCAATCGTATTCTCTTCGGGTTGCTCTTCGGGGTCGTCGCTGGTCTCGCGACCCTCGGGCTCGGACATTACTCGCCACCATCGCTGGAGTTTATGCGCAAGGTGTCGGTAAATATTTTCGACCCGTTTGGTCAGGTTTTCCTCCGACTTTTATTCTTCGTGGTGATCCCGCTTGTTTTCGCTTCGCTGGCCGCTGGGGTCGCCCAGCTAGGCCGCTTGGATCGTCTCGGGCCTTTGGCGGGTCGCACTTTTGCTTTATTCTTCCTGAATATGGCCATCGCCGTCGCCCTTGGTTTATTGATGATGAATGTGCTGCGCCCTGGCGACCATCTCGATCCGGCCGCCAAGGTCATGCTGATGCAGGAATATGGTGGCGCGGCGCAGAAGCATGTCGTGGCCTCGTCTTCGGCGACTTCTTTAAGCCTGGGTGGGCTGGTCGAGATGTTCATGCCTAAGAATCTTTTTGGCGCGGTGATGGGGCATTCGAACAATACCATCGGTGACGTGCTTCCTTTGATTGTTTTTGCGATCTTGGTCGGAGTAGTCGGAACGCAACTCGCCGAGGCGAAGCGGCTGCAATTACTCACGGCGTTGGATATGGTGTCGGAACTTATGACCGGCATCGTGAAACTGGCCTTGAACCTGGCCCCTTATGCGGTGCCGTTGATGATTTACAGCGTCATCGTCAAGATCGGGGTAGATATCCTGGTCGCCCTCGGTGTCTTCGCCCTTGGCTGCCTTGCCGTGATGCTGCTCCATCTCTTCGGGACGATGTCGATCTGGTTGCGTCTCTGGACGACCCATCGGCCGTTGGAATTCTTCCGCGACATCCGCGGCGTGCTCATCACAGCTTTCTCGACGAGTTCAAGTAATGCGACGCTGCCTGCCGCCTTGGAGTGCGCCAAGAATACCCTTGGCCTCAAGCCGAGTGTCGCCGGATTCGTTCTGCCGTTAGGGACCACGATGAATATGAGCGGAACCGCCTTGTACGAAGGGTGCGTGGTACTCTTCGTGGCACAGGTCTTCGGCGTTGATCTAACTATCGCCCAACAGCTGACCCTACTTTTCCTTTCCGTACTGAGCGCCGTCGCTGTGGCCGGTATTCCGGGCGGATCCCTACCGCTCATCGCCGGATTGTTGGTCACTTTTGGCATTCCGCCCGAAGGTATCGGTATCGTCCTCGGTGTGGATCGCATCTTGGATATGGCTCGCTCGATGACGAATGTTGGCTCCGATTTGGTCACGACCGTCGTGGTGGATGCGCAGGAGCGGAAGGTCGACGCGACCTCAGCTTAATGTCGGAGCTGGATACCGCGGCCTAATGCAAATGCTTTCAGGTGCTGATGGTGGCGGCTCAAAGGGGCGGATTCTATCAGTCAAACTGTTCCAAGACGGCGACACCCACGGCGTCGGCCCGCATGCGACCTTCGCCGGTGAGGCGAAAGCTGTCCCCATCTGCTTCCATTAATCCTTCTTCGATTAGATTGGCGAAGAGACGCGAAACTCCGTGAGGAAGTTCGGCCTGAAAGCGTGCGGCGAGTTCGGCTGGTTTGACGCCGGCGTTCAGCCGTAAACCAAAGATAAGCGCATCGGTGAGCAGGTCGATTTCGTTAAGATCCTTGATTTGTTCGCAGACGGGGTTGCCTGCTTCGATGCCTTTTATCCAACCTTCGAGGTTAGAGGGGTTGGTCCATCGCCGGCCATTCCATTGCGAGGACGCGGAGGGGCCGTAGCCGATCCATGATCCCATCTCCCAAGTGATCAGATTATGTCGGCAAGCATGCCCGGGCTTGGTGAAGTTCGAGGTCTCATACTGTGCGTAACCGTACGCTTCGAGCATCTCCCAAGTCCCGCGGTAAAGCCGGGCCTCGAGATCTTTATCAATCTTAACCTTACCTTGCGAAAGTTTGACGAACATCGCCGTGTCTTCCTCGAAGGTCAGGCAGTAGGTGGAAATGTGATCAGGTTTCAGTTCCATGACGCGACTTAAGTCCGCCGCCCAACGCTTTTCGTCCTGTCCGGGGATGCCAAAGATTAAATCCAAGTTACGACTCTGAAAGCCGGTCGATTCGATGGCATCCCAGGCTTCCATAATTTGTTTTGGAGAATGTCGGCGGCCCAGTACGTCAAGCGTGGCCTCGTCGAAACTTTGCACGCCCATGGATACCCGCGTCACACCGACTTCTTTTAGGGCTGCCAGTTTGTCGGCACGCACCGAGGAGGGCGCCAGTTCGACGGTCCACTCATTGGGCTGTCCGCCGGCTTTCACCATGGCCCGACCAAGCCTAAGCAAATCTTCCGCCGGCAGTAAGCCGGGCGTGCCGCCGCCCCAGAAGGCGGTTTCCACTCGGCCTGGAGGATTGATTTCCATCTCACGCTCGATTGCATCAAGGTAACGGTCAATATCGCCGCGCTTGGGTTGTTCTTGGTAGAAGGCGCAAAAATCGCAGGTCGAAGCACAGAAGGGCACGTGCAGGTATAGCCCTGTGCCATGCTGGATGGGCTTAGGTGTCATTCGAGACCCAACTGCTTACGTCCCGCTTCGGAAATCATCCGCGGATTCCAGACTGGGTCCCAGACGATTTCAACTTCGGCGGATTCGACTCCGGGAAGTGCTTCCAATTTGGATTTGGCATCCGCCGCGATGACTGGTCCCATGCCGCAGCCTTGGGCTGTCAGCGTCATCTTGGCGGCGATTTTTTGTCCGCCACGCTCTCCGGGTGATAACTCCAGATGATAGATGAGTCCGAGATCGACGATGTTGACGGGAATTTCCGGATCAAAACATTCTTTCAGGGCTTCCCAGAGCGCATCTTGATCGAGAGGTCTCGTGCTCGTCGCACTTCCCTTTTTGCCATAGAGCGATTGTGCCTCCGGCCCAAGGGCTGAGATGTCGGCTTCGGCAATCCGGAATAGGCCCATGGTCGTGCGGACGGTCACTGAATTGCCCAAGGCTTGGGCGATTTGTATTTCTGTGCCAGCCTCAAGGATGACCACGTCACCCGCAGGGATGAGGGTGGCCTCGCAATCACGAACCAGCTTATGGGATGCCGTCATGGCCTTAACCTTAGGGTTCGGGGCAGAGATGCAAGCGTGGCTTGGTTGTTTGCCCCGCTGGATGTGCATTTAGCGGTAGTCGAGTTGTGCTTTGCGGGCATGAGCAGGGTTGTCGATTGCCAGATGTTGTCTAGTTTCCCGTTACCCCCTGCTTATGTCGACGCCCCGATTATTCCTCACCGCCCTGACGTTACTCGGTCTGATGGCTCGTGGAAACGCTGCTCCCGCACCGCTCTTTGACGGCAAGTCGCTTACCGGTTGGGAAGGTGACACGGCCTGGTGGCGGGTGGAAGGCGGCGAAATCCGCGGCGGATCTCTCAAGGTGAAGGTGCCTAAGAATTTATTCCTCGCGACCGAGAAATCTTATCAGAATTTTGATTTACGCGTGAAGTTACGTCTCACGGGTACAGGCTTCGTCAACAGCGGCGTCCAGATGCGTAGCGTGCGCGTCCCGAACAGCTCCGAGATGAGCGGCTACCAGGTGGACTACGGCAAAGGCTGGTATGGCAAGCTCTACGACGAGAGCCGTCGCAATAAGGTCATCGCTGAATCAAAGGATGCCGCCGCGGTGCTTGCCTCCGTCAAAGAAGGTGAATGGAACGAATACCGCATCCTCGTCGAAGGCCCACGGATTCGTAGCTGGATCAACGGCGTCCCGGCGCTCGATTTCACCGAGACCGAAGCTAATATCGCGCAAGACGGTAAGATCGGTCTCCAGATTCATGCCGGTGGCCCGGCCGAAGTCCAAGTAAAGGATGTCTCAATCGAAGAACTCCCGCCTACGCCGGGTGCTTTGACGTGGGATAAAGTGAAGCCGACGGAAAAGAAGACCGAGCCGGCGAAGGCCGCGGCCGCACCAGCGAAACGCGACACGAGCTACAATAACGTGCAGGGTGTACGTCGTTCCGCCGAGGAGCAGCAGAAGTTATTCAAACTTCCGGAAGGATTTGAGATCGAGCTTTTCGCCAAGGAGTCCGCCGACCTCGGCAAGTTCATCATGCTGATCTTCGACCAGCAGGGTAGGGCTTGGTCCAGCACCGCACTGGAGTATCCGGTTGACGCCAACGAGAACCCGGCGGCCGCCGAAGCGCTTTATAAATCTCACGCCCGCGACAAGGTCATTGTCTTCGACCAGCCCTTTGAATCGGGGCTGCATCAGCCGCGCACCTATGCCGATGGCCTTGCCATTCCGGAGGGCGTTTTGCCTTACAAAGACGGCGCCATCGTTCAGCATGGCCATGATATCGTCTTCCTTCGCGACACCGACGGCGACGGCAAGGCCGATAAGCGCGAGGTGCTACTGACGGGTTTCGGCGTGCAGGATTCACACCTCTTCCCTCACCAGTTCACGCGTGCGCCTGGCGGATGGTTGTGGCTCGCGCAAGGCGCCTTCAATAAGGGTACGGTCGTCACCACGAAAGGCGACCAGATCGATTTCCCTAGTACCCGCATGGCGCGTTTTCGTCCGGACGGCAGCTTCTTTGAGCCTACCAGCGTCGGCCCCTGTAATATCTGGGGTCTCGTCCTGACGGGCGAAGGGGAAGTGTTCATCCAGGAGGCCAACGATTTTGGCTACCCGGTGATGCCGTTCCACGAGTATGCATTATATCCCGGTTGTGCGGATCGTCTGGCGAAATCCTATCAGCCGCCTTTCCCGATCCAAGCCCCTGATTTCAAGATGGGCGGCACGGGCTTGAGCGGCCTCGCGCTTTCCGATGTCGGCGTGTGGCCGAAAGGCTACGACGGCGTGATGTATGTCGCCAATCCGATCACCTCGAAGGTCAACGCGCTCCGTCAGTACCGCGAAGGCTCCGGCTATCGTCTCGAACACCTCGATGACTTCGTCACCTGCGAGGACCCTTTCTTCCGTCCGATTGCGATGACGATGGGTCCGGACGGATGCCTGTACGTCATTGATTGGTATAATAAGATTATCAGTCACAACGAGGTCGCCCGTAATCACCCCGACCGTGACAAGCAGTCGGGTCGCATCTGGCGCATCAAGCCGAAGGGCTTCGTCCCGCAGGCCGTGCCAGATTACACCAAGCTCTCTTCCGCCGACCTGGTCGCGCGCCTGGGCTCCAAGGTGACCGCCGATGCGCATCTCGCCTGGCAGGCGCTCGCCGACCGCGCCGTTGATGACGACTCTAATAGTACTCTCGCGACAATCGTGCGAGACGAGTCCGCCTCGCCTGCCCGTCGAATCCAGGCTCTCTGGGTGCTCCGCGAGCAGAAGCATGATGTTGCGGGACTCGCCTCTTCCTTGCTCGGTTCGGTGAATCGCAACGTCCGCCGCGAGGCGGTCAATGCCCTGCGCCAAGTCGGCGCCGAGTCCCACTTAGGGGCTCTCGTGGCGCTCGCGACCGACGCCGATGCCGAGGTCCGCGCCGCCGCCATCAAGGCGCTCGGGGAATCTTCCGCGAAGCATGCCGCTGCGCTCGGCGCCTTGATGCGTTTTGCTGGACCTTCTCTCGACGCTCCCACCGCCCCGGACCGTCGCGGCAAGCCGATCAAGGTTGGCGTCGCCTATGAGCGCGACTTCGAACGTTTCCTCATCCG
>Ga0114971_10003933_pt1 | contig 10081 bp, 10 predicted proteins | sample M_140625_MF_Meta_FD_87320 | JGI IMG/M metagenome (GOLD analysis project Ga0114971, IMG submission 87320) | Freshwater microbial communities from Lake Montjoie, Canada to study carbon cycling - M_140625_MF_MetaG | ecosystem: Environmental > Aquatic > Freshwater > Lake | place: Lake Montjoie...
TCGATCTTTTCGAGCATCTTGTCGTCCTCGATGCGCTTGGGCAGCATGCGCTCGTCGCTGCCCTTGAAGTAGGTCACGAGACCCTGGATGCGCTTCTGGAAAAGCAGGGAGTTCTTGACGTTCAGTCCGTCGACAAAGGTGTTCATGAATTCCGCAAAGTTGGTGGGCAGGCACTCGAGGTACTCGATATTTATGTACTCGCGCGCGCCGAGTACGCCGCCGGGAAAGGTGGTGGGAAAGGTGGGACGCACGCTGGACTCGACCCAGTCCTTTGCGTTCTTGTACTCCAACGTCTCGTCGTATTTAACGGCAATGCGGTCGCCTTTGGAACCGTAAATGGAGCGAAAGTGGGGAGGGTTGCGCGTGACCTGAATGGTGCGCTTGACGCTGTTGAACTCGACGCTGTCGACTTCGGGCATCTTTTGAAAGTATGACTTCATCCCTGCTTCATCCCACGTGGGCATCTCCTTGACCGGGATGAGAATGCGCTCGATGGGTCCGCGCAGGAGGTTCATAAAGTACGCGACCTCGTTCGGGCGGTTGATGACGGGCGTGCCCGAGAGCAGCACAACCTTGCAGTCTTTTGCATAATAGATCGCATCGTAGAGTCGCTTGCCGATTACTGAGTCGCTGATGACGCGCGAGATAAGATTGTGCGCCTCGTCGATGATCACGACTGAATTGTCGAATTTCGTGGATGTTTTTGGGTCTTCCTCGGGAATGAGAACTTTGACGCTTTCCGAATTCAGTCCGTTGTAGTTTATGAAGGTGTATCGCGCGTCGATGAGTGCTGAAATCTGATCGTCAATGCCGCGGCGCACGTCAAGAGGGAGGGTGTTGTAGTTCGACTCTTTCCCGGGAACAGTCACAAAGTAGCGCCCTTGTTTGCGAAGAAAGGAGTCGGGAATCTTCATAGCGAACGCAGGTCCCTTGTCCGCCTCGCTGTTGATGATCCGGGTTTCCCAGAAATTGTTGTTCCTGTAGATAGGGTCGCCGCAGGTGCGAATTTCTTGGCGAAAGTTGTCCTGTAGCGAGGCGGGCAGCAATACAAAGATCTTCTTGTCATTGAGGAGGGTTTCGGCAAGACCGATGGAGGAGCAGGTCTTGCCGCTTCCCAGACCGTGGTAGACGAGGAGACCGCGGTAGGGCGATTCGAGTGCCAAGTAGTCTCGCACGAGTTTCTGGTATGGCAGGAGTTCGCGGTTTTTGGAGGACGAGCGACTCAAACACGCGTCCACGCCGTCCTCGTCGTCTGACTTGTCGAGAGTCCTATATTTCAGGAAGATTCGCGCAATGTAGTCCGCAAACGCCTTGCGGTTCGGGAGAGCGAACGCTTCTCCGGAGACAGCGGCGGCCATTGTATTGAGACCGTAAATAAAATGAGCATGGTATACAATGTATACGCTGGACGGGGATCCGCGCATGTGGATGGTGACGCTCTACCTCTTTTTGGTGTCGGGACTTCTCTACTTCAAACCGCAATTGATTTTTGAAGAAGGGCGCGTGCGCGATTTTGGGACTGGCAAGAAGGGGTCCACCGTCTTCCCCCTGTGGTGGTGGATCTTTGTCCTCGCGGTGGTATCCTACCTTCTCGTCCACAACTTTATGGAGTAGGTCTCGCAGCAGGGTTTGATTCTTGCGCCGCCTTGACCTTTGCAGCAGCGTCCTTCGCCGCCTGCTGTGCTGCCAGTTTACGACGGAACTCCTGCGCCTCGTCGAGCGACGCGACGCACACGCCCTGAATCGAGTTCGAGGACAGGGAAAATACGCCGGCGAGCGCGGCAAGAGCAACGACGTACCCTATCGAAATCCAAGGAGACCCAAAAATATCGTCAAACGTGCGGCGGAACACGTCAAAGACGCGCACGATGTAAAAGGCGACAGTGGGGTACGCCGCCCAGATTGCTGCATATTTCGTGGACTTTTCGGTATCGGTTTTCTGGCAACTGCCAAAGGCGAATGCAAACGAGAGACCGATTCCAACTCCAAAAAAGAGACCGTAGACTACGAACCCTGCGACGAGGACGTAGAGCGCTTCCGTAAAGGAGCGAACGGCAAACAACCATTCCAACCACGTTCGAGGAATTGCTTGTTTCAGCGCTTCGACTGCTGCAGTTGCCGTCTCCATTCTACCCGCCGTATTATTCATGCGGAAGACGAACTTCAAAGGTTTGTACAATGTTTGCGAGGTCGTGTATGACTGCGCCCCGCTGCACGTACTGCGGTCGCGTCAACTTCAAGCACTCGTCGAGCGACTTCCACTCGATCGCCGAGATTTCCTGACGCTGGGAGAAGGTGAACTTTTGGGTTATGTCGTGCGGTTTTGTGAGGACGGCAACAAAGTACTTGTGGCGGTAGGGGATGCCGTTGGTGCCTTTGAAGGTTTCTTCGAGTTGGAGACCGGACACGAGGCAGTACTCGGAGCGGGGGATATTGGTCTCCTCGTAGAATTCGCGCTCGGCACACCCCTGGTCGGTCTCGCACTTGAGGCGGCGCCCCTTCGGGAACCCCCACTCGGGTTCCGCATAATTGCTCGTGGCGTGTTCGACAATGGTGCGGACGGCGCTGAACTTTTCGCAGGCGGAGTGGAATTCCTGCTCGCGGCGCTCGATGATGCTGTTGCCCCACAATTTCGCCCAGATGGACTCGAATTCTTCGGTGTTCAATCTAGCAATCTCGTCGCGCGTCATGTTCGAAAGAAGGGTGCGGACGTAATCGAGTTTCGAGGGATCGTACTTTCCGCGCACGAACTCGGCGAAGGACATGCTGTCCTTGCGGCGCACCATGAGGATCTCGATGCTCGCGGCGGGCGCAGGAAGAGTCGTGGGTTCGCTGGTTGCGCGGTTGCGCAGCAGCAGGATGCCGCAGGATAAGACGGGTTCTTTGCATTCTCGAAAGGGGTGTCCGCGCTGACCGCAGTTGTTGCAGAAGATTGTCGACGCGAGCATACAGTTACAGTTATCTTGGAGTACGCCTTTGTCTTTCCGTTTTTACCTACATACTAATAATGAGCAGCAGAACGAATGCGGCGACGCCTGCCACACCGCCATCCGGTCCTGCGCCGGTCGATGCGACATCTACAAATTACATGGCGGGGTTCAATGCGGGTCAGTCCGCAGCGTCTGCAGCAGCAGCAGCAGCAGCAAAGTCGGAAGCGAAGACGTCCCCGGGCGTTGTTCTGACACAAGACTCTCGGACGGGTCTTATCGTCACAGGTGTCGTCACCGGTATCATTGTGCTTTTCTTGGCGTACTATTACCTGTTCCGCCAAAGCGGGTTTATGCCCTTCACGTCGCGCATTACGTCGTTCCTGACGTACTCTATCATTGTGTCGCTGCTGACCTTTGGATCCTTCTTCATCTACCAGGGTATCGCGGGCGACAGGGCGTCATCGGGCAATCTTGCCAAGACGCCCGTCGACAGCAGCACCTCGGCGACCATTCCTGCGGCGTCTACACCGGCGCAGGCGGGCGTCAACGGCGGAAACTACGGTCTTCAGTGGTGGATGTACATCAAGGACTGGGACACCAAGTTTGGGCAGGAAAAGACCGTGATCACGCGCGGAGTGAAGGGCAGTCTGAACCCCTACATCTACCTGCACCCCACCGACAACTCCCTCGAGGTGAAGATCGATTACCACCAGACGTCGGGGAACTCGGCAGCAGCGTCCGGCGACGTCTTCAAGTGCCAACTCAAGAACGTGCCTCTTCAGACCTGGTTCGCGGTCGGCGTCTCGGTCAGCGGGCGCAACGTGGACATATACCGCGACGGCAAGTTGCTGCGCTCCTGCCTCCTGCCGGGCGTGCCCATGACGCCCACGGGCGATCTTGGGATCATGAGCAACGGCGGGTTCTCGGGCAACGTGATTGACGTCTTCAGTTACGCGCGCGCACTCACGCCCTCGGACGCACAGACCTTTTTCAACGCAGGAACAAAGGGCACGTCCTACACCGCCAACACTCTGCCATCGAAACCGTTCTTTGGGTACAGCGTCAACGTCGGCGTCACGGACAGCACAGGTCGTGTTACGAAACTTTTCTAGGCGTGTTCTAAATAATGGAAATCAGAACTATACTCATAACGCTGATGACCATCGTCATTGTGGGCATCGTCATGCTCCTGGTGTATGAGTTCGTATACAGCAGCAGCGGTCCTCTGTCTTCGGATCCCGTTGTTCCCGTAAAAACCAGCATGCCCCTCATCGACGCGCTGCACAACGGACGCGACTACCTGAAGATTGACACGAACCTGCCCCAGTCCAAGAACGAGGAGGGCGGCATTGAATTCTCGTTTGCTGCGTCTCTATATGTCGACGACTACGACTGGGAACCCAGCAGCAAGGCGCCCATAGTATTCGTAAAGGGATCTTCGGACCTTTCGCGCCAGTCGCCGTCGGTCACTCTGCGCAAAAACCGCAACGAGATTCACATTGTGCAGGATACCTACAACTCCACGAAACCAGGCGTGGTCGTCATTCGCAACCTGCCCGCCAACAAAACCATCAGTCTCGTCATAACCATCAAGCAGCAGTCGATGGACGTCTACGTCAACGGAACGCTGCACACCCACCTGACGCTGGCGGCGCTCCCGATGCAGAACACCGGGTCGGTGATGGTCGGCGACAACGGCGGGTGGAATGGCGCGATCGGCAACTTCACGTACTACAACTACGCCCTCTCCTACCCCGAGATCCAGGCGCTCACCAATACGCGCCCGCAGCGCGATCCCAAGGATATTCCTGCGTCCGGACCCTTCTTTGGATCGGATTGGTGGGTGCGACCGATGTGAGTTTTATATGCGTATACTATAAACACTCGATGTTGTTCCGTAGCGCCCTGGCAATCGGGTGCTTTTTCAGTACGGCGCTTGGCGGGATTGGTCCGCAGGCGCTCTACAACCTCCTGAACGGACAGACGTTCAACCCTCCTGGATACACGATTGTCATGTACCAATCGTGTATGCAGAATCAAAACGCCGGAAACCCGTGCGGTTCCTTCTCGACATTTGAAACATCAAACGGCGTATACACGCGTCAACTGTACGGACCGGCAACGGCAGTGTCGCCCACCTGCAGTCGCACCTTTTATCTCACGCTCGCGTGCGGCGCCACGACGAGCATGAGCGGGGTCAACGAGAACCCCACGTGCGTTTATTCGGCAACCCTGACTCTTCCGCAGGCGTGCGGCATTGACTTTACCGTCGGCAACGAAGCAGCGTCCGTCAGCGGGACTGCAGTTCCCGCAACCCCAAGTAGCACGCGCACGATAACGTGGAGTCCTACGCAAACCTATACGGGAACTGAAACCATCAGTCAGACGCAATCGCAAACCGCCACTGCTTCATTTACCTACACTGGGTCCGGAACGCAATCGCAAACCGCCACTGCTTCGTTTACCTACACTGGGTCCGGAACTCCGTCGGTTGCAGTGACTCCGACAAAGATATATGATATTACGTTAATCCCGTCGCAGAGCGTGACCCCGAGCGTAGCAGCGACGACGACGCCGCTGTTCATGATGACAGCGTGGTCGACGCCCAGTCCGGTCAACGTGTCGGCAACGAGCAGTCCGCGCTTCATGATGACCGCGTATCCTACGAACTCTAGCGGCGCTGCTGCTGGTGGGGGCGGATCTCTGCTTGAAAGTCTCGGCGTGGCGCCCGGAAGTTCGACCGCGACTATTTTGGGGGGAGTAGCAGTGGGTGCTATCGCTCTTGCAGGCGTAGCGTACGCCGTCTACCATTTCCGGAAGGGCGGGACGGTGGGCGGACTCGTCGACAAAATCAAGGAGAACAAGGACAAGATCGTGGGCGCAGTTGAAAGCGTTATACCCATGACCGAGGAGCAGAAGGCGAAACTGCATGCGGCGGCGAATGACCCCACAAGTCTTATGCCCTCGAGCGTGCAGCGAGTCGTTCAAAATGCAAGTCAGTACAAGGAGCAGATGATTGCCTCTCTGCCCATTTCGGAGGCGCAGAAGGCGCAGTTGACCACAACAGTCAACTCAGTTCAGCAGAAGGTCGTGAACAGAGTCATGCAGTCTAAACTTACACCCCCTGTTGAAGAGACCAACACTCCGATCCACATTGAACTTACCGACCTCGATACGGCAGAACCGCACATTACCGTGGTACATACTATGACGGAAGCGCCATCTGAAGATTCCCAGCAGCAGCGTTCGCCTGCGCCGCCCCTCCAGCAATTTCTGCCTTCGATTCCTTCACCGACGCTTCCAGTTTCGTCAGACGATCGTTCAGTTGTTTGATCGAGTTCTGGAGCGCGCCGTTCGACGGCGGGGGCGCGGGGATTTTGAGCAGGGTATCGTCCACGCCTTCGCGACCGCCGCGGCGCGAGGACGGCAGCATCGCGAGCAGCAGCATGGCAAGAAGTACAAATGCAACCAGGTATATTGCCGACGATGTATTTTTGAACTTCATTCTTTATTCTATTGATTCAATAAAGATACAGATGTCAACGAATTATACTATTGCTTCTGCGTCGTACAAGGACAGCAACGCGAATTTCCTGAACCGCATCCGCGACGCCTCGGACGTCACGGCGATGATACGGCAACAGGGTTTAAAGCGGCACTACCAAATTTTGCGCAACGAGGGGGTGCCGGTCCAGGGCGGAATCCCCCAATCGCACCTCGTAGACATGGCGCACACCGTTGGTTCGTTTGCACCCATGAATTCGACGATGAACCTGTCGTTCAGCGAATGCGCGACATGCGAGGGTATCCCCTACAGTCAATTGAAGGTCTCACTCAGTTTTGTCCGATACTAGATCTGCTAAATCCTCTCCGGTTCCGTAGCGAGGCGAACGCATGCTGCGGCGCAAATTCTTGCGCAGTTTCTTTTTCTGTGTCCCAGTCATAGTTCCGGGTTTATATGCGAAGAAGAACTTCAAAAACCCCAACGAGGTTTTTGACGTTTTTTCCTTGAGGTCCGACGTGTGGCGCTTGATGTCTCGCAGCGATTCTTGGCGCCCGAGGCACTCGATGGGCGTCAGCAGTTTGAAGCGGCGCTTACCTTCGGAATTCGCGAGGTCCACGAGGCGCTGGGCGATGCAGACGATGCGTCCCGTATCATAACTTTCGAGGTAGTGTTTGTCCGCATAGATGAACCCAAAGTAGAACTGCAGGAGTGTGGGGATCGATGCAACAAGCAGTCGCGAGCGCGGGAGTGCATGGTAACTGTGACACGCGAATGAGTCAAAAACTCGGCAGAGCAGGACGCCGCTCTCGATGTCGTTGATATCAAAGTGTCGCGGCAGGAGATCAGCATACGCAGGTTTTGACATGACTTTCGCTTTGCCCTTGAATATTGCAGCAATGTGGTCGACGACGGATTCTGTGTTGGCGGGTTCGGTCACCAGGTCGATGGGGAGGTTCCAGACATTGGACTGTGTGCGCGAATGAATCTCGATAGCACGCACGCCCAAAACTATTATGTTGCCCTTTTGCAGAATATCCTCAATCGCTTCGCGCTCAGAAGGTGTCATGGTTTCAGAATGGGGTTTATCTGCGAGTGCTGCCGCCCCCGCAGTCTTGCAACCGACAGGGTAGTGTCTGTTCAGCAACGTGAGGCGGGTGTATACCTTTTTCCAGCGCTCAACGTCTCCGCGCGGACGAGATAATTCTAGGTACATGGACATCCGCAGAAAGTTCGGAGTCACGTAGTGGATTCCGCCAAGGTGGACGTTTTCGTCCCACAATTTCTGAAAGATGGGCGGATGAAGGTATGTAATGTCGGCAATTCCCATGAAGTCCACGAAAACCTTGTAAGTCATTAGGTGCACGCCCGGTTTTACTTCAACCGTCTTGAACCCCATTCTGTAGAACTCGTCTGCGAGTTTCATAGCGTGCTCCTGCGGCGTTTCGCTGTAGAAATCGTAGTCGGGAACATTGTAGTGCGGGTCGTAAAAGCGGTCTGCGGGCGGCAGAAGGTTGTTTATGGCAGTGCCGCCGTAACACATGACACGCTCGCGCTTTACAAAGTCCTTCACGTGTCCGAGTACTCGCTTTACATCGGGGTTGTTCGCTTCGTCGTAATCAACCCTATTCTGTGCTTCCTTTAATAGTTTTTCGTCCATTATATACTCCGAACAAAATGGATTAAACTGTCTGCCCGAAGTAATAGGGCATAGTTACAATGTCCTCTGTACGTGAACAGCGTCGTCGCACAAAGAGCGGAGAGGCGGGACCGCCGCAGAAGGGACCGCCCGGCGCGCCGCCGCCGAACGGACCGAAGTCGCCGGGAAAGGGAAAGGGTAAGGGTAAGAAGGGCGCAGAACCGGACGACACTGTGCGCTGGGTGGACGACGATACGCTGTTCGACGATGTTTCGGACAGCGACGACTCTACCTACGTCGACGACGAGGAAGATGAAGACTGCAGCAGCGAGAGCAGCGAGACGCAAAACATTCACGGCATCAAGGTCCCTGCCAACATGCCCGTGACGGTCAAGATCCACCTGCACGCCAACGTGGGCGACGCCGAGATGGACTACGACGGCGAAGATGAAGACGAAGACGAAGACGAAGACGGCGGCGAAGACGATGACGACGACGAGGTGGACGACGATTTCCTCGCCAAGTACCTCGCGCGCCAACTCGGACACGCATACCGCACCGGCGGAGGCGCCTCTTCGTCTGCAGGACCCATGCTCATCATCGCCGACGACAGCACCAGCAACCACCGCAAGTCTAAGAAGGAGAGGGACGGCGACAAAGATATACCGATCAAACTCTACCGCAAGGAGCGCGAGTACTACGACGAGATGCCGCGCAAGACCCGCAAGGCGCTGCTGAAAAAGATGTATTCCGTCTCCGACCTGCTGGGCGAATCCGAGATGCCCTTCAAGTTCCGCGTGCTCGATCTCGACACGACCCCGAAAATCCAGACCGAGATCATTCGCAAGATCGACGCCATGACGCGCATGGGTCCCGAGAGCGGCGAGACGCAAAAGTTGCGCAACTGGGTCGACGCCATTCTCCGCGTGCCGTTCGGCAAGAACATCCCGCTTCCAGTAACCTTCGACGACAAGGCGAAGTGTGCCGGGTTTCTCCGCGACGCGCGGTCGCAACTCGACAAGGCGACTTATGGCATGGTGCCCGCCAAGACGCAGATTATGCAGATTCTCGCCCAGTGGATTTCCAATCCTACCAGCGTCGGCAACTGCATTGCGATGAAGGGTCCGATGGGCACGGGCAAAACTTCCTTTGCCCGAAACGGAATTGCCAAAGTCCTCGAGCGCCCGTTCATGTTCTTCTCGCTCGGCGGCGCGTCCGACATCGCGCACTACTCCGGTCACTCGTACACGTACGAGGGCAGCATGTGGGGGCGCATCATCGACGCTATCATGCAGGCGCGCTGCATGAACCCCGTTCTGTACTTTGACGAGTTGGACAAGATCTCGGGCACGCCGCACGGCGAGGAGATTACCTCGATGCTGATCCACCTGACGGATCGGTCGCAGAACACGCAGTACCACGACCGCTACTTTGCAGGCATCGACTTTGACCTCTCGCAGTGCCTCTTCGTCTTCTCCTTCAACGACGAATCGAAAGTGCACCCCGTTCTGAAAGACCGCATGTCGGTCATCCAGTGCTCGGGGTACAAGGACGACGAGAAGAAGATCATTGTGGCGAACTACGTGTGGCCCGAAGTCTTGAAGCACGCGGGTATTACGCGTGAAGACCTTACTGCGACCGAAGAGGCGGCAGAGTACATTATAAAGGAGTACTCCAAGGGCGAGCAGGGCATGCGCAACATCATCCGCGTGGTGGAAACCGTCGTCTCGCGCATCAATCTGCTGCGGATCTCGGACGAGGAAACCGCCAAGGCGTACAAGTTCTACACCAAGATCCAGTTCCCTGCAAAACTGACGAAGGATATCGTGAAGACGATCCTCGCCGACTTCTCTGCCGACGCGCCCGAGACCTGGCGTTCTATGTACAATTAAAACAACTAAGACTCTCATAAATGTCCGGGTCGTCTGCCGCAGCAACATCGATCAAGGAAGAGTCGCACTTTGCGAAGCGGCACATCCGCAACCGTTTTTCGCTCATGGTGCTGCCCCA
>Ga0114971_10003940_pt1 | contig 10076 bp, 9 predicted proteins | sample M_140625_MF_Meta_FD_87320 | JGI IMG/M metagenome (GOLD analysis project Ga0114971, IMG submission 87320) | Freshwater microbial communities from Lake Montjoie, Canada to study carbon cycling - M_140625_MF_MetaG | ecosystem: Environmental > Aquatic > Freshwater > Lake | place: Lake Montjoie...
AATTAAATCAGATATGCAAAAATGGGGCGAAGTTATCAGAAGCTCTAAAGTTAAATTTGATGATTAATTTAAAAATTGCGACCTAATTAATCAATTGGTGTGATTTTCGGATATCCCACTTGGTATTTAGCTCGACTTGATTACTCCTCTTGCCCTTTTGGGTAGCCTCAGATAGATTCTTCGTCAAGTGGCAATAAACTTGTCAAGATCGGGCTGATTATCCGTCGTATTAAATTCTACTGCTCTGAATTTATTGACAATTTAAAAATCAAATGCATTCGATTCATGGGCTTAAGACGCTTAATCATATTAGGGTTTTATCTATAGTATTTTATAACTAACTTGAAATAATTGAATCTTGTAATTGGCAAAATTCTGGATATTAACAATGATGCTTTTTGGTTTAAAGATTTGATTGAATGGACTTTTCAAAAGTAGAGGATCGCTTTGTGTTATTTTAAGAATTTTTTTTACAATAGACATCTAGTTTTTATTAGTTTTGCATTAATAAATCTATTATTTCATTGCGCCATCGTACATTCTCAAGATTTGTACCCCAATAAGCCTATTCGATTGATAGTCGGATTTCCGCCAGGAGGTGGAAACGATCTTTTATCCCGTTTGGTGGCGGCTAAACTGTCTGAAACTAAGGGATGGTCTTTCTCAATTGAAAACGTTGCAGGTTCTGGCGGTTTGCTTGGAGCAAATAATATTGCAAAATCCACAGCAAATGGTTATACGATTGGTATTGGTTCTATTGGTACCTTGTCTATCAATCCATCACTCTATCAAAAAATTCCCTACAACATAGCCAAGGACTTTACGTTCATCTCCAGGTTATCAATAACTCCAGCCGCGTTGGTTATTCCCGCAAATTCGCCATTTCGATCTGTTCAAGACCTCATTTCCGCTGCAAAGGCGAACCCAGGAAAACTAAATTTTGGTTCTGCGGGAAATGGTACTTCGCATCATTTAATTGGTGAATTATTTAAATTTAGAGTTGGCATAGAGATGACTCATGTACCCTATGCGGGAAGCAGCCCTGCAGTGGTTGGATTAATGCGTTCAGATGTTCAGTTAATGTTTGCTGATATGCCAGCAGTATTGCCCATGATACGTGCTGGTAGGCTACGAGCTTTAGCCGTTACGACAAAACAAACCGCATCGTTATTGCCAGAGGCTCCAAGTATGGACGATATTTTGCCTGGATTTGATGTCAGTATTTGGTACGGTATTATTGGTCCGGCGGGTTTGCCGCCTGAAATCACTAAAACCCTAAATCAAGCCATCAAAGATGTTGTCGCATTGCCAGAGATACAAAATAAATTAATGCACGAAGGTGCTTTTGGACAAACCAGTACTCCAGAGGAATTTGCGACTTTTGTGAAAACAGAGGTTGCAAGATGGGCAGATGTAATTCAGCAAGCTAAAGTTCCACTACAGTGACTCAAAATAGTATTCACCACCCCTTATTTGCCTCCCCATTAGATGGATTAAGAGTTTTAGATTTATCAAATCGCTTCAGTCATTACGCGGGCAAATTGCTTGCCGATATGGGAGCTGAAGTCATCTTAATTGAAGCCCCCATTTTCGGAAACTCAATTAGGAATAAACCTCCTTTTATTCAAGATCGTACAGATATTGAATTTGGCATACCTCATTTTTATTTCAATACAAATAAACGAAGTATTACGTTGGATATTCATAAGAATGAGGGTAAAAAGATTTTTTTGGAGTTGGTCAAAACTGCTGATATCGTCTTAGAGGATTATGAACCCCTAGCGTTGAATAAATTGGGTTTGAGTTATGAGTTTCTTCATAAGATAAATCCTAAGTTGATCATGACTAGCATTACTCCATTTGGTCAAACTGGACCTTACGCCAATTATGCATCTGATGACCTTACGCTTTTGGCACTAGGTGGATTGCTTAACATAATGGGTTTTGAAGATATGCAACCCACCCAAGCGGCTTGTGAGCAAGCATACGCCATGGGTTGTATGTTTGGCGCTGTCGGGACGATGCTTGCTGTTTTAGAGACTCAATTGAGTGATTTGGGCCAGCAAGTTGACGTTTCGATCCAAGAGTGTGTGACCTTGTCGCTTGAGAATTCCGCTCAATCTTTTGATCTAGAGAAAAAAATAAGGGCTAGAGCTGGCAATACGCAACGCTACGCGGGCAGCGGAATATTTGAATGCTTAGATGGTTTTGTTTATGTTTTTGCAGGTGGAATGGCGGCTTCTAGATTTTGGAAAAACTTGGTTGAGTGGTTCAAAATCGAAGGTGTAGAAGGGGCCAATGAATTGGCTTCACCAAAGTGGCAAGATTTAAAATACATGCATTCTGATGAAGGGAAACAACTTTTCGAAAACATATTCACGGCATTTGCAAGTGATAAAACTATGGCGTTTTTATATGAAGGTGCGCAATCAAGAAGAATTCCTCTTTGTCCAGTAAATGATTGTCAGTCTATATTAAAGAATAAACAACTAATATCGCGTTCATTTTTTGAAACTGCTTTACACAAAGACTCTGGACTCAAAATTACCATGCCTGGAGCTCCTTATCTCTTGAGTGAGACGCCTTGGTCTTTACGTCATTTAGCGCCTCGCTTAGGCCAGGATAATGTGACAATTTACAAAGAATTGGGCCTCACAGAGGAGAAGTTGGCTTCTCTAAGGACATTGGGCGTAGTTTAATGAATATGAAAAAGCATTCCAAAGGTCCTTTATCAGGACTGCGCGTTGCAGATTTTACTTGGATTGGTGCGGGCTCTTACACCACTAAAATTCTTTCTGATTTTGGTGCAGAAGTGATCAAAGTTGAGTCCAGCAAAAGTTTAGACCCACTTCGAAATACCGCTCCTTTCTTTCAGGGTAAACCTGGTATCAACCGAAGCGGTTATTTTGCAGATCGCAACAGCAATAAAAAAAGTATTGTTTTAGACCTAAAAAAAGAAAAGGCGCAAGAGATCGCCCGAGCTCTTATCAGTAAAAGCGATGTGGTTGCCAATAATTTCTCTCCTGGGACCATGGATAAACTGGGCTTAGGGTATGAGCAAGTGAGTCAAGATCATAAAAGTTTGGTTTATCTATCAATGTCTATGCAGGGATCAACGGGTCCACATAGTCATTATGTCGGATTTGGTTTAACCATAGCGGCATTGAGCGGTATACAGTTTTTGTCAGGCGCAGCGGATCGTCCACCTGTAGGCACTGGTACAAATTACCCAGATCATGTACCTAATCCTTGTCATGCAGCATTTGCATTGCTTTCAGCCATTTATTACCAGCGTAAAACAGGAAAAGGTCAATTTATAGACTTTTCTCAAACTGAGCCGTCTATTTCTTTGATTGGAACGTCTTTGATTGATTCAATCGTGAATGAACGAATTGAAAAAAGAATGGACAATGACAATTTAGAATCTGCTCCACGCGGTGCTTATCCTTGTAGAGATGGGAGAACAATTGCAATTGCGATTTATTTGGATCAGCAATGGGCGGATTTGGACAATCTTTTGAAAATTTCAACTAAATTAGAAAGTAGAGATTGGCACTCTAATAAAGTTCGGATGGATTATCGAAAAGAATTAGATGCTGCAATTTCAAAAATAACAATCGATTTTGATGCCCAGTCCTTACAAAATCTTTTGCAGTCCAAATCAATACCATCTGGAGTTGCCTCTAATATCGCAGAACTGGTTGAAACTGATCCTCAATTAAATCACCGTAATCATTGGATAAAACTTAATCACTCAGAAATGGGAAAGACAATTTACAACGCTCCCCCAATTCGTTTATCGCGCACCAATTTAAATATGGAAAATTCTGCTCCATTGCTTGGAGAGCATACCGATGAAATATGCATGAATCTCTTAGGCATGAGCAAACGTGAAGTTCAATTCCTGCGAGAACAAGATATTTTTATTTGATAATTACGTGTAAGTACATTGGATTTTGGAGAAATAAAATGCCCATTGATTTTAGTGTCAAAGATCATATTGCGACCATGGTCCTTAATCGTCCAGAAGCCATGAACTCATTGGACAAAGAGATGCGCGAGCAAATTTATATTTGTTGGGAAAGAATGCGCCTTGATGAAGATATTCACGTTGTCGTCATTACGGGAGCAGGTGACAAAGCTTTTTGTACGGGTTCGGATTTGAAAAATTCACCACCACCACCTGAAAGTTTTGCGGAATTGTATTTTGGTAAAAATAATCCAGGAACTATGACCCATGGGTTTGGCTCGGATCGTCCTATTATTTGTGCAGTCAATGGCTATGCTGTCGGTGGTGGTAGGGTGATTGCGCTTGCCTGTGATATTTGCATTGCTGTCAAAGGCGCTAAATTTGGGTTGACAGAGGCAAAGATCGGGAGTGTTCCTGGTTCTGGAGGGGTTCAGCGTTTACCCCGCACTGTTGGCAAGAGTGATGCCATGTTGATGCTCTTGACGGGTGAAATGGTTGATGCAGATGAGGCCATGCGCATGGGTTTTGTCAGCAAGGTCGTCGAAAAAGAAGATCTCATGACCACAGCTTATTCCATTGCTAGAAAAATTGCAGATAATGCGCCTTTAGCAGTTCGAGCTATAAAAAGAAGTGTGATTCAAGGCCTTGATATGCCTTTGCCACTGGCTCTTGAGATGGATAAACAGGTTTATGGACTGTTGCGAAATAGCGAAGATCGTTTGGAAGGTCGACAAGCTTTTAAGGAAAAGCGTAAACCTGTTTACCGGGGAAAATGATGAAAATAAACCGGGTTGCTTCTATTGTCGGAATAGGACAAACCAATTGGTTGGAAGACTATCAGAAAACTAAGAAAGGTGAAATTCCTACTGACTCGTATGGTTATGGTGCTTGAGCTTTTGTAAATGCTTTGAGTGATGCAGGAATCGATCGCAGTCAAATTGATGGTTTAATTGTTGGACCCACAACTGCATACGAAAGAATGGGTGAGGTATTGGGACTTGATGCGCGTTGGGGCGGTCAAGCTGATGCCGTGCAAGCCATTATGCAAGCCGTCATGGCAATCAATTCTGGTATGGCAAAAGTAATTGCTCTTGTGTATGGCAACAATCAGCGATCTGGTGGTACACAATATGGAGGGCCAGATGCTTCGGGTGGAGCCAATTTTTTATCGTATATTTACCATGCACCTTGGGGCATGACCTCTCAAGGCGCGTTATATGCCATGATGCTAAGGTCGTATATGCATGATCGAGGTTTTACTGAAAAGGATATGGGTCAGGTTGCAGTTGCCCAACGCGCTTGGTCTAGCATTAATCCCGACGCTGTGATGCAAGAGAAAATTACGATCGATGATTATATGAGCTCTCGTTATGTTTGTGAGCCCCTACACTTACTAGACTATTGTTTGATCAACGATGGAGGAGTAGCGCTTATCATCGCAGAGTCGGGTATTGCAAAGAAAATATCCGACAATACTGTTTTCATAGAGGCCTTTGGTCGTTCTGATATCAATAAGGGTGCGACCGCACTTGAGCCACGTTTAACCCAATTTTATTTGCCCGGACAACTTGAGTGTGCCAATCAAGTCTTCAATGCTGCTGGTATTGGTCCAAAAGACATCGATCTTGTTCAAATTTACGATAGTTTTTCAGTTCATGTTCCATTGGCTCTAGAAGGTTATGGTTACTGTGCGATTGGAGACGCGGCTCAGTTCATGCGTGAAAAAGGTATTGGACCCGGAGGACAATTTCCTATCAATACCAGTGGAGGGCATCTTTCAGAAAGCTATATGCAAGGATGGAATCATCAATTGGAAGCGGTCAAGCAGTTGAGAGGCTCAGCAGGCAAGCGACAAATAAAAGATTGTCGTTTTGTTCATTATTCCTCTGACGTTTCGGGGAAGTGTTCATCAATCATTTACTCTATTTAAGCTATGGAAATCCAACGGATACCTCAAGAGAACTTTAAACTCCAGACGATGCCTAGGCGCGTCTTAGGTTTTTATGACAAAATTTTTTGGAAACACGTTCAAGAGCATCATATGCACTTGCAGTGTTGCTCTAGTTGCCAAAGCTTTCTTTATCCGCCAGGTCCAATTTGTTCTATTTGTTTAAATGAAAATTTAGAATGGAAACCCATTTCAGGGCGCGCTAAGATAATCAGCTGGGTTGTATTTCATCGCAGTTACTTGCCCTCGTATCCGGCGCCTTATAACGTAATTACAGTCAGGCTTGAAGAGGGACCGCTCTTTATCAGTAATTTAGAGGGTAAAACCCCGGTTAAAAGTTGGATTGGAGTCGATGTAGATTTGATTTACACTGAAATGGATGAAAGTCAATTTCTGCCGCGTTTTAAACTAAGATCAATCTAAGGAAGTTAAACTATGTCATCTTTAACTTTTCGAAGATTAGTTCCAAGACCAATCAACACACCTTTTAAAACTTTAATCTTTAAAGATCTTTATCTGTGAATATTTTTCCCGGATTCATGATGTTCAATGGATCCAAGGCTGACTTGATATGCCGCATCAAATCGACGGCGTCTTCTCCAATCTCAGAGACTAAAAAATCCATCTTATGCAGTCCAATGCCGTGCTCACCACTGCAGGTGCCATTCATGCTTAGTGCGCGTTGAACTAGCTTTGTGTTCAGCATCTCGGCCTTGGATCGCTCCATGTCGTTTTTGGGGTCAATCAGATAACCGAAATGAAAGTTGCCATCTCCCACATGTCCCACCAGAAAATATGGCAAACCGCTTTCATCGGCTTCTTGGATGGAGTCAAGCAAGCAGTCCGCCAAGCGACTGATGGGCACACAAGTATCGGTGCTGATGGCTCTTGTGCCAGGGTGCGATTGAAGAGCAGCAAAGTACGCGTGGTGTCTTGCGCCCCACAGTTTGTTTCTCTCCTCTGGGGTCTTGGCCCACTCAAATTCACACCCTTGGTGATCTTGGGTGATGGTTTGCACTGCAGAGATTTGCTCTTGAACAGACAATGGGCTGCCATGAAACTCCATGAGCAAAAGAGGGGCCTCTTTGAGGCTGAGCTTGGCGTATTGATTGACCATCCTCACACTGTTGACGTCGATCAACTCAACTCGCGCAATGGGGATGCCCATTTGGATGATCTCTATGGTGCTGTTGACCGCTTGCGCGATGGTGTCAAAGGAGCAAACCGCTGCCATGATGGACTCGGGCTGAGGGTGTATTTTTAGGGTGATTTCCGTGATCACCCCAAGCGTGCCTTCAGAGCCCACAAAAAGCCTCGTCAAATCGTATCCGGCACTGGACTTTTTAGCGCGCGTTCCTGTTCGAATGATCTTGCCTTGTGCCGTCACAACTTCTAGGGCCAACACATTTTCTCGCATGGTCCCGTATCGAACCGCATTGGTGCCGCTGGCTCGCGTGGCACTCATACCTCCAATGGTGGCATCGGCACCCGGATCAATGGGAAAGAAAAAACCGGTGTGCTTGAGCGCCTCATTGAGCTCTTTGCGAGTGAGGCCCGCTTGAACGGTGACCGTCAAGTCCTCGGTATTGATGGCCAAGACCTCCTTCATTCGAGACACATCCAAGCTGATACCTCCACGAACAGCGAGCAAGTGTCCCTCAAGGGAAGATCCCACACCAAAGGCAATCACGGGAGTGCAGTATTGGGCCGCCAGTTCCACCACCCGTTGGACCTGCTTGGTGCTTGTGGCAAACACCACCGCTTGAGGAGGAGGTGCAATAAAAGAGGACTCATCTTGACCGTGTTGCTCACGAATTGCCAAAGCCACGGAAAAAGCCTCTCCAAACTCTTGCCTCAAAGTTTCAATGAGTTCCAAAGGAAGATCCTTTGGAGTCATGGAGATGAGCGAGTCCTTGGCCTGTGAGACAAGAACTTGTGGATTTGTGTAGGAGTTCATGGGGGGGTCAATTGTTTTTTAAAAATCGCAACATCATGATGCGTCCACCAGTCAAGCGGCTTGGAATCAAATCAACAGAGGGGTCCTTGTCAGCGCTTAAATCTCCTATGTGCCACCGAAAAGGCGTGGCTAAAAAATTTGAATGACCCCTTGGTGTGTTCATGCTGAGCAAATGGGTTGAATGAAGTTGCACTGATTTTTATGGACCCTTGTTGGACTGTCAATGAGCCAAGCAGTTTTGAATTCAGGTTAAACCCTAATAGATGAAGGTTTTACTAAGATAATTTGGTTAGAAGTTTTGTAAGAGGTGTTCGCACCATAAAGCGCTCTTTTCATAGAATCAATTGTTTAAATACAGTTTGGACTCTTTCTTTAAACCCGCAGAGGTTGCCACTTTGCGCCATTTGTCAATTTCCTTTTGTATAAAGGTTTTGAACTCCAACTGCGAGCTGCCGACCAGATCCAAGCCTTCCTCGTCAAAGATTTTCTTGAGCTCGTGGTCTTTCAAGATCAGGACAATTTCTTTGTTCAAAAGGTTTTGTATGGCTAAGGGTGTATGGATAGGGGCCACAATGCCATACCATGTTGAAGACTCATAGCCTTTGACACCGGCTTCACTGATGGTGACAATGTCTGGCAGCATGGCTGAGCGGCTCTTGCCAGTCACGGCAATGGGTATCAATTTTTTGGCCTTGATCAAGGGAAGGGCTGTGGAGATGCTGGCAAATGCAAACGAGACTTGACCACCCACGACATCGGCCATCGCTTGGGACATGCCTTTGTAGGGCACATGGATCATCTCAACGCCAGTGAGTTGATCAAACAACTCTCCTGAAAGATGGCTGCCTGTCCCCCTTCCCGCTGAGGCATAGGTCATTCCTTGCGAGCTCGATTTGCCGATCTCAATGAGTTCTTTGATGCTTTTGGCTCCAAAGCTTGAATTCGCACACAGCACAAAGTCTTGCAGGCCCACCAAGGTGATGGGAGCAAAATCTCGAAGCGGATCGTATTTGACTTTGTCAAAACTCACATTGGTTGCCAAGCCCGCAATGGTCCCAATGAGCAGCGTGTATCCATCTGCTTTGGCGTTGGCCACGGTCTCTGTGGCGATGGTGCCACCTCCCCCAGGGCGATTGTCGACCACCACGGCTTGGCCTAATTTCTCTACCAATCGCTGCCCAATGCTGCGCGCCAATCGGTCTACACTACCTCCTGCAGCAGACGGTACGATCAAGCGGATGGGTCTGTCTGGGTAATTTTGGGCATGAGCCAGACCCAAGTAGACAAGAAGACAGGCGCATAAAAGCGAAGGCATCAGTTTCATGGTGGGTCAATCACGTGTGTGGGCAGGGCGAATGAGATGGCACTTAAAATTGAAGAAGCTTGCTCTCCAACGAACGCATTTCATCGTAACCCATCAATTTCATGATGTCCTCTATGGAGGCGAGCAAATCGGGTCGGTCAATGGGTTCTCCCGTTTCCATCACGCCTCGCATGAGACTGAGCGCTTGTTGCATGGCATGGATGGCGGCGGCGGGCAGCATTCTGGGCAGACTGATTCTTCGCACCCCCAGGGCTTTGAGGGTTTTAATGGCAATGAGTGGAGTGGTCGGACGGTTTCGGATGCCAAAGCCCATGTTGACGCTCACAGGAATAGCCGCCGCTTCAACAATGGCGGCAATTTCTTGTTCTGAATGAACCGCATCCGCAAAGATCATGTCTGCTCCAGCCTTGGCATAGGATTTCACTCGCTTGCATGCGGCCTCAATGCCTTCTGTTGCAATGGCATCGGTTCTGGCGATGATGATGAAGGCGTCGTCTTGCCTGGCCATGCAAGCGGCCTCAATTTTTTTTAGCATCTCCGCTTGAGAGATGACCTCCTTGCCAGGCATGTGTCCACAGCGCTTGGGACTCACTTGATCTTCGATGTTGACCCCTGCAACCCCAGCCTCTTCAAAAATCTTGACGGTGTAGTGCACATTCATGGGGTTGCCGTATCCCGTGTCCGCATCGGCGGTGATGGGAATGTTCACAGAGCGTGCAAGGTTTCTGCAATGGTTCGCGTTTTCAGACAAGCCCATCATGCCGGCATCGGGTACGCCCAAGAGTGCGTTGGAGACAGCAGCGCCACTTGTGGCAGCGGTTTTAAAGCCTGCCGCCTCCACCAGTCTCACACTGTAGCCATCATAGACACCAGGCGA
>Ga0114971_10003941_pt1 | contig 10075 bp, 6 predicted proteins | sample M_140625_MF_Meta_FD_87320 | JGI IMG/M metagenome (GOLD analysis project Ga0114971, IMG submission 87320) | Freshwater microbial communities from Lake Montjoie, Canada to study carbon cycling - M_140625_MF_MetaG | ecosystem: Environmental > Aquatic > Freshwater > Lake | place: Lake Montjoie...
CCAGCTTTGTTAAGAATATTGAATCTGGCATCTCAAAATCCTGATTTAAAAATTGAAACAACAAGCAATCCAATATCTGAATCAGCTAGACATCAGTTAAAACTTGTATTTTTAAAAGGATTTAATCAGAAATCTCAGTCAATCCTAGCTTCAGCTTTAGCAGAAGGAGAGTGCAAACCTTGGCAATTATCTCACGTCGATGAGTCAAGAGAGCGTGGTTTTGATGGTTCATATATTGTACCGCATGATTATTCGGCAAAAATTTTAGGAATTAGAAATCCTAATGATGTTAATAAAGGAATTGAAGAAGTCTTTGATTTAACATCTAAATTAGATTTATTTAATACGGTTTTAATTGAATATTTACGCAGCGATATTTCATTCAACATCCTTCGCACTCTAATTGAAAAAGATTTCTCAATTGCATTTGATTATAGCGAATCTGATAATATTTTTAGCAAAAAAAAGCTAGTTTTGATTGCTGAAAATGAAAATGAAAGAGAATATATTTACAATTTCCTTGGATATTCTTGGGAGCAAAATCAAAATATAAGCAGTGAAGAATTACTCGATCACAGAGCTCAAATCACTGATCAAAATGGCGATATCATTCTTTCAGATGAGATTTGTAAATCACTTTTCGGTGTTAGTAATGATTCAGAAATTGATTTAACAATTAGAAAAATTGAAGCTATTCTTCATGCTAATAAGCAATTATGTGATATTTTTAATGCCAATGAGCATGACAATCTTTGTGAAATTCTTGAATTAGATTTAAATCAATCTCATCAAGATAATGAGGATTTCTCGGATGAAGAAAATGAGTTGAGTGAATTATATGCTTAAATTATAGAATTAATTCAATTAATTTTAAAACCTCTTAAAGCCTTCGGTTGCAAAGCCGAAGGCTTTTTGGTTTTTGTAAAATTAAATTTATTGTTTTTATAATCAAAATTAATAAAATAAATCAAAATATTATTTAAAAAATCGAAATAATTCTTATCTATTTTTAGCTAACAAAGTTAATTTGATTTTTTAATAACTTAAAAATTATTTCAAATCAAATATGTTAATTATAAATATTTCTAATAAAAGTATTTTTTCTAATTAATTATTAACAAAATATAATAAATTATATATGCATCAATTTCGCACGCATAAATGTCATGAGTTAAATAAAAATGACCTATCTAAGCAAGTTAAGCTATCAGGATTTGTGCATTCAAAAAGGGATCATGGAAGCTTGATTTTTATAGATTTACGTGATCATTACGGTATCACTCAAATTGTTATAGATTCGCAAAATAAAAATCTTGATCTTGATAAAATTGCATCAATCAAATTGGAATCGATTATTACAATAGTTGGTGAAGTAGTTGCAAGAAGTTCTGAAGCAATAAATAATAAAATCACAACGGGAGAAATTGAAGTAAAAGTGAGTAATTTATTAATCGAATCATTAGCTCAACAAATTCCATTTCAAGTTAATACGGAAAATGAAAATTATCCAGAAGAACTGCGTCTCAAATATCGTTTCCTAGATTTACGACGTGATAAGGTTCATCGTAATATTATGCTTCGTTCGCGAGTTATTTCAGCGCTTCGCGATGAATTAAACAAGCAAGATTTTCTTGAAATACAAACGCCAATTTTAACCGCTTCATCTCCCGAGGGAGCTAGGGATTATTTAGTTCCAGCGCGTTTGCACCCTAATAAATTTTATGCCTTACCACAAGCTCCCCAGCAATTTAAACAGCTTTTAATGGTTTCGGGATTTGATCGATATTTCCAAATCGCTCCTTGCTTTCGCGATGAAGATCTTCGTGCTGATCGTTCTCCTGAATTTTATCAACTCGATATTGAAATGTCATTTGTAAATCAAGAAGATATCTTCGCGGTGATTGAACCTGTAATGTATAACATTTTTAAAAAATTTGGCTGTAAAAAAATTGATGATCAAAAATTTATACGCATTCCTTATCAACAAGCTATGCTTGAATATGGTATTGATAAACCCGATTTGCGCAATCCGCTGATAATTTCTGATACAACTTCGATCTTCAAGGATTCGCAATTCTCAATTTTTGCAAATGCAATAAAACAAGGGGCAATTGTTCGCGCAATTCCTGCGCCAAAATGTTCTTCGCAAGCAAGATCATTTTTTGATAAAATGATTGAATATGCTCAAAGTGTTGGTGCAAAAGGTTTGGCTTACATTATTTTTGATGAGAATAATGAGGCGAAAGGTCCAATCGCTAAATTTTTATCTGCAGAGCAATTATCTGAATTACAAAAAATCGCTAAATTGCAAGCAGGAGATGCAGTATTCTTTGCCTGTGCCAAACAACATGAAGCTGTTAAAATTGCTGGATTGGTTAGAATAAAACTTGGAGAAGATTTAAATTTAATCGATAATTCGATTTATAAATTTTGTTGGATTACGGATTTTCCAATGTATGAACTTAATTACGAAACTAATAAAATTGAATTTTCGCATAATCCATTTTCAATGCCTCAGGGTGGAATTGAAGCTTTAACCAATCAAGATCCGCTATCGATAAAAGCATTTCAGTATGACATAGTTTGTAACGGAGTAGAGCTTTGCTCGGGAGCGATTCGCAATCATAAACCTGAAATTATGTATCGAGCTTTTGAACTTGCTGGATATGGAAGTGAAGTAGTTGAAAAACAATTCGGCGCATTATTAAACGCATTTCAATATGGTGCTCCTCCACATGGTGGACTTGCTCCAGGAATTGATCGTATCATAATGCTTTTAGCTGATGAGCCAAATATTCGCGAAATTATTCCTTTCCCAATGAATGGTAAAGCACAAGATTTAATGATGAATGCTCCTGCTAGCGTAAGTGATAAACAACTTAAAGAATTAAAAATAGCTCTTGTGAAAACTAGTTAAGAGTAAAAAAATATTAAGTTATATTGGTAATTAATAAATTTTATTTTTAACTATAATTAAAAAAATAATATTTAAAAATAGCTCAATGCAAGACCATTCCTTTAATTACATTTCTTTTAAAAATTTAGGATAATTAAAGGAAATTTGACGATGGAAAACTAGTTTGATACTAAATTTTTAATAAATTTAATCTCTTCCTTCTCCTAGTTCTGTTCCCGCAGTTATTTTTGAAATACTTGAAGCTCTAGGCTTTCGAATAGAAAATTCCAGAATTGGTTCGCTAGGTGATGGTTGTGCTCGTTTTGTTAAAAATCGTCTATTGCTTTTTTTATCGCTGGAAAAATGAGAACATGAATTATCAAGGCATGGGCTTTTTGATTGATCTTCAATTTCTGAGATTTGTGAGAGAAGTTTTGTTAATGCATCATCGCATTCACTTAAACGAACTGATCCAATTTGTTTTTTTAACTCATCTAAATTTTTAAAATTCAATTTAGAATCCTTATTTTGCAATTCTAGATCTGTTTGAGGTTGAGAAATTTGCGATTGAGTTGTTGTTGAAGAGTCTACTATCCATAGGCTCGGTACATTATCGTAAAAAAACTTAATCGCCTCGTAAGACAAACCATAAACAGTGTCTTTCATATAGTTAAAAAATATTTTGGTAGACATTGTCATTCCTGATTCGCTTCGTTTTTTTTCAGCTTCTTCTTCCATTTTTTTACCAATTGTAGCTAGCTCTGATTGTAATGCTATTTTTGCATCTTCAGTTGTGATTAAAGAATTAATAAAACTAGCCTCCAATGCTTTGTTAAAAATTTTGGCAAAATTATCACCAATATCTTCTTTGGCTTTGTTTATTTTTGTTTTAACATCATTTTCTCTGATTTCTGCAGCTCTAAGCGAAGAGAATTTGCCGATGATCGATAAAACCGGAGCTGTAAGAGCTAGAATTGATGAATTGAAATTGCTAAGAACTGGATTTGATTTAGCCAAATTTTGGAATTCATTTATAATACGAGAAGTTGACATTGCCATTGAGCTAATATTCAAGAAACTTCCAAAATGTCTTTCAGTTGAACCGGCATGAGAAATATGTTCGTGATCGCAATTAGTTGGATGTTCAGCTCTTTTTGAAAATATTGTTTGATGGTGATTGTGACTTAAATCTAAGTAGGGATATGCAGATTTTTTAACTTCTTGTCCATCGATTTTATTTTGAATTAGGGTTGCAATTATTTTAAAAGCGTTAGCTATTTCATCTGTAAAATGCCCAGTAAATGAGGCTTTGTAGCCATTATTAGCAGTGATCGGCGAGGCAATGATTTGGGTTGCTAATGAGATAATTTGAGAAATTTCAGTTGCAGAATTAAGTCTTGTCATTTCACTATCATCAATCTTTGTGGTGGATTCATAAATTGAAGCACTAAAGGTTAACGCTCCAGCTACAATTCGAATTACATCTGCAACAAGACTAAAATTTCTATCAAGTTCTTTACTAGTTTTAGCGAATTTTGAAAGTTTTAAAATATTTTCTGATAGATCGTGATCGGGCGATTGCTTGGCAAATTCTTCAAGAATTTTAAGAGCTTCGTCATTTTGAAATTTATTTGGATCATTGTGGCAGATATTTGCATACATCGTTGCAAGAACAGCGTAAGCAAATTCTGGGGATTTAAAAATTTCTGATATTTCATTTGAAAATGCTTCTGATATTTTTTTATTCTCATCAGATTGATTGTCTTGATTAGAAATAGGATTTGATTCAGTTTCTGCTTCAAATTTTATTTCATGATCATTTACGGGAGTTCTATTTGATTGACTTTCTGGAGCTGAGATTATTTGTGAATTTATTGATTCGGAATTTTTTACTATTTGCATATTTGGTTTTAGCTTTGTATTTTTAACTTAAAAAATATATGTTACAATGTAACACTGTTACAATATAACACTGCTTATAAAAATAGTATCTTTAAAAGTCAAATTTTTTAAATTTAAAAAAAAATATTTTAGTAAAATTTTGTGATTATTGATAAATTTTTGGCTATTTTTATGATTAGAATCCAATTATTTTTACCAAACAATTTAAAAAAAATAACATGAAGAAAAAGCATAATCATCTAGAGTGCAGTAAAAAAGTTATACAAAATGCCGAAAAAATTTGCCTAAAATTTTCTTTGAATCTCACGCCAATTAGGAAAAAAGTTTTAGAAATAATCTCGTCAAATCATAAGCCTTCTCGAGCTTATGATTTATTGGCGAAGCTAAGAGAAGCTGGATTTTCCGATAAACCTCCAACCATCTATCGAGCTTTAGATTTTTTAATTGAAAATAAAATTGTTCACAAGCTCAATACTATCAATGCTTACATCGCTTGTTTTGGTGAAGAATCGGAGGAAATTTCTTGCTTTTTAATTTGCGAATTGTGTCAAGAAATTGAGGAATTTCAAAATAAAAATTTGAGTAAGGTTTTGATCAATATTGGCAAAAAGCGAGGAATTAAAATCAAAAATCTTAACCTTGAGATTGGCTTTAAATGTAAAGAATGTAAGAATTTAAAAGCATAACCCAAGAAAAATTATTTGTAAAATAATACCAAATTACCTTGAAAATTTATTAATTAAGCAAAATATTTTTGAGATAAAAATCTTGTCATTGCTTTAGCATGACTAATAAAAAATTAAAAATGAAGTCGTACTTCCCATAAGGCTGAAGCTTTTTAAGGATTTTTAGCCAAAAAGATGAAGCTTAATTATTAAATATATATAAGTAAATTTTCAGGTTAATTTGGTATAATTTCTTTTTCAATTAATGACCATGTTTAAGATTTGACGATGAATGTTTCTGTGATTTGAATAAGCGCAGAAAATAAGAAGTTTAAATAATAAAAATAGCTGTTGTTAAAACTGGTTATTATTGAAAATGTTTGGAGTTTTAATGATTTTTTTATTTTTAAAATAAAATTAAATATTTTTTATAAAACTCTAAATTTAATTTCATGATGATCTCAGATTTGGTGATAATTGACATAGAGTCAATGATGAAAATTCTATCTTCGAGTGGTGATGAAGTAGTATTTTCCAAGACATTTTTTGTATTATAATCACTATTTTTTTATTAAGTAATTTTTAATAGACAATTAAAGCAAAATTAAAGTCAAAAAACTTATTTAAAAAATGTTTTTATAATAATGATTTAATAATTATTTCTTGGCAATTTTAACAATAATTTTGTCATCAAGTTTGGTTATATCGACAAGTTTTTCATTGCTATAATTATTTAGCAAGAATGAGTAGCTAAAGCCCGAAGTATTTTGTTGTTTGATTTCCTCAGTCTTTTTTTCATTACTAGGGTTAGTTGGTTCAATTGCCTTTTTTTCTGCTTGAAAAGTTAAAATATTGTCTTTTATTTCGACATTTATTTCATCCTTTGAAAATCCAAAAAAAACTAATTCATAATAAAAGTTTTTATCATCTTCGTGAAGTTTAACATTGCTACTATTGCTTGTTTTGATATCAAGTGGCGGAAAATTATTTGAATTAAAGAATTGACGATGATGATTTAAAGTTCTATCCATGCGTTTTTGCATGCGAAATAATTCTTTTTGTAAATCATCATCTTCATCATCTAAACCTACGTAATCATTGTCAAAATCGTGATAAAAATTGTTAAAATGTTTTTTTATAATCGATGCTTCATAATTATGTTTTAAGGTTTGAAATATATTAGTTCCAACGATACCAACAATTAAAAAAAATAAAGCTGATAAAGTTTTTGGGCATAATGATTTTTTAGAAAATTTATTAACAAATTTTTTAAATTTTGAAGTAACATGCGTTAATGAATTCTCGATGGAAATATTTTGATGAGAATTATCCTGCTGTTGATGATTTTTGTCGGTCATGATTTTAGATTTATTAATTAAAAAAATATAATGATTAACAAAATTTAATCATTTTATTATAATAAATCAAGAGTCAAATAAAAATATTTTTTATAATATAAGTTAATATAATAAATTTTACAATTAATCGATAGTATCAAATGACCCAGTTGCAAGGTTTAGGGCTCTAATTTCTCCACTTTCAACATCAAATTGCCAGCCTAAAATTTTTAAAGTATTTTTATTAATTCTTTCTTGAATGTAGGGATAGGACAGAAGATTTCTTACTGAAATTACCACAGCTTCTTTCTCAAAAGCCATTTCTTGTTCTTCTTTAGTGCTTTGAGACATTTGCTTTATAACAGCTTCACGAGCTTCACTAGCAATTGATAGCCAAGTTTTCATTGCTGGTGAAATTTTGTTTTTATTATTTTCAAAATCATCAGACATAATCATTTTTGAGCTAATATTTTTAGTATTACTTAAAACCATTATTGTATCAACTCCAAGAGTCATCACGCCATATTCTAAAGCAGAAATAATTCCACTAATTCCTTCGGTTTTATATTTAGGAATTAGTCCACCGATATTGAAAATTGTGAAGAATTCACCAGGATTTACAGAAAAAATTTCTGCGGGAGAAATTTTAATATCGCAAGAGGAAATAACCATTGTTGATGGTTTATGTTCCTGAGCAATTAGATGTTTAATTATATCTTTTTGTTTATCAAAGGTCGTAGCTTTAAAAACTCTAAAGCCATCAAGTAATTTTTTAATTTCCGCCATATTTAAAATAATAAAATTAAAGTTTTTTTAGTCTAAAAAACTTAAAAAAATAAACAAGCTTAATTTATAATATTTAATCAAAAATGTTATAATAAAGTTTTCAATTAAAAAACATTGATTTGATCAAAATTTATAAAATAAAAACCATCGCGGATATCCTGATTTATTAATGATGCAAGTGATATAATTTTTCTTAAATTTGTGTTAGAAAATTTAATTGCTACAAATATTATCAGTTCCAACTTCGGGTATACATGGTTTTCTTGCGCTATCAATTTTTTTAAAAAAATTATAGCTAAAAAATTTATCACGATTTATTTTTTTATAAGAATTATTTATCAAATTAATTATTTTTGGATCATTAACTTCAATATTATAAGCTAATTTTAATTGAGCATTAAAGCGTAAAATGTCAATATTATTTAACTGATAATTTCTAGGGCTACTTGAGTTTAAGGTAGGTTGATCATGTTTAAAATAAATAAAATTTTTAGTAGAAATTAAATTGCGATAAGTTTTGGGAAAATCGTCAAATAACTTTTGTAACATGATAATTTTAAATTCTTCATCATATAATTCGCCAGCTTTATTTTGTTGATTTGAATATGTTTCTAAATTATTTTCATCAAATGAAATTGTGCATTTATTATCGCTAAATTTTATACGAAATGATAATTTATTGGTATTATTTTTTGATATTTGATAACTTAAAAAATAATTATCATTTTTAAAATACACGGAAGTATTTTTTATTATCTCCTGCCTTAAGCCATTAAAGGACATGGATTGGCGTAGTATTTCTAAATTATTTTCAAAAGTTATTTCATTGGAATTTATTTGCTGATTTTCATTTTTAATTTTATTTGATAGTTTTGAATTTTTTTTATCTTCAATATCTTCCTGGCAATTATTTTCTTGATTATGATTGTTAAATTTACAAAGTTCTTTGCAAAAATTTATATCTTCGAAATTAGCTTGGTCATTGGCAATTTTATTAAGAATTTTTTCTAATTTTCTTTCGTCATTTAAGCTAATTGCTATTCCTGATTTATCGAGTTTGCTTTTGATCAAATCAAGTCTTTGATTAATTTTATAATGATTGAAGCCTTTAATTTCAAGTAGATCGCTAACATTGTTTTTATGCATAAGGATTTAAAAAAATTGACTATGTTATTAACATTGACAAAATAACAGCTAATTTTTAGTCTTTTATTATAATCTTAATTTAGAGATAGTTAATTTTAAAAATGTTTCAAAAAATTAAAAATTATTTATTAAAATAAAATTAGAGTTACAAATTCATAAGAACTGTTAATAATAATTATAAAGAACATAATTGATGCAAAAAAAATTTTATTTAACAGAAAAATTACCTCCATATATTTTTGCTTCAATTTATGAGCTAAAGCAGCAGGCTGTTGTTGATGGTAAAGAAATAATTGATTTTGGAATGGGTAATCCCGATTCCGCTCCTCCGCAAAATGTTATGGATGAATTATCGAAGCTTGCTCTTGATCCAAAACTTTATGGCTATTCAGTAACTGGTGGAATTGAATTATTAAAAAAAGCCATTGTTGAATTTTATCATCGTCGTTTTGGTGTTGAATTGGATTATAAAAATGAAGCATTGGTAACGATTGGCGCAAAGGAGGGAATTGCTTCGCTTGCTACGGCAATTTCCGATAGTCAAAATTATATCTGCGTTCCATCGCCATCATATCCAATTCATACTTTTGCTTTTGCAATCTCCAAGAGTAATACCAAGCATATTCAAGCATTTTCAGCTAATGAATTTTTACAAAAATTTAAATCATTAGTTGAAAATGAACATCATAAACCACAGGCAGTAATCGTTAGCTATCCATGCAATCCAACTACCGAAATTGCCGATATTAACTTCTATGAAGAGTTAGTTGATTTCTGTAGAAAATACCAGATTTACATAATATCCGATATTGCTTATTGTGAATTATATTTTTCAACAAAAGATAAACCGCATTCAATCCTTGAGATAAAAGGTGCTAAGGATATTGCTATTGAATTTTATTCAGTGTCTAAAAGTTATTCTCTAGCAGGAACTCGCGTTGGATTTGCCTTGGGAAATCGTAATTTAATTTCCGCTTTATATAAAATAAAATCATATTTGGACTATGGATCTTTTTCCCCATTGCAAATGATTGCTGCCTTAGCTTTATCGCCAAAAAATGATATTTATTTGGATAATTTAAGAAAACTCTATCAAGAGCGTGGTGAATTTTTTGTTAAAAATTTTGCTCATGAATTAGCTTGGCATATTGAAAAACCAAAGGCTAGCATGTTTTGTTGGACAAAATTACCGCATCAATTTGCCAATCTTTCTTCATTTGAATTTTGTAAAAAAATGATTCTTGAAGCTGGAGTTGCAATGTCTCCAGGAAGTTCATTTGGTGAAAATGGCGAAGGTTATGTGCGTATTTCAATGATTCAAAATCAACAAGATATCAACAAAG
>Ga0114971_10003942_pt1 | contig 10073 bp, 11 predicted proteins | sample M_140625_MF_Meta_FD_87320 | JGI IMG/M metagenome (GOLD analysis project Ga0114971, IMG submission 87320) | Freshwater microbial communities from Lake Montjoie, Canada to study carbon cycling - M_140625_MF_MetaG | ecosystem: Environmental > Aquatic > Freshwater > Lake | place: Lake Montjoie...
CCCGCACTCGATCAGCAGGTGCAGGAATTAGTGCAGCGGTTGGAGCAGGAAATTTCGCAGTTATTGGCATAGGCATCTTCAAGGACACACCATGCGAGTCTTCACACCGACAGAAGTCACCGAACACGCAGCGAACAAGTACCTCTCGGTTCTTGTCGCAGCCAAGTACGCCCGCGTGCTCAACGATTTCCCCCGCGATCGCTCCAAGAACGAAAAGAAGCTGACGACGCGCGCTCTCGAAGAGCTCTCGAATGGCGACATCGAGTATCGCGTCGTTCCGCGCCGTCGCGCGGCCGAGTAAGTAGCCCCGCGACCGCGATCGCACCGTGCGCCCGTACGAGGGCCGGCGGGTTCTCCTCGGCGTCACCGGGGGGATCGCGAGTTACAAGACGGCCTGGCTTGCGCGACTCCTCGCGCAGGCTGGTGCTCAGGTAGACGTCGTACTCACACGCTCCGCGCGTGAGTTCATCGGCGCCGTTACCTTCGAAGCCCTCACGGGGCGCCCCGTCCACACGGAACTCGTGGCCGAAGGGCATGCGCTCGATCACATCACGATTGCACGTGCGGCTGAGCTTATCGTGGTTGCTCCGGCAACGGCGGATTTTCTGGCGCGTGCGGCCGGCGGCCGCAGTGATGACCTCCTCACGGCCTGCCTCTTAGCGACCGACGCACCGGTCCTTCTGGTACCTGCGATGAACGACCGGATGTGGGCGCATAAGCAGACGGGCGCCAACGTCACGCATCTCCGCTCGATCGGGTACACGATCGTGGACCCCGATGCCGGCGCGCTCGCGTCGCCGCAGGAAGGCAACGGGCCCGGACGCATGCCAGAGCCCGAGGCGATCTTTGCGCATGTGGGACGCTTGCTCGAGACGCACGATCTCGCAGGGCGCACAGTGACCGTCACGGCGGGTCCCACACGCGAGGCGCTGGACCCCGTGCGCTACCTCAGCAATCACAGCACCGGAAAAATGGGCGTAGCACTCGCAGCAGCGGCATGGCGTCGCGGAGCGGAAGTGAAGCTCATCGCGGGACCGCTCAGTGTCGCGCTCCCCCAGGGAATCTGTGTGACCCACGTCGAAAGCACTGACGAGATGTCCGCGGCCGTGCGCGCCGAGCTTCCCACAAGCGACGTGCTGATTATGGCGGCGGCTCCCGCAGACTTCCGGCCGGTGTCAGTTGCCGACGCGAAGCTAAAAAAAGCCAACCGCCCCGATGCTATCGCGATCGACAATACCGTGGATATCCTCGCGGCGACTCGCGACGCGCGGAAGGCGGGAAGCGTGATTGTTGGATTCGCGCTCGAGACCGACGACGTCCTTGCCCACGCGCAGGCGAAGATTGCGGCCAAAGCGCTCGACCTCGACGTCGTGAATAATCAGCGCGAAGCGGGGGCTGGGTTTGGCGGCGATACGAATCGCGTCACCATCCTCGCGCCGGGACACGCACCCGAGGAGCTCGCACTCCTGCTCAAGACCGAGGTCGCGGACGAGATTCTTGACCGTGTCGCAGGGATGCTCCATGGACGCTAGGGATCGCCTCCGCCTGTACCTGGAACAACGCAAGGAACTTGGTGAGAGCGAGTACGTACTCGACTCGCTAAGCGTCGAGGATGCACTGAAGAGCCTGGGCATGCGCGGCGAGTTGCCGCCCGCTCGCCCGGCGTCCGCGGGCTCGTACGCGGCCCCTGTCCAGCGCAGCAGTTCCCCAAACGCTTCGCCAAGCGCTGCGCCAAGCGCTGCGCCAAGCGCTGCACGGCAAGAAGCCGAGCGGATCGCGCAGTCGGGTGATTGGCGTGAGGCCCTGCGCGCCGTCGGTGCCGACCAGCCGGGCACAAAACCCGCCACTCCAGTCCCCCCGACCGTGGCTGCCACCCCGAACACCCCGTCCGACGCCGACGAGCCTCCCAAGGAAAAGGTCGGCCGATACGAAATGCCGAAACCGCCGGTCGGGGGCTCGACTGCTGGGGAACCGGCAAAGGGATTGGTCATCGGAAGCGCCATGGGCGACATGATGGGGCCGCTCGCCCATCTCGACTCGCTGGACGCGCTCAAGAAGGCCATTGCTGCCTGCAAGGCGTGCGGCCTTCACAGCACCGCGCTGAACTCCGTACCGGGCGAAGGAAACCCGAAGGCGGGCTTCGTTTGCGTCGGTGAGGCTCCTGGAGCAAGCGAGGACGAGTCCGGCCTGCCGTTCGTCGGGGCAGCTGGGCAGCTTCTGACCAAGATCCTCGAGGCGATTCAGCTCAAGCGGGAGGACGTCTTTATCTGCAACGTCCTCAAGCACCGCCCCCCGGGGAACCGCAACCCGGCGCTGGATGAAATCACCGCCTGCAGCCCCTTCCTTATGCGGCAGCTGGAGCTCCTCCAGCCCAAGGTCATTCTGGCCCTTGGGACCTTCGCCGCCCAGACGCTCCTGCAGACCAACACCCCAATGGGTAAATTGCGGGGACAGGTGCACCGCTTTCACGGGGTTCCCCTGATTGTTACCTATCACCCTGCAGCGCTCCTTCGGAATCCGAACTGGAAGCGCCCAACCTGGGAAGATGTCCAGCTCGCTCGGCGAATCTTCGATGGCGTCTCCGGATCGGTCTGATCCGTTCCGAGACCGGCGTCCTCCGTACTCGGAGGATGCCGAACAGGCGGTACTCGGTGCCATGCTGCTCGACGGCGACGCGATCGTGCGCGCCCTCGAAATGGTGGACGAATCCATGTTCTACCGCGAAGGGCACCGCCGGATCTTCAAGGCGATGCTCGCGATCTCGCAGGGCGGCGCGGTCGTTGACCCGCTCACGCTCTCCAACGAGCTCGAAAAGCACGGCTCGCTCCAGGCCGCCGGCGGCAAGGACTACATCGGGGTACTGCTGTACATCGTGCCGACCGCGGCGAACATCGAGTACCATCTCAAGATTGTCCGCGAGAAAGCATTACGCCGCCGCCTCATCGAAGTCGCGCAAAGTCTCGTAACGGAAGCGCACGAATCGGCCGCGGATGCTGGCGAATTGATCGATCTGGCTGAACACAAAATCTTCCAGGTGAGCCAGCAGCGCGGCTCTGATGGCTTCACGCGGATCAAGGAACTGCTCTGGCCGGCGATGGAGCGTATTGAGTCGCTCCGAGAGGGCGGACCGCTCACAGGCGTGCCATCCGGATTCGCCGAACTCGACAGCATGACGTTGGGCTTCCAGCCCTCCGACTTGGTGATCATCGCGGCTCGCCCGTCGATGGGAAAAACGGCCTTTGTCCTAAACGTTGCGCAATACGCCGCTGTCGAACGCAATCTTCCGACGGCGATCTTTTCGCTAGAAATGAGTAAAGAGTCTCTTGTGATGCGTATGCTTGCCTCCGAGGGATACATCGACGCCCAGCGCCTGCGCTCGGGCAAACTTACCAGCCAGGATCACTCCAACCTGGCCAAGGCCGCCGCATTGCTCGGACAGGCCCCCATCTGGATCGACGATTCACCGGGGCTCTCTCTGCTCGAGATTCGCTCGCGTGCACGCCGACTCAAATCGCAGCACGATCTCAAGATGATTATTGTCGACTACCTGCAGCTTGTGACCGGGCCGCCAGGTGTCGAGAGCCGTCAACAGGAAATCTCGCAGATCTCGCGCTCGCTCAAGATCCTGGCCAAAGAACTGCAGGTGCCGGTGCTCGCGCTGTCGCAGTTGTCGCGAGCGCCAGAACAGCGGACGGGTGAGAACAAGCGCCCGCAGCTCTCTGACCTCCGTGAATCGGGCGCCATCGAGCAGGACGCGGACCTCGTAATGTTTATCTACCGTCCCGAGTTCTACGAGCGCGCGGTCGACGAGCAGGGCAATCCGAACAAGACCAGCGACGGCATCCCACTTGAAGGGCTGGCCGAGATCATCGTCGGCAAGCAGCGTAACGGACCCACGGGAATCGCACGCCTCAATTTCCGGAAGCAGTTCACGCGCTTCGAGAATTACACCAACCGCGAACCGGGTCAGTAGGAACGCGCGCCGTGGCCGCTCGCATCAAGACGGTGTATCGCTGCACTGAGTGCGGCGCAGATTTCCCCAAATGGTCGGGGAAGTGTGATGCCTGCGGTGAATGGAACACCCTCGGCGAAGAAGTCGCGGCTCCTCGTTCGATCGAGGGAGGCGCGGCGCGGCGGAAGGCGGGCGCCGGGGCGCTAGGCTCGGGTGGTGCCGTCGCGCCGACGCCAAAGCTGCGCGATGTTGTCGGCGCCGAAGATCAACGCCTGCGCACCGGCCTCAACGAGTTCGACTTCGTACTCGGCGGTGGTATCGTGCCCGGATCGATGGTCCTCGTCGGCGGTGAGCCTGGCATCGGGAAGTCCACCATCCTGTTGCAGGTCGCGGCGCAACTCGAAGGCATGGGAATTCGCACGCTGTACGTGTCAGGTGAAGAGTCTCCGCTGCAGGTGAAGCTCCGTGCGGATCGGCTCGGCACGCACTCCGGCGAGGTCTCACTGCTCGGCGAAACCCTCCTCGAAACGATTCTGGCCACGGCAGCCGATCGCCAGCCGAATGTGATGATCGTCGATTCTATTCAGACGGTCTTCACAGGGGATCTCGAAGGCGCGCCCGGCAACGTGGGACAGGTGCGTGAGTGCGCCGCACGCCTCATGCGATTTGCCAAGGAAAGCGGCACTGCGGTCTTCGTCGTCGGTCACGTAACAAAGGGCGGCGGGATCGCCGGCCCCAAGACACTGGAACACATCGTCGACACCGTACTCTACTTCGAAGGTGAAGGATCGCTTGACCACCGCGTGCTGCGTGCGACCAAGAATCGCTTTGGCTCCGTGGACGAAATCGGCGTCTTCAAAATGACAGAGCAGGGGCTTATTCCGGTCGAGAACCCCAGCGCGCTCTTTCTCGGCGACCGCGACGGCAACCACGCCAGCGGCAGCGCAGTCACTGCACTGCTCGAAGGGTCGCGACCAATGCTCCTTGAAGTGCAGGCGCTCGCCGCGAAGGCGGGATTCGGCACGCCGCAGCGCGTTGCTACGGGGTTCGACGGCCGACGTCTGGCACTGCTGCTCGCGGTCCTCGACAAACGTGCGGGCCTTTCGTTTGCACAGCTCGACGTCTTCCTTAACGTGGTCGGTGGTGTCCGCGTCCAAGAGCCCGCCGGCGATCTCGCCGTGGCCGCGGCGCTCGCCAGCAGTGTCTACGACAAGCCACTGCCACGCGATGCGGTATTCCTCGGCGAGGTCGGACTCGGCGGCGAGATTCGCGCGGTGTCGCAGGTCGAGCGCCGCATTGCCGAGGCTGAGAAAATGGGAATGACCGTCGCCTATGTCGGCGAACGAAGTGTTCCCAAGAGAATCCTGAAGAATATTCGCGTCGAAGGTGTGCGCGACATCGGGACACTGTTTCGGATGCTATTCCGTTGAGGTCCACATGAGCGAGCGTGATGTCGGCGTCGTGATTGTTGCGGGCGGGAGCAGCACCCGTTCGCAGGCGAGTGGGGCCGGTGAACTAAAACAGCTCCGCTGGGTCGCGGGTAAACCCATGCTGTTGCATTCACTCCAGACGTTCCAAGCGCGCGCCGACGTTGCGATGGTGGTGTGCGTTCTGCCCCAGCGCTACGCGGGCGATCCGCCCCCCTGGCTTTTTCAGTGCGATCTCGACCGCATGTTGATTGCGCCTGGTGGAAAAGTGCGCGCCGAGTCGGTCTTCAACGGACTTGAGGATTTGCCCAGCGATTGTCGCTACGTGCTGATCCACGACGCCGCGCGCCCGCTGGCAACACCGGCCATGATTGATCGCGTTGTGCTCGAGGCGCGCAAGGGACACGGCGCCATCGCCGCGCTTCCCGTTGTTGACACGCTTAAAGAAGTCGACGCCGACGGACGCATTGTTCGCACCGTGCCGCGTGACAATCTCTGGCGCGCGCAGACGCCACAGGGATTCCCGCGCGACGTGATCGTACGCGCGCACCTCGACGCACGTGCCGCCGGAATCGAGGCGACAGACGATGCCGCGCTCTGCGAGCGCATCGGTGTCCCGGTAGTGGTGGTGCGAGGCAGCGAGCGCGCCATGAAGGTCACCGAAGAGTCGGATTTCCCGCGCGCCGAAGCACTCTCTGCTTTGAGCGAATAGCGCAGCGATGAACAGAGAGCCCTCTGGTGTTCCATTCTGGTCGCCCCCCGATGTCGAGGGGGCGATCAGTGCAGTGCTCGCGCAGATCGAACGGCACGGCGTGCTCGCATATCCAACAGAGACCGTCTACGGATTTGGCGGGGGAATGGACCACGACTCGGTGGAAAAGCTTGTCGCGCTCAAGCGTCGTCCACCCACGAAGCCATTTCTCTTGCTGATCTCCGACAGCTCGATGATTGAGCGCATGGGCCTGCATATGTCGCAGTCCGCGTCGATACTGGCCGCCAAGCACTGGCCAGGGCCGCTGACCCTCGTGCTCAAGGGCGGCGAAGGTCGTATCCCACCGCGGCTCCGTGGTCCCGAGGGCGGAATCGGTGTTCGCTGGACCTCACACCCAGGGTTGCAGCGACTCATCAGCGCGCTTGGTGACCCTCTCACCTCGACAAGCGCGAACCGCCCAGGAGTTCCACCCGCGATGAAAGCGGCCGACGTTCTGTCGCAATGGCCCAGCGAGATTGCGCGTGGCCAGTTGCTCCTGCTGGATGGCGGCGAGCTGAGCCCAAGTGATCCGAGCACGGTCGTGGATTGCACCTCAAAGCATATCCGGGTGATCCGTCCTGGCGCGATCTCCTCCGCGGTGCTCCGCGAGTCGTGTCCGGACATCGTGGGAGATCGGTAGGGTGCTCCTTCTTTTCGTCTGCACCGGGAACACCTGCCGGAGTCCGCTTGCTGAGGCAATCGCCCGTCAGCAGGCGTCGCGCCTTGGGCTCGCCATCGATGTCTCCAGTGCGGGCGTTAGTGCATGGGATGGTGCGCCGGCATCAGACGGGGCGCTGCTGGTGGGAATCGAGCGCGGGCTGGAGCTCGCGGCACATCACTCCCGCACGTTGACCTCTGAACTTGTGGCGCAGGCCTCGCTCGTGCTGTCAATGGCCCCTCAACATCGCGATCGCGTGGACGCACTGGGAGGGAGCGGCAAGAGTTGGTTGTTACACGATTTCGCGAGCGGCACGAATACCGGGGGCGGTGTCTCAGACCCGTTCGGCTCCGACCTCGCGACCTACCGCGCCACGGCAGACGAACTCGAACGCCTAGTCGCGCGAGCGCTCGATCGCATTCGTACGGAGCGTTCCTCCGATGCCAACTGATGACGCGTCCCAAGCGACTCGTCCTTCTCGGGCATCCGGTGGAGCAGTCGTTATCGCCGATTTTTCAGAACGCGCTCCTCACGCATGCCGGAATCCCATTACGCTATGAAGCGGTTGACGTCGCGCCAGTCGCGCTCGCACGCAATCTCGAGCAGCTTCGTGTTGACGGCGCGGGCGGTAATGTCACGGTTCCGCACAAGTCCTCTGTAGCCGCGCACTGCGATTGGCTCACGCCGATTGCCCTTCGCGTGGGCGCAGTCAACACATTTTGGACGGACGACGGTACGCTCTTCGGTGATAATACGGATGTCGGCGGCTTCGTCGCCGCGGTACGCACGCATGTGCCCCTGCTCCCTGACCACGCGCGAGTGGTGATCCTTGGTGCAGGTGGTTCCGCCAGCGCGGTGCTCGCTGGATGCGAGGAACTCAGTGTCGGCCGCGTCGACATCGTCGCACGAACACCCGCACGTGCAGAAGCACTCGCCCTGCAGTTCGGTCCGATGGCGCACGCTGCCTCTGACCTGAAGGCGGTTCTCGCCCAGGCAAACCTCGTCGTCAACGCGACGCCGATCGGGATTTCAGGTGAAGAGATGCCCCTTGACCCGTATGCTATTGGGCCACGAGCGAGCGTGCTCGACTTGGTGTATCGTCGTGGCGAAACGCCTTGGGTACTCGCCTGCCGCGCCCGCGGGCTACAGGCGACGGACGGTCTGACAATGTTGGTGGAGCAGGGGGCCCTCGCATTCTCACGCTGGTTTGACCACCAGCTATCGCCGCAGGAAATGCGAGCGGTGATCTGGAGCGCAATCGGAGAACGTCGGTGATCGGCACTGCGCACCGCAACGCTGCTACGGCAGCCGCCGTCGCGGTGCTCGATTTCCTGCTCCCCCGCGTGTGCGTCGCCTGTGATCGTCCGACCTCGGTTTCCGATCGGGGCATGGTCTGCGGCCGTTGTTGGAGCCGAATCGCGCTCCTCGCGAAACCACAGTGCACGCGATGTGGGCATCCACACCTCAGCGGCACCTGCCATTTCTGCGACCTATTGCCGCCCTACGTGCGATCGGCACGATCCCTCTGTTGGGTGCCGGATCCAACGGCGAGCCGAATCTTGGCCGCGCTCAAATACCAAGGGTGGAGCGGCGTCGGGCGTGATATCGGGGAACGCCTTGCTCGCCTAGCATTTCCGCCCGATGTTGTCCGGGAGCGTACCGTTTTAGTGCCGGTTCCACTCAACGCCACCCGTGAACGTGCTCGCGGCTACAACCAATCGCTCCTGATCGCAGAAGCTGTTTCGCCGCACTGGGGGATTCCAGTGGCCCCTGGATTAGTGATGCGAATCGCCCATACAGAGACCCAAACGCGATTGACTCCCGGAGAGCGTTCCGCGAACATTAGGAATGCGTTTGCGTCGCCGCCTGACGCGCAGATGACCTTGCGCGGAAAGCATCTTGTCCTGGTCGATGATGTCCTGACCACGGGGGCCACGCTCAACGAATGCGCCTCGGTACTCTTCGAGGCGGGCGCGCGCACTATCAGCTACCTGACGTTCGGTCGTGCCCGTTCCGGCACCACCGCATAACATCACGCTTCCCTCCTCGGATCACGTCCCATGGCGCTCAAGGTTGGCATCAACGGCTTCGGCCGCATCGGCCGTCAAATCATTCGGTCGGCAATGGAATCGGGAGCGGCAATCGAGTTCGTCGCCGTGAACGATCTCACCGATACCACAACCCTGGCCCACCTCTTCAAGTACGATTCCGTGCACCGGACCTACAAGGGCACGGTGACGCACGACGCCGACTCCATCACGATCGACGGCCACCGGATTCGCATCTTTGCAGAAAAGGACCCGAGCGCGCTCCCGTGGAAAGCGCTCGGCGTTGATATCGTTGTTGAGAGCACTGGACGATTCACGAATGCGCCCGACGCAGCCAAGCACATCGCGGGCGGCGCCAAAAAAGTCATCATCTCCGCGCCGGCAAAAGGCGAGGATCTGACGGTGGTCCTTGGCGTGAACCACGACAAATACGACGCAGCCAATCACCACATCATTTCCAACGCGTCGTGCACGACAAACTGCCTCGTACCGCTCGTCAAGGTTATTCGCGATAACTTCGGCTTCAAGCACGGGTCCATGGTCACGATCCACTCGTACACGAACGACCAGAGCGTGCTTGACCTCCCGCACAAGGATCTGCGCAGGGCGCGCGCCGCTGGGCTTTCCATGATTCCCACCTCGACGGGTGCCGCGATTGCTACGTCGCTCGTCATTCCGGAAGTGAAGGGAAAAATCGACGGGATCTCGATCCGGGTCCCAACACCAGACGTTTCCCTCGTTGAACTCACGGTGGAAGTGGAGAAAGCGACCACAATCGCAGAAGTCAACGCGGCCTTCCAAGCTGCTGCCAATGGCGCCCTCAAAGGGATTCTCGGCTACTGCGAAGAGGAGCTCGTCTCCTCCGACTACATCGGGAACTCCCATTCGTCGATCGTTGACAGCAAGTGCACCAACGTTATCGACGGTACCATGGTAAAGGTTTCCAGCTGGTACGACAACGAGTGGGGCTACGCCTGTCGTTGCGTAGATCTCATCCAGTTCCTCGGCGCGCGTCTCTAAGCCCTTTCAGGCACCCGTCTCATGGCAAAGCGCACCATCAGCGACCTCCGGAGCGACGAACTCAAGGGGCATCGTGCCCTCGTGCGAGTGGACTTCAATGTTCCACTCGACGGCGATCGGATCACTGACGACACCCGGATTCGATCGGCCGTCCCCACGATCAGGTTCCTCATCGCCGGTGGCGCACGAGTGGTGCTCCTCTCGCATCTCGGTCGCC
>Ga0114971_10003950_pt1 | contig 10062 bp, 9 predicted proteins | sample M_140625_MF_Meta_FD_87320 | JGI IMG/M metagenome (GOLD analysis project Ga0114971, IMG submission 87320) | Freshwater microbial communities from Lake Montjoie, Canada to study carbon cycling - M_140625_MF_MetaG | ecosystem: Environmental > Aquatic > Freshwater > Lake | place: Lake Montjoie...
CAATTAAAGAACGAATAGCACGCTTGCTTCCGGTGTGTCCGGTATTCTGAGTAAGTAATTGTAGAATTGGAATGGCGAAGGCCGCTGTTTTTCCTGTTCCCGTTTGAGCACAACCTAACAAATCATTTCCTTCCAGCAAAATTGGAATGGCTTGTTCTTGAATAGGAGTGGGAGTGGTGTAACCTTCTTTTTTTAGAGCGCTAAGAATAGGCTCAATTAAGTTTAAATTTTCAAATGACATAAAATACGTGGTCGCCAAATTCCCAATCGTATTTCTAAGTTGAACTGCCAACGGAACTTGTTGCGGGCGCAAAGGTAGTCTACTTTTTCACCCGAACCATCATTAATCCGTCGCGAAGCGGCAAAAGCACCTTCTCACATCGACTATCTTTCGCCACCAAATCATTTAATTCTTGAAGAACTTGTGTGTCGAAATCCCTTTCTACAGCGGGTTCTAGAACTTTTCCACTCCAAAGGACATTATCGACAAGAATAACCGATCCGGCGTGAACGTGCTCCATTGTCCAATTCCAATAATGAAGGTAATTCCGTTTGTCGGCATCAATAAAGATCAAATCGAAAGTTCCGTCCAAATCTTCAAATGCGTTCAACGCAGCTTTATAAATGGATTTTATTTGTAATCCATTTTTATGTTGAAGGAAATACTTCTCGTGCAACCAGCTCAACTCATCGTTTTCATCAATGGTAATTAATTCGCCATATTCTTGAAGTCCATCGGCCAAGCACAATGCGCTGTAACCTGTAAAAGTTCCAATTTCCAAAATGCGTTTGGGTTGAATCAATTGCGAAAGCATACTTAAAAATCGTCCCTGTAGATGTCCACTTAACATGCGTGGATTAATCACCTTCTGCCAGGTTTCAGCGGAGAGATTCTTCAACAATTCAGATTCATCATCTGAATGCTTCTCGCAGTAATCCAATAAAGTAGATGAGATAAAATCCATTGCGCGAAGTTACAAAGCTTACCTTTGCATTTATGAAACCGAGTCGGGAATTGTTTATGCGTATGGGTTTACTGACGCTGCTCGTGCCTTTAGTGATTGTTTCCATCCTCTATTACTTCAACACAACGGAATTTATGATCCCCGTGATTATTGGGAAAATGAATGTGTGGTTGCAGATGGGATTAGGTATTGCAGGCGGATTTGTATTGAGCGGAATGACTTGGCTCATGGGTCAATGGAAATATTTAGACGACGTGAATTTCGACTACACGCTGCGCTTAGGAATTTTCAATTTCAGTTTTCAAGAAATATTGTTTCTAAGTTTTTGTGCAGGAGTGGGAGAAGAAATTGTTTTTCGTGGAATGATACAACCTTGGTTGGGAATTATGACCACATCGTTTCTATTTATCTCGCTTCATGGATACTTGAGTTATAGTTCATGGCCGAAGGTAGTATTTGGACTTATTTTGTTTGCGGTGGGAACAGTGTTGGGAATTTTAGGTGCATATGTGGGGCTGCTTGCAGCCATTGTAGCGCACATTCTTTATGATGTTATAGCGTTTCAGCGTATTCAAGCGGAGTACGAAGAATTGAAAAAGAAATCAATCATTCCAATTGCACATGAGCAAGAAGAACATCAAGAGTGAAGGCGGATTTGTTTTCAGTACGAATCCTAACTTCAACATAGAAAATGAAAATGAGGCGGCAGAGACGCTTCCACCAAACGAACAGAAATTAAAAGTTTGGTTGGAAAAAAATCACCGTGGCGGAAAGACGGCCTCGGTAATTAAAGACTTCATCGGCAACGAAGAAGATTTAGAACAATTAGCGAAAGTGCTAAAGAACAAATGCGGAACCGGTGGAAGTGCGAAGGATGGCGAGATCATTATTCAAGGCGACCACAGAGAAAAGATTATTAAACTGTTGCAGGACATGGGTTATGCAGCTAAAAAAGCAGGAGGATAAAATGGAGAAAATATTTCCAATAGTAGTTAAGACCATGCAGAGCCTTGAGCCTTTGTTGGCGAAAGAAATGATTGACTTAGGTGCGACCGAAGTTGAAGAGGGTAGAAGAGTGGTTCGCGCGAATTGCGACCTTGAAACACTTTACAAAATAAACTACCGCGCTCGTCTTGCGTTGCGCGTGCTTTGTCCGTTGCATTCATTTCAAATTCGTAAGGCCGACGATTTATACAACAAGGCCTATGAAATGCCATGGGAAGAATATTTGCATGCAGACACCACGTTTGCTATTGATCCGCAAATTTCGTCCTCTATGTTTACGCACTCGCATTTCCCTTCGCTTCGCGTGAAAGATGCAATTGCAGACCGTTTGAAGAAAGTTTACGGCTCGCGTCCAGATGTGAATCCGGAAAGTCCGGATGTTCAAATTCATTTGCTTATCGATCAAGAGAAGGTTCAAATATCATTAGACAGTTCAGGACGTTCACTCAACCAACGCGGTTATCGCGTGAATGGAGGTGAGGCTCCAATGAACGAAGTCTTGGCCGCAGGTATCATTGCCATTACCGGATGGAAAGGAGAAACACCATTTTACAATCCGTTTTGCGGTTCAGGAACAATTGCTTTCGAAGCGGCTTATGCAGCTTTAAATATTCCGGCACAAAAGGCTTACCCGAAATTCAATTTTCAAACTTGGTTGAATTTCGACGACGCTTTATGGATGACAGTTCACGGTGATGCGAATGCATTGATTGAAAATAAAGAATTAACCATTGTGGCTTCGGACATCGATTATGATCAGCTGAATGTAGCACGAAAAAATGGAAAGAACCTTCCGTTCAACGATGCTATTCGATTTGAAAAATCTGATTTCTTCAGCGAAGACAGTGTTCCGGAAGTTCCAGGATTAGTGGTATTGAATCCACCGTACGGAGAACGTATGGAGATTGAAGAGTTGGAGAAAATTTATTCTGAAATAGGTTCTGTTTTCAAACACCGTTATTCAGGATCAACAGCCTGGATTATCTCTTCAGATTTGCAGGCACTTCATGCTATTGGCCTACGTCAGAAGCGTAAAGTAAAATTGATGAATGGAAAGTTGGATTGCGAGCTTCGCGGGATAGATTTATTCAGAGGAAAACGGAACGAGCGCTTTGAGATTAAGCCGACAGATTCCGAAAATTTATCACCGGATTCGCATACATCTGAAGCATAATGTCACGCGCAATTTGCGTGAAATTCTCTTTCGGAAGGTTCGTTTTTTTGCGGTGCAAACTTAATTTGAAGGTATTGCCTCGAATGTAATTGCTGAAAGCTATTTTCTGAATTTGAGAGTAATGATCCTTGTAATCTTTCGTTCCATTCAATAAATCGTAAGCAATGTAATTCGTTGGCCAAAGATGAAAAATACGGTGCATCTCATTGTCAATGGCATGCGTTAAATAGCGATATTTTTCATTTTTATTTTGAATCGAACGCATATGTTCAATGTGCTCCTCGTTCAATGAATTTCCCATGGAAATATTTACGCGACCCTTGTGTCCGGTTATTCCTTTCAACATGGAAAGGAAATCTTCTCCTGACTTTTTCTCATACGAACCGAGTAACTTCAAATGCATCAGCTCGTTCGTCTTCATCATATCACACGGATCATATTCATAGCTCACAGCCATGGGAATTATGCTCAAAGCCTGCAATCCGTCTTCAATATTATCGGAACTCATGGCGAACATCTTCAACAAACCTGTCGCTGTTCTATCGTCGCCGTCTTTGCTTCGGCCCTCGCGTTGCGCTATCCAAATGGAAGTGTGATCTTGAGTTAAAGTATGACGAATGTAGTTGGAAAGGCGAAGGCTGTAATAGAACATCTCCTTGGCGTTTACATTTCGATTAACAATGAAATTCTTGTTCGAGCGAACGATATCCTCAACAACTTTCTGACGAATCAAATTGTCGCCTATCGCTATTTGCGTGGTCTTGTGACCTTGTTCAAGAAGACTCACGTTCAAAATAGCGCTGTCGAGAATGATATCTCGGTGATTGCTTAAGAAGAGGTAGGGCTTGGTTTTATCTAACGATTCGAAGTTGGTAAAAGACAAGCCACTGGTGGTTGTCTGAATCGCCATCTTGAAAGCGGGCCCAGATATTTCCGACTGAAACTCATCAACAGTAGTAACCTGACGAAGCATTTTTTGAATTGCTGAACGACTTAATCCCGGAAAAACCCACTTGAGCATTTTATAAAATTCGGGGACTTCTAAAATGCGCTCGATGGCAGCTCTTAATTCTTCGTCGTTATACGGACGAATGGGATCGAAATTAAAAACGTCTATCTGGGATTCTTCCATAGTTGCAAAAGTAAGAAATACATAAGTTTTGAGCGTTTAAAGTCTTGGCGGAAATATGAACAATGTCTACTTTTGGTAAATGAATAAAATGAAAGGATTACTTTTTGCCAGTGCTGTTGTGTTGGTGCTAAGTTCATGTGAGGAAAAGAAAGTTCCGGCATCTTCAAGAAGCATTGAGTTAATTGGTGATTTCGATGATACGTTATGGAATCAGAATTCGGGAACTATTTATTCATTGGCTTTGTATGCCGACAGTAGCTTTTACCTTCGCACAAGAGTAATTGGAGGAGAGGCGAAAACTTATTTAGGAAATTACAATCCCAACGAGAAATGGGAAACGCTTAACTTGAAATGTGCTGACAGTACGTATACATTTTCCATCACGATTAAATCTCCTGATCTGTTAGAAATGAGCATAGAAGGTGTGGTGAGTTATATGAATCGTTCAACAAAAGTAGTTAGCACCACTGGTTCTGCAATATTGAAGAATCGTGTTAAAATGTGGTCTAACAACAAGTCAATTGTTTATCAATTGGTAAATGCGAACGAGCTAATCATTGATCAACTGTTCATCAATTCATTGACTCCAGAATACAAAGCCTTGCTGAGTTATTATTCAGGAAAATACGAATCACCACAACTGGTAAAATCGCTTAACTTCAGTCAGGAAGAAATCGTTAAACTTCAGGAATTGTATTTTCCAATCCCTACAGCCCCGAAGACGGACGCAAAAGAGGCTCCACCCATTGAGAATAAGATGCCTATGAAATCCTTGTTCTTCTTTAACACTAGAGGAAAAGTTGAAGTGCAATTGGTTGCACTTAGCTCAAAGGGCAACGACTACGCTAAAAAGGATTCTTGGGAATTGAATGCGGAAGGATGGAAATTGATTAGCTCTGAGTTTTCAGGGGTAAATTCCGAAGTAGTCTATGGAAATCCAAACGAGGTGAAGCTGCCGACTGGGGATATTATCATAAACACGGAGAAATAAAAAAGGGTCTCGAAAGAGACCCTTAATTTTTTAAAAACAATGGTGGAATTAGTTTCCTCCCATTGCAGCTTTCATTGCTTCTTCCATACATGGCTTAACAAGAGCTTCCAATTCTTTTTCTTCTTCGCTTCCTTTTGGATATTTCTTTTGTAACTCATCCATTTTCGGCTCATACTCTTTTTGAAGAGCTTCGATTTTAGCTGTGTCGTTCTCCTTTTGAGCTGCAACCATTTTGTTCATCATGTCACAGATAGTTTCTGCGTCAGACTTTACACCACCGCAAGATGCCATGAACATTGCAAGAGCAACTGCTGGGATCATTAATTTTTTCATATGAATAGTTTTTATTTCAACGAATATAAAACGATTTGCTACCTCGAAAAGTAATATCAGCACAATAATATGCGCATTGTTAAAAAGTGAATTACTTTGTTGAAAGACCATTGTATATTTTCGCAGTGAGAGAGCAGTATTCACTGAGATTTGTGAAATAAAGTAAAAAAATGATAAATCGTTCTGATATAGATTTTTTTGAATTGACTATTGGTCAAGAGCACGTTTTCACAGACGAAGAAACGCGCTTGAAATATGGGAAAGACGAAACGGAGAATTTGAGCTTTCCTTCCGATGTGGTTCTGAAACCGGCGAATAGGGAAGAGGTTGCGCTTATTTTAAAGCATTGTAACGCACAAATGATTCCGGTCACTGCCATAGGTGCTCAAACCGGTTTGAGTGGTGGTGCCTTGTGTGTGAGAAAAGGTGTTGCTCTTTCAATGGAGCGTTTCAATAAAATTTTGAAAATAGATACGGATAACGGTCAGGTTCATACCGAGCCGGCTGTTGTTACGCAAGTCCTTCAAGAAGAATGTGCGAGGCATGGGCTATACTACGCTCCTGATCCTGCTAGTAGAGGTAGCTGTTGGATAGGAGGAAATTTAGCCGAGAACAGCGGCGGTCCGCATGCTGTGAAATACGGTGTGACAAAAGATTTTGTTTTGAATTTGGAAGTGGTATTGGCGAATGGCGAAATCATTTGGACCGGTGCTAACACGTTGAAAAACTCTACGGGATACAACCTCACTCAACTCATGGTTGGTAGTGAAGGCACTCTTGGTATAATTACTAAAGCTGTTCTCAAGCTTATTCCATTACCCAAGCATAATTTGCTTTTATTGGCGCCATTCGCCTCAGCAGAGAAGGCGTGTGAAGCAGTGAGCGCTGTGTTCAGAGCGGGTATTACCCCAAGTGCTATGGAATTCATGGAACGCGAAGCAATTGAATACACGCTTAAGCATGTTCCCGATGCACACGTGAATCTAGAGGGTGTTGAAGCACATTTACTTATTGAAGTCGATGGTTCCAATGTAGAGTCGCTTATGCTCGATTGTGAAACCATTTCAAACGTGCTCATGGAACACGAATGCGGAGAAATACTCTTCGCAGAAGATCACAATCAGAAAGAGGCCTTGTGGAAGATTCGAAGAAAAGTAGGAGAAGCCGTGAAGTCACACTCCATCTACAAGGAAGAAGACACCGTTGTTCCTCGCTTTGAACTTCCTAATTTACTTCGTGAAGTAAAGGTCATTGGAAAAAGATATGGTTTTCGTTCTGTATGCTACGGCCATGCAGGTGATGGCAATCTGCACATCAACATCTTGAAAGATGAAATGTCAGACGAACAATGGAACACAACACTTCCGCTAGCCATTCGTGAAATATTCGAATTAACGGTTTCTTTAGGCGGAACACTTAGTGGCGAACACGGAATAGGGTGGGTGCAGAAAAACTACATGGACATCGCCTTCAACGAAGTGCAGCTGAACCTCATGAAGAAAATAAAGGAAGTCTTTGATCCAAACGGAATACTCAATCCGGGAAAAATTTTCCCGGATTAATTTTCATTATTTAATCAATAAACGCTTCGTAATTCTTCCAACTTGAATGGTATAAATTCCAGAAGAAAGATCACCAACAGAAAGTGTGTGAACTCCCGGCTGATTGAACGTTGAAGTCAGCACTAGTTGTCCCGTCGAGTTGTAAATAGTCACCAGACTTTTTCCCGATTGGAAGTTCTGAATGAACACTTCACTCTCAGCTGGATTCGGATAAACGATGAATTCACGCTCAGCAATTTCATTCACACCCACTAAAATCCATTGAAAATCTTCAGACGCAGAAGCGGCAGATGAACCACAGCCGTTTATTGCTGTAACGCGCCATGAATAGGTTTTTCCTTCCATAAATGAAAAGTTAGCCGGTAACACAACGAAGTTAGAAGTGACAGTCGTGCTGTACAATAACGTTCCGAACGTATTGTCGTTTTCAGCTAGTTCGAAAAAATAGGAAGTGGCTCCTGGCATTGCTGTCCAATTGAATTGGTAATCCAAAGCGTTGTATTGTATGATTGCAGGCAAAGACAATAGAGTTGGAGCAGCAGGTTGAGTTCCAACGGTAATTGTAAAAAACAAATCATAAGACTCTCCAAATGTAGTTAGCAATTGTAAGGTACAATTGTAGGTTCCAGTAGGAACAGTTCCTAAATCAGAAATAACAATGTTGTAGTTTCCTGTGGCTCCAATATTTACTCCGCTGAAAATCGGTAATCCAGGTATACCAGTTATGTTAGCAGTTAATGGAAATTGTAAGTCAGCATTTATTTTAAGTTGAAGGGTATCGGTCGACTGTCCGCATGCATTCAAATTGTTGTTTTGCAAATAGAGTAGAGTAGGACGAAGGACGAAGAACCCATCGTACATGCTTGTAGCTAAATTCACACCACTAGGCAGAAACGGATAATTGCTCCATGTTCCACTGTATTGTGGAAGATCATTCGCTGGAAATAAATCGAAATATCCAACTTCATTTAAAATGCCTGTGCTTACTCGCGATGCATCTAGAATGCGAACACCGCTTCTATAATTACTTTCATAAACGAATTGATCCTTTACATACAAGTTGTGATCAATGGAAGTATTGGTACTTAAATAATAATTCATGTATCCAATATTGTCTAAATCAGTAAAATCAAAAATATGTGTACGTGTCGTTGTTCCTAAATTCTGCTCATCCAACTCGTCGTCTACTAAATAGTGAGCCATGTCCTTTGTAAACCATCCTTGGTGAGTGTATCCGGTTTCTGGATAATTGTAATTATCTAAAAATAATATGTCCGTCGGATCGGTTACATTCAAAGTAACAACACCCCATCCGCTATTTCCATTGCAAGCAACAACAATAACATCGCCTTGGTGATTTACATCTGGACCATTATAGGTAAGAATACTACCATCGTGAGTATATCCAGCATCTGCATATCCACCAACAAGAATGGGTTGAAGTGGATTTGAAATATCAACTAAATGTGGACCGCCATTAAAGGTGTTTGAACCCATGGCCATCAAAATTTTGCTCACAGGATCAAGAGCTATAGTATGCGAATGTCCAAAGCCACCATAATAAGCCGATTCAATAAATGAAGTAGGAGTAGTCACATTGTCCAATTGCAGCAGATCAAAGACTTGCAGGCCGTGGCCACTAGCTTCACTGCCAACAAAACAATAATTGTCCAAGGTTTCAACATCTCTCCATAAACTACTACTCGTATGTGAAGGAAGCATTCCTAGATAAACCGGAGCTTCAGGTGTTGAAATATCTACGAAGGCCAATCCATTTGAAACTGCAACGAGTGCATATTCTTTTCCTGAAACAGGGCTTACCCATCCCCAAATGTCACTTGTATTGTCATTATTCGGATTACCACCAATTTGTGATAATGTCATGCGCGATAATAAGTCTACATTGTCGCAGGGGTAAATTCCTGCCATTCCACCAACACACGGCTGAGATGCTGCTGCTAACGCAGAGAACATTAAAAAAGAAAAGAATATGTTTTTCATTTAGATAATTGTTGGGGGCAAGATAAAAACAAAAAGCTCGGCATTTGCCGAACTTTTCAATATAATTTCAACTGAAACGGATTCTTAATTCGTTCTTGCGTGTTTCACACTATAGTAGGTTACATAGAAATATCCAATGGTTAGCATTAAGTGGAAAGGCATCAATCCAAAATCGGTGAATTCCCAATTGATTTTATTCGAAATAAGATCTCTTTCCGACCAGGTTAGAACAAATGGCCAAACCAATCCACTTGCGAAATACAACAACAAGATGAATTCAAGAATGGTCAATGGTGAAATCTTTGGAGCGCGATACTTCTTGTCGGTCCATGTTCCTTTTTTACCGGTGCTAATCGCAAACTTTGGTGTACGAACAAAGGCAGATTTCTTACCCGTTAATCCTTCAATTACCGCCACAGCGTTGTGTAATGAAAGTCCCATGGATACAGCCAAAAACAATGGAAAGTCAACAACGAATCGACCAAACTTTTGGAAGAATGGCATAGGCGGACGAGATACCCAGTAGAAGAATCCTAAAATGAAGAAACTCACCAAGAATGCCGATGCAATTGCAAAGTAGACACCATAATCATTAAACTGATAGAGGTTGTAATGTATCTTACCATCGAAATAGTGCTTAATAAAGAGCATAGGCATACTCAATATAGAAGTCCCTAAAATACTCAAGAAAACCACTGAGTTCATCAAGTGGAAACTAGCGTGTACCTTGTGAGCAAAGCCCATGTCTTTTGCGCGTAAAACCTTCCCTAAATTCTTACGTGTGCATTCAGCAGCACCTTTCGTCCAACGGAATTGTTGTGCCTTTAACGCATTCATTTCAGCAGGAAGCTCAGAAGGAGAACCAATAGCAGGAAGATAAATGAAATTCCAACCACACA
>Ga0114971_10003952_pt1 | contig 10054 bp, 8 predicted proteins | sample M_140625_MF_Meta_FD_87320 | JGI IMG/M metagenome (GOLD analysis project Ga0114971, IMG submission 87320) | Freshwater microbial communities from Lake Montjoie, Canada to study carbon cycling - M_140625_MF_MetaG | ecosystem: Environmental > Aquatic > Freshwater > Lake | place: Lake Montjoie...
CTCCGGCTTTCGGAAACCACAATGATCTTCCCGAGCGCCATGTTCTCCAAAAAAACCGTGTGCCCCGACCCGTGGGGCGTGTCTGCCAGAGGGATCACGACCACACGAGCGCGCCGGTACCAGCTCATAAGCTCCAAGGCCGGCACGTTCTGATAGATTTCAACACCCTGCCCGAATGACCTATGGGCGCGGATCTTGTCCGCATTAAAAGAATCCGTGATTACCACAAGCCGCTCTCCTAAAGGAAGTGCCTCCAAAAGAGTTTCAAAGTCCTTTCCGTCATTGGTTCCTACCGCCAGAATGAAACGTTCCTCCTGACACAGATGCGCTTTTTGAAAATAGCCACAGTCTACCAGCATCGGGAGAAAGGCCAGCCGGTCGGGCGCGACTCCAAAATGGGTCTCAATGGATGGAGACTGAGACTCAACAAGGGAAACAATGCGGTCCACCCCCTTGAGCAGCACCCGCCAGACCGCATTTCGCAAACCGATATAATTTTTCGGATGCAAAAGCGCTAGATTCAAAATGATAATTTTCGGGGATGCCACTCGCAGACGGCGTGCGAGGAGAAAGAAAAGCGCTGACACTTCGTTAACCGCTACGATGCAATCGTTTTCCGATGCATTTTTTAAAATCCAGAACGTCTGCCAAAGCCTCCAAACTTGAAGCCCGTAGGGAGTGAATACTTTTGGAAGGCGGCTGCTCAGCTCAACCTCAAACCCCAGACTACCGAGTTCAACCATTCCCCACAGTCTATGAGAGGGAACCAAGCCGTCGCGCACCAAGGGCACTTCGTGATGAACCGGAGACGGAAATGCGTACCAGAATTTCATCTTTCCGTTTTCAAATCGAACCCTCTCCGACTTTTCATTCCTCAGATATTCTCTCCGCACTCTAGTTCCTGAATCGGATGAAAGCAGAGAAGTGGTGGGGGCAGTTGAAGGGACAGCGCAACTTCCTAAATGCCCTTAGCTATTCGCGCAACCAGAGGTCGCCTCCTGATAGATGCGCCTGTAACTCGCAGTAATCGATTCCCATTGAAATTGTTCCACCCATTTCAATGGCCCGGCTAGCGGAGCGTCGTTCCGTGTCTCAAGTGATGCAAGCCATTCAAGCCCGCGGGCCAGCGCTGGCACATCACCAGGCACCACGTGACGGCACCATGGAGAGACAGGAGCAATTTCTTGCAATCCATCCACTGCGCTCACAAGCAACGGCTTGCCCGCCGCCATTCCCTCCAGCGCGACAATTCCCATCGGCTCCCGCAAAGATGGGACGACCAAGCCGGAGGCGCGCCCGAGCAACTGTGATACGCGGGCGCGGTCGGCCCGGCCCTCGAAACACACCCGGCCCTCAAGACCAAGGCCCGCGCACACGCCCCTCAGGTGCTGAAGCTCTGGACCGTCACCAGCCAGAACCAAACTGAAATTAGTCTTCGCGCGCCCAAAAGCATGGAGCAGCTCGGAGAAGCCTTTTTGAGGGACCATTCTTCCCATCGCAAGAAAGTACGGTGCAGTACTCCCTTGCTTGGCTTCTAACAGCAGCTCGGTCGTACTCACTCCATTGTAAACAACGCTGGCCCTGTTACCAAAAGAGATTCCGTGATAATTACTTAAATCGTTTAGTGTCGCCTTCGAGCAGGCGGTAACCCTGTCTGCGGCGAGCAGCACTCCCTTTAGAATCCGATTGTAAAGCGGAGAGCGCCCATACAGGTCCTGGGCGTCCATAGTTCGCTCCCCCTGGACACTCACAACAAGGGGTATCCGCAACAAACGCGCAATTTGCCAGGCGTACCAGGCGTTGGAGCTGACACATTGGACGTGAATGACATCAGCTCCGAACGCCTCCACGGTTCGAAGCACCGACCTCAGGATGTTTTTAACAGTGAGCCGAAAGCTCAGCCTCGATTTTAAGCCGCCCTCCGGAAGCCGAAAGGGAAACCGGTGCACTTCGACCCCCTTCCACCGTTCAAAGCTCGGCAGATTTCTAGGCCACCGGTTCGTGCAGATCATTGCCGCAGCGTCTGCTTTTCGAAGATGATCGGCCAGTTGTCCGGTGAGTTCCTCAACGCCGCCCAGACTGGGATGAAAGGCGCTTGGAAAAATGGCAACACGGTTCATTTCGCAACCACCTTCCGATTGATAAATGGCTCTGCTTTGGAGCGCCCCTGGTACAATGCCTCATAGGCGGAGCACACCGCATCCCAGGCATACTGCTGGGCCTCGCCGAGCCCAACAGCCTCCAGATGCCGTCGAAGAGATCTGTCCCGGAGAACCTGAACCAATGCGCTTCCCAAGCGGGATTCCGGCGCCACTAATCCGCAGGTTCCATTTTTAAGCACCTCCAGCGCTCCCAGATTGGGAGTGGCAACCACCGCCGTTCCGGAAGCCATTGCCTCCACGTACGGGATGCCGAAGCCCTCGTAACTACTCGGCAAACAAAAGACCCAAGCCCTGCGGTACAGTTCACAGAGCACATCAAAAGGGACCCTGCCAAACCACTCAACGCCGGGTCCAGTGGCAGGTTCCTCGCAAACCGCCCATAGTCTGGCGGTCGGCACCTTAGCCCTGACCTCGTTACAGAACACATCCAGAAGGAGTTTTCCCCGTTTGCGTCCACGCAGAGTCCCCACAAAGAGAACGACAGGCTCCTTCTCTTTTGCTTCGGAAGGACGGAAACTATCCAAATCGACGCCATTAGGAATCACATGACGCACCGAGGGGAGATAGCGGCGGGTATTATTTGAAACGGCCACGCTTTCATCACAGAGCTTGGTGGAAGTCCACTCACATGCGGCGAGGCCAAGCATCCTAGCCCGCTCGCGAAACCCGCGTTGATGCAAAAACTCTAAAAAACAAGAACCGTGGTAAGTGTGAATGTGCCTGGGCAATCTCTTGCCCCACAAAAACCAGTCATCGCCATGTGCATGCAGAACCTCGAAACCGGAAAAATCAACACTTCTCAAATCCCAGGGAAATGAGAATGTGCGGAACCGTGCGCGCGGAGGTATCAGGGTAAGATCATACAGCGCCCCCTCGCCCGAGGAATGCTGCGAGAACACTGTCACAGAGTGCCCCCGGCGAGCCATTTCATTCGCCATGTGATGCACCTGATAGCCGACCCCTATCTTGCTTCCTCCGGGGAGGTAGAGGGAGGTCATCGCAATTTTCATGAGACCTCCTGGTAAGATTTTTGAGCAGTCAAGACTCTGGCTTGGGGCTTCTTGAGCGGCCATCTTGACCCTAAGAATGGCTTTTCAAACACGCGGTAAAAGGCGCTTGAAATGACCAGTGTGATTACCGTTCCAACCGTATATCCAAGCGCCAGTTGCGGCAGTCCAGAAACGCCCCATTTCTTGCGGAACAACTCCATCAGGTACCAAGCGGTGGGCTGGTGAATCAGAAAAAAGCTGTAGGAAATTCGTCCCAAACTAGGCAACGGACCCCTGGTGAAAGGAATCTTCAACCAAGAGGGCGCAGAGCACACCGCGCATAAGAGGAGTCCATAACCGCATGCCAACTGAAGGTCACGCCAAGGCAGAACACTTGAAGAGGCAAACCTGTCCGCAAGTGCGACGACCAAGAGGATCCCGCTTGAAAGCGCCATTCCCCCCCACAAAACGCGCCCTACCGGCTTCTTTTTCCGAAGCGCTCCACTCACCCACAGGGCGGCGGCCATTCCAGCGGCAAACTGCATCCAGCGCCCTAAAAAAGTTATGGAAACCAAAAAGCCATTCAAAGGATCGGAGTCCTTCATGTAAATTGCAGCGCCGACGCGAAAAAGCAGCGACAGCAATCCTGCTCCCAGAATCGCCTTCACATGGAAGCGCCTCCAGGCGAGCACAAGGAGCGGAAAAACAGCATAGAACTGAGCCTCCAGCCCCATGGACCAAAAGGCGCCGGTGATCCCGTCCCAGGTCTCTCGAAACAGCGTGTGTGTCAGTGTAAGGTGTGTCAGCACCTGCCATAGTGAAGGGATCGGCTGCAAGTTTGCCTGCCAGCCGATCTGACGGGCAAAAAACACGAGCCCCACAGGAAGCAGAACCGCATAAGCAATGGCCGCGTAATAAGCTGGCAAGATCCTCCCCACACGTCTGGCGGCATATTCACGCCAGTCCCAAGGCTTGTCCCCGTTTGAGGCCAGCGGCCAGAACAGGCAAAACCCGCTTAAGACCATAAATAGATCCACCCCAGAAGGACCATCATGAACTGGGATCAGTGCATTAAACTGAGCACCAAAACATGACACAACCCACTCGGGTGACCCAGCAAACTGCCAGACGTGGTAGGCGTAAACCCAGAGAGCAGCGGCCCCCCGAATACTGTCCAACTCCACAAGGCGCCGCAGGTCATCGGCGCGATCAGTTACAGGACGAACCTTCAAGTGCACCATATGTAGTTGCGATTAGCGCTTGCGAGTCTCCCGAATGGCGCCCACCAGCACCTCGGCTGTATCAATCCATCTTGCCCGGCGGGCCCGGCGAACTGACTTCTGTTTTAGATCTCGAAGCTTGTCCGGGTGGCTAGCGAGATCCTCCAAAACATCTGCAACCTCATTTGGTCTGTCAGGATTCGCAAGCACTCCAGCCTCCCCGCATGACTCACTCAGACCGCCATGCGGGGAGGCCAGTACCGCCACCCCAGAGGACATCGCCTCCAACACCACCAACCCAAATGGTTCCTGCGAACGGGACAAAACCAAAGCTATGTCGTGGCGTCTCACCACCTCAGGCAGCCAGCGCCGAGGTACGTGACCGAGCCACTCTACATTTAATCTTTCCATGCTTTTGCTCAGGTTGAGAACAAACCGCTCTTCAGTGAGATTTTTGCGTTTGTAAAACCATCCCCCGCCAGCAACCGTCAGCGTCGCGGAGAGATTTCGTTCCTTTAAAATTCGAAAAGCATCGATTGCAGCATCCACTCCTTTATTCGGATCCAAGCGTCCTACGTAGAGGAGCCGGAGGGGATTTTTCGGCTTCTCCTCCTCGGGGAAAAACAGCGCCGGATCTACTCCGGCGTGGGCAGTGTGGACGGAGGATGGATCCACTTTGGATGAGGAGAGGAACCACCTGCGGATATAGTGGCTGCAGGCGAGAAATACATCGGTCCCACGAAGACCTGCTTCGGCTCTCCGGGTGAACCGACATTCGTTATGAAGCCAGGATACGACGACCGCCTGGGAAGAAGCTCGTTTGACCAATGGTGCGCTCTCTATATCATTCGCCAACACCACGGCGTCCGGTCGTAAACTGGCTAAAATAGCCCGAACGGACGACCAGTATTGGCCATAGTCTCCTGAGTCCCAGCTCATGACACGGGCCTGAAGGTGTTTAACAACACGCTTTAATGCGCCGTCCTGAGATTGAGGAATGCCGTGGACTCTTCCAACGGGGTACATGGGCTGTCCGTCGGAGGGGGCAATAATTTCAACGTAATGCCCCTGCTCCAGAAGCTCCTTGGCAACATTCATCGTGACGGTCGCAATCGCACCGCCGCTGACCGGTGAGTAAAACTCGATCGGCAGCATCACAAAGCAAATGCGCATGTTTTCTATAAGGTCACAATCCCCTCAAACTCCTGGAAAACTGTGCTCCAGGGCCTTTGCTCCGCCCTCTCCCTTGCTCGTCTTCCGTAGGTTTTCCTGAGGTCTTCATTTTCAAGGAGCACGCGCAAACGAGCCTCCAGGCCCCCAAGATCCTCGCGCTCGAACAAAAAACCCGCGCTACCGACAATCTCCGGCACTCCCCCGCAGGCGGCAGCCACCGTAGCCTGCCCGGTCGCCATGCCCTCCAAGACTGTCAACGGACAAGGATCCTCCCAACGTGAAGGCACCACATGGATGTCCGTATTCGCGATCCATCGAGGAACCGCAAGACGACTAATAAACCCCGGGCGCCGGACATTGACTCCCCGTTCGATGAGCTTTGAGGACATTCTCTCCAACTGTTCCTGATAAGGGTCACTCTGATGTGAACCGTAGAATCGGGAGCCAAGCAGCTGGACGTCAAAACCATTGAAATACTCTGAAATTCTAAGAGCCGCTCGAAGCAGGAGATCCGGGGCCTTTTGGCGATCCGTGCGTCCGACAAATCCGATCAGCGGCCTACCTCCATTTTCCTTGGGCTTAGGCGCAAAGCGACGGATATCCACACCGTTCCGCATAATATAAACGGGAACGCCAAAATAGCTCTCGTTCCAGCGCGCACAATAGCCGCTGACGGCCATGCACACATCCACACTTTCACAAAACCTCTCGCGCCACGGTGTCAAACAAGGGTTGCAGTTGTGGAACAAATGAAGGAAGCGCCCCTGCGGCAGCTTTCGCTTCAGGTATCCGAGCATTTCGGGATCGTTGTGGAAAACGAAGGTCGCCCTCTCCCAACCATTAGTCCGAATCACTCCAAGAATGCGCTCAGCCCAAGCCTCCTGCCTGACATGTCCCCAGCCCTTACGCTTGGATCGCCATCCGCACAGGCGTCCTGCACCCCGTATTTTGGGGGGATGCGGATATGGAACTTCAACGGTTCGCACCCACGGATACGAATCGGCAGTGCTATCCCGCGTCAGTACCCAGGGCTCAATCCCGAAGCATTGTGCAGCCCTGCACATCTCCCAAATCCATGTGGCGATGGCGCCGCTGTGAGTGGGAGTGAATGTGTCTCCTGTGGAGTTTATGAAAATGAGTTCCTGCTGCATGGAATCTGCCCAATGGGACACCTCCCCGAAAAAGAGAGAGTCGTAGCCTCGCATCGCTGCGCTGCGCTGCTGTCTGCCGACTAAGAAATGACCTCAGCGAAATTTCGCCAGCACCTGGACCAAGTAAATGTCTCGGCTCTAAGCCTGGCCCGAGACCCCCAGTGGCGGCGCTCTTTGGGATCCTGCACAAGGGCTCTTAACCTTGCGGCAAGACCCTGGACAGAGTCTTTTTGAAAAAGAAATCCGGCAGACCCGAGAATTTCCGGTGTCCCGCCGGTTTGCGATGCGACCACAGGAAGTCCGGCGGCCATCCCTTCCAGCAGACTCAGCGCACAAGGCTCCTCCCATCGAGACGGAAGCACATGAACGTCGGCCTCCAGTAAACGTGCTGGAACGTCGGCCCGAGAGACGTGGCCGGTGGTTCTAACGCGTGCACCCGCCCGCGTAAGCTCATCGCCCAGTCTACTGAGTTCCCTTTGGTAAGCATCCGCCTCCCATCTGTCCCAATGATTTGAACCAACCAGTTGGACGCAAATCCGCAATCCCTCACCGGCAAGTAAAAGGCAGGCCTTGAGCAATAGATCGGGCGCTTTCTCAATACCGGTCCGGCCAAGAAAACTGACGACCGTTTCCTCGGCTTCCCTTTGAGGACCGGGACGAAAGCGAACCAAATCCACTCCATTGTAGATGACCTTCACGGGTACGTTCCCATAAAACCGATGGGTTTCCTCGGCCACGTACCTGCTGACGGCAGTGACTTCGTCCACGCACTCCTTAAACTGCCTTCGGAAGCCGGGTTTTGCCTGCACCGGGTTGTGAAAATGGTGGATCACCTTTGATTGAGGAAACTCGCTCTTCACAAACACGGCCATCTTGGGATCGTTGTGCAAAACGAAGACACTCCGTGCGAGGCCTCTGTGCCTTACAGCACGAGCCACGTTACGGGCATGACGCCGGTGCTCCGCTTCGCGCCACCCGCTCAAGCGACGAATCAATCGCCGCCGCAGCCCTCTCCACCCATCCAAACTACGGATTTGCGGCTCGAGCAGGATCGTTTCCACCCCATCGAAAGATGGAACCGAGGCCTGTTGCGACATTACCAAAGGCGATTGCCCGTCCGCACCTGCAGCCTTGCAGACCTCCCAGATGTGCGTTGCGATCGCTCCGGACGCAGTGGGTGTGAAGGTCTCGTCACTGTTGTTGATCTGCACAATTTTCATCAGGCCTCCGTTCCCGCCTCTCCCAGTTCGTTCTGTGTGACAGGCCCCGCCGAGAATCCACCAAGCGTTTTGCTCGGACCTTTCTTCGTCTTTCGTGGTCCGTAATTCCCCCGGAAATGATCCCACAAACCCTCAGCCACAGTGCCCAGCACTTCAATCCGTTCACGGCCCTCGCTCCGCAGGGCAGAGCGCAGGTGCCTGCTCGTGATGCGAAGCAAGGCCGCCAAATAACCCCGACCGGCATGTTTTGAAGCCAGAAGCAGGCTGTTTCTAACAGCATAGTAGCTCCGGATTCCTAGGAGCTTTGCGCCTGATCGCCCTCCTTTGTGCAGGATGCGAGAGGAAGGCACGACCTCGACGCCCCACGATCGTGCACGCATTTCCAAGCACCAGTCCACGTCTTCCCAGGTCAGATAGAAGCGGTCATCCAGTCCACCGACCTCTTCCACCGCATCCATGCGGGCAAGCATCGCGCAACCGCTCACCCAGGGAGACGGGTAAGGCGCGGCGTCCCGTCGGGGATGAAGGAAGTTGTTATGAACGGCCTCCCCTCTTGTTAGGGATAGAAACGCCCCAGCAAACCAGACCTCGGAGGGAGAATCGTAGTAGTGTATCACGGGGGCAAATATCGCGCCCCGCGGGCTCATTTCGGCAGCATCCACCAAAGCCCCAATCGCACCCGGCTCAAGGGTGGTGTCATTGTTTAAAAGAAAGCTGTATTTCACGCCAGAGCTCAGGGCCTCCGCGAGACCCACGTTATTTCCACCGGTAAAGCCCAGGTTCTTTCCCGTCTGGATCATGCGCACCACAAAACCCTCTGCTTTGATGCGCTCCGCCGACCCATCCTCAGAACCGTTGTCCACGATGATGATCTGTTTGTTTGGATACCCCTCCCCCGCGAGTGATCGCAGGCATTCGAGCGTGTCCTCCACGCCGTTCCAAATCACAATGATGACAGCAACCCCAGGTTTCATCGGTTCAGTGCTCAACGGTCAATGAATCGCTGCCTGCAGCAGCATTGCGGGTGGCAATCGCGCGGGCATTTCTTTGGGGCGCAATACTCACATGATCTGGCAGTGAAGTATGGCAAACCCTCAGGGCCGGCCATACACCCCCGAAAAAAGGATGAAGATTGCGCATCCACCTCCAAGTCCACTTCGATGGAAGCCAGCGCGTGGCATAGTAGAGCCAGGCCCTCCAACTCGAGTGTGACCAGGAGGCCAGCTTCCGGCGCAAATCCGACGGTGTACGCGCCCACGAATTGTGGACGATCGCATCAGGCGCCTCTAAAAGACATTCCCTCACCTCAATCGCTGATGGCTTGGTTCTAAGCTGGATGCTCTCGTGATCTCCGCGCACTAGCGCCCTAAGAAACGGGCGCTCCGAGCGTCTGGAGTGTACAAGCTGCGTTCCTGCGCGCACGGCGACGGGTGCAATGTACTCAAAATGATCTTTTCTTTGTGAAGAGCAAACCTCCAAAGCACCGTTCTTAATCCTACGATAAAGCACCCTCATGGGCCACTCGAGACCGCTTAGACCGAGTGCATCAGCCCTGTCAATGGCGGCACAAAAAGTCCCGAGATTCGGCAACCACTCGTCCGTGTCCAGTTGAAGCACCCAGTCCGCCCCCTGGCTTGCTGAGGCCAGAGCTGTGTTCCGCTGAAGCGTGTCATTCACCATTGGATCTGCGGCAGGACTCGAATAACAGCCGCCCTCAAAACGCATTTTCCCCTTGCTGTCGATGGCCCGGAGCCTTGACAGGCATTCTTCCACGGGAATGGGAAACCCAGTCCAACCCTTGCCCGCTGAATCGTACGAGACGACAATCTCATCCACCGAGTCGTAATAGACTCCGACACTATGTTCGAGCCAAGTAGGGTCGGCTGCGAGGACGTAAGCGTTAAGACGTATCATGAGGAAATGTTTTGCCCCTTGGGTCTGCCTTGATAACCCGATGAGGCAACCACAACGTTCCGGCTGAAAAACTTTTGAACTCTCCTTCGCAAGCGCATCCAGAGGGGCGGAGACGGATATCCGACACCCTCAACTCCCCGGTGAATGTACGACGCTCGAGGATCCGTGAGGCGCAGCAAGCCCTCGTTCCGCATGTAGGCATCCACGCGCTTTTCAAAAATATCC
>Ga0114971_10003953_pt1 | contig 10053 bp, 9 predicted proteins | sample M_140625_MF_Meta_FD_87320 | JGI IMG/M metagenome (GOLD analysis project Ga0114971, IMG submission 87320) | Freshwater microbial communities from Lake Montjoie, Canada to study carbon cycling - M_140625_MF_MetaG | ecosystem: Environmental > Aquatic > Freshwater > Lake | place: Lake Montjoie...
ATATAAAATAAAAGAATGAAAAAAATAAAAATAGATATTGTAATTAATATAAATGTATTTCAAAAACCGTCTTTTTTATTAAAACAATTACAAAATATTTATGATAATGTATTATGTTCCTATTGTGTTGTATTGAATTGTAATGATTTTATGTTTCATGAACTAAATAAAATTCAACTACCTAATAATGTTTTTATAAATCATGAAATTATTAATAAAGCTAGATTTCATGGTTCTTTAACGAATGGTATCGTTTCTAATATGAATTATGCTATTCATCATTTTGTTTTTGAATATTTTCTTATTTTATCTGGTAGAACTATTTTTTATAAAAAAATGACTTTAGAAAACTTGTATATTTTAAATAAAAAGTGGAATTCTATTGAAGAAATGCAAACAACCCAAAAAAGTGAATTTAATAATATGGACACATTAATAATAGGTTGTTTAGGATTATTGAATGATGAAAATTGGAAAATAATAGAGGAAAATAAAAAAAATAAAAAAAATAAAGTAATCCAAAAAATAGATGGTTGGTGGCCGGATGGATGGTATTGGCCTTATTTTAAAAATACTAAATTAGCCCAATACTATTTGAATAATGGGTATCGTTTAGAGTGTTCTTATCATGAAGGTTTATGTTTTAGTTATAATGTTGTAAATAATATTTTAAACTTTTTTAATCGAAATTTAGAAATAAAAGATGACTTATTTAATTTCTATTGTTGTGTAGAAGAATTTGCATTACAAACTATATCTCATAATGAAGTAGATGAAACAAATTTAGAATATGGATTCAGTTTTATTGGTCAAGCAAATTGTTCTCCAGAATATTATGATTTTGAAAGAGAGAATACGTATCTATATAAAGTAGACCCAACCGATTAGCAGAATTTATATTTTTTATATTTTTAAAACAATTTAAAGAAATTTCTATTATTTATATACAAGTTATACAGTAATAATTTTAATAATGGTAAAGGTTTGTAGTATCACGAATTATCCAAAGGAAAAAGAAACCAAATATAATGAATATTTTGAACAATTTCAATATCCATTACATATTTTTCAAAAGTGGGCAATCGAAGGTATTATAGAAGGTAATCATGTCCTAGTAACTGCGCCAACTGGAAGTGGAAAATCGTTACCAGCCGAATTTTGCCTAGATTATTTTGTTTCTACACTAAAGAAAAAAGTCATTTATTGTTCTCCCATTAAAAGTTTAAGTAATCAAAAATTCTATGATTTTTCTCAAAAATATCCACATATTAGTGTAGGAATTATTACAGGAGATATTAAAAATAATTCTGATGCAGATGTATTAATTATGACGACCGAGATTCTTTTAAATAAATTATACCAAATAAAAAGTAATTCTACAACAACAACAACAACAATTTCTGTTAAAAATTCATCTGTTTCTTTTGATATGGATATTGAAAATGAATTAGGTATAGTTATTTTCGATGAAATACATATGATTAATGACCAGAATAGAGGGCATGTTTGGGAACAAAGTATTATGCTTTTACCAAAACATATTCAAATGGTTGGACTATCTGCGACCTTAGATAATCCAGAAAGATTTGCTTATTGGTTAGAAAACAGAGGTGCTACAAATACAAATATAATTTCTACAGAAAAAATAGTTTATTTAACTTCCAAAAAAGAACGTTCTGTTCCTTTAACACATTATTCTTTTATTACTGTAACAAAGGGAATTTTTAAAGCGATTAAAGATAAAAGTATTCATGAAGAAATAAAAAGTGTAATAAATAAACCTTTTATAATTCAAGATTCCAAGGGAAAATTTCAAGAAGAACATTATTTTAGAATGCAAAAAATGTTGAAAATGTTTGAAGAAAAGGATATTCGTGTAAAGAGAGAACATGCCTTAAATCAATGCTTAACTTTTTTGACTGAAAATGAAATGACTCCTGCGATATGTTATGTATTTTCTATTAAAAAACTGGAAATTTGCGCAAAAGAAGTAACAACGAATCTATTAGAATTTGATTCCAAGATTCCTTATACGATAAGAAGGGAATGTGAACAAATTATTCGTAAATTACCGAATTATGATGAATATTTACATATTCCTGAATATCAAAATCTAGTATCTTTATTAGAAAAAGGAATTGCGATTCATCATTCCAAAATGTTACCTATTTTAAGAGAAATTGTAGAAATATTATTTGCAAAAGGATATATCAAAGTTTTATTCGCAACAGAATCGGTAGCTATTGGGTTAAATTTGCCTGTGAAAACAACCATTTTTACAGATATAAATAAATTTGACGGAGAAAATTTACGTATACTACAAGCACATGAATACACTCAGGCAGCTGGACGCGCAGGTAGATTAGGACTAGATACGGTAGGTCATGTGATTCATTTAAATAATTTATTTCGAAATGTAGATTCAATCAGTTACAAGACTATGATGAATGGAAAACCACAAGCACTTGTTTCTAAATTTAAAATTTCTTATAATTTACTTTTAAACCTAATTGATATTGGAAACCATAATTTTGTTGACTTTTCTAATAAAAGTATGATAAGAGATGATTTAGATGGACATTTAAAAGAAATTTACGATGAAATTACCAAAGTGTCTTGTGAATTAGAAAACATAAATAACAACTTGAAGAATGTAAGAACACCTCTAAATACAGTAGAAGAATATTTAGATTTATTCGAAAAAAAACAGAATGCTGTTAATAAAAAACGCAAAGAAATCGAAAGAAAAATACAGGATTTAACCGATACGTATAAATATATAGAAACGGATAAAGAGATTGTAAAGAAAAGGGTTCAAAAACAGAAATTATTATATGAACTAGAAAATAAATATAAATTGGTAGAGAAAACCATTGATACTAATGTGGAAAAGGTATTGATTTTATTGGAACAAAAAGGTTTTATAAAGAAAGAAAATCTTCAATTAAATCTAACTTTGCAAGGTTCTATTGCTTCTCATTTGAGAGAGGTGCCGTGTTTAGCCTTTGCAGAATGTATGGAAACTAATAAATTATTTTCGTTTTCTTCTATACAATTAATTTGTTTTTTAAGTTGTTTCACAAATATTAATGTGCAAGATGATTTTAAGGATTGGAAGCCAAAAACAGAAGATTCACAATTAAAAAAAATATTAGAAAATATTCCATTATTGTACACTGAATACCAGAAAAAAGAAGAAGAATATCAAATAAATACCGGAACGGAATACACTTTTCATTATGATTTATTATATTACGTTGAAGAATGGACAAAATGTGGATGTATAGAAGAATGCAAGATAGTTTTACAGAAACTTGAATTAGAAAAAGAGATTTTTTTAGGTGAATTTGTAAAAGCATTATTAAAAATCAATAATATTGCATGTGAGTTGGAAAAAATAGCAGAATTAACAGGAAATATAGAATTTTTAAGTAAATTACGTGAGATTCCGAATTTAACTATGAAATATGTGGTAACGAATCAATCACTTTATATTTAAATTAAGTAATGTAAAAAATTAAAAATAAAATATTAAATATTAAATATTAAATATTTTAAATTTAATTTATTTAAAACATGGAATTATTTCAACGTAATGCAATTATAGCAAATAAATATATAATTCAAGAAAAAATAGGAAACGGGTCGTTTGGAACCATTTATAAAGGAATAAATCAAAGAACTAATGAAAAGGTCGCTATAAAAACAGAACTTATCGAACAAAATACGAAATTATTAAAAAATGAATCAATTATTTATCAATATTTAAAAGATGTAAAAAGTATTCCAAATATAAAATGGTATGGAAAAGATTCGACACATTATTATATGGTTATACCTTTATTAGGCGAATCTTTAGAACAATATAAAACAGATTGTAATCCTATATCTCTCGAAGTAATTCTTCAAATTGGAAAACAAATGTTGGATTTATTAGAAACTATTCATTTGAAGGGTCTTATTCATAGAGATATAAAACCAGACAATTTTTTATTTGGATTAGATAGTAAATTATATTTAATTGACTTTGGATTTTGTAAAAGTTATTTAAAAGATAATGCGCATATTTCTAATAAAAAAACAAGTCGTTTGATTGGAAGTGTAAATTTTGCTAGTTTTCATTCACATGAGCATGGTGAACTTTCTAGACGAGATGATTTGATATCTTTAGGTTATATTTTATATTATTTATATTATGGAGATTTAGATTGGTCAAAAATCAATATTCACGAGAATTATCAAGAAAATAATAAAAAAGTTTTTTCATGGAAAAAAAATATTGTACAAAAAACGAATTTAATTAATTTTTTAAAAAACTTTTTAGAATATACTTATCGGTTAACCTTTGAAGAAGAACCAAATTATAAATTTCTTAAAGATATTTTTGTAAAATAAATATCAATATCAAATATCATATATTTTGTTTAAAAGAATATAAAGATTAATAATTACATAGTATTATAAATAATTAATGACTTCCATTAGTGAAACATCAACTTCTGTAACTGTAAATGTAAATGTAAATGAATCTGAAAAATTTATTGGATGTGTGAAATGGTTTAATAACAAAGAGGGTTATGGTTTTATTACCATTAAGGAAGGAGATAAATCCGGGTCTGATATTTTTGTGCATCATAGTTCAATTAATGTTGAAAACCAACAATACAAGTATCTAGTCCAAGGTGAGTATGTTGAGTTTAAATTGGCCACAATGGAAAACAGTAAGCATCAATACCAGGCGTCTCATGTTTCAGGAATTAATTCTGGAAAATTGATGTGTGAGACAAGAAGAGAATTTAAGATATCTAGAACAAATTATAAAACAGTAGCGGTAGATAGAAATACTTCTCAACCAAACGTAGAACCTCAAGTTGTTGAAGCTTCTGAAGAAAAGGTTAAAATGCCGAGACAAGCAAGACCTAGTAGAGTTAGAGGGGAAGGACCGAGGGGAGACATTCCTAGAGGAGAAGGGCAAAAGAGTGAATGGACAGATGTAAAAAAACCAAGAAAGCCATATACAAAGAAAGAAACAGTTTCTAAGGCTGTTTAGAATAAAAATAAAGATTTAGAAAAAGAAATAATATTTAGAAGTTTATAATTTTAATTATTATTGGATGATTCCTTTTTAAAAAGTTAATATATTTTAATAATATATATGAATACCAGTTCAACTAGTAGTTTTACTTCATCGAGTCCTTATTCTTCATCTTCGTCAAATCCATTATCTTCGTCAAATTCAAGTTCTGTTCAATTAGGAGGAAAAGGTTGCCGTCATAAAAAAAGTCGTAAATGTCGTTTATGTAAAAAAGGTGGTGAGAATGAAAACACAGAGTCATATTCAGATTTAGAAATAACAGAAAATCCTTTAACAGAAAGTAGTTCAAAAAGTATGGATAATGAAAATTATGCTAATGTTGGAGGAAAAAGAAGACGTAAAACAAGAAAATCACGTAAAAGTAGAAAATCGAGAAAATCACGTAAAACAAAAAGAAGAAGAATGCATTAATAAAAAAAATAAATATAAATTGTAAAAAAAAATTATATTTATACTAATATTATGAAAAATTTTGATGTAAAAATAATGGAAGATGCGAATAAAAAATTATTACAAAATGAAAGTAACCGAAATGCAAAAAATATTGTTTTTATTTATACTCCAATAAAGGTAGGGTCAACCACATTAGTTTCATCTATAAGAATTTCAGCAATAGAACATTTTGTTGTATTACACATACATGATGAAGCATGTTTAAAAGTATTAACAGGAATAAAAGATGTATCAATAAATGATTTAATCTTATACAATTCTAGTATTGGGAAAAAAGTGTATGTTATTGATGTATATCGGTCACCAATCGAGAGAAAAATATCTACTTTTTTTGAATTAATTGAATTTCATTTTAATAACAGTGAAGAAGAAATAAACAATTATTCAATGGAAAAAATAAAAAATCGTTTCAATAATTTATTTTTACATATTGCAAATGAAGATTATATAAAAGAAAAATATGAAATTACTGTACCAGAAAATTTTGATTTTGATAAAAAATGCCTTTATTTACAAGAAAACAATGTTCATTATATAAAGTTACGTTTAAAGGATTCACCATTATGGGGAAATATTTTAACAAAGTTGCTTGGAAAAGAAATTATTATTATTAATGATTATGAATCATCCCAAAAAAAAATAAGCAATTTATACAGTAATTTTAAAAGTTCCTATAAAATACCAAATAATTTATTAGAAGACATTAAATCAGATATAAATTTAAATTATTATTATAATCAAGAAGAGAGAAATAATTACATAAATGAATGGACAGAAAAAAGAGAACAAGATACAATTGTTTTCAATATTTCTGAATATGATTTTTATTTAAAAATATCAAAACAAAACCGTAAAGAGTTTAATATTATGTTAAATCATTATATAGATATAGGTTGTAGGTGTAAAGTATGTGATAAAAAAAGAAAGGAAATATTAGAAAGAGTAAAAAGAGGAGAACACGTGAATGAAAAAATAAATCATAATGAGTTAGTATTGAAAAATGTAGAGAATATAAAAAGAAACCTAGAAAAGAGATTAATAGAAAAGAAAGTATTCCAAAAAAGAATAGAATCATCTCAGAATAATAAAAAGATGAATATGAGAATAATAAAAAAAGTTTAGTAAAGAGTAAAAATGGTAAAATAAAAAAAAAATTGAAATACTTTTGTTTTTATTTAAAAAATAATAAAAAGCAAAAAGCAAAAAGCAAAATTAGTAAAATTAGTAAAAATGATGTCATCAATCTCAAATATGATAACCGCTGAAATGAATTCTTGTATGGAAAAGATAGTAGTGAAAGCAATAAAAGAATGCAGTATGCATTATGGTTTTAATAGTGATGAGGCGATGTTTCGTCTGGGTTTGAAAGAGTGTTTAAAGGATGAGTGTTTAAAGGATGAGGATGAGTGTTTAAAGGAAGAGGTAAAAGTAGTAGTAGAAAAAAGTTCAAAAAAAAAAAAAATAGTATTACCTTATAGTGGTGAATATGATAATTCGTGTTGTTCAGGATTAGAATTGAACCACGGTCTTTATACTCAATGTTTAAAAAAGAAAAAGGTGAATGATTTATGCGAAGGATGTAATAAACAAGCATTAAAGAACACACATGGAAAGCCAGACTATGGAAGAATCGAAGAACGCCAAGAACAAGGTTTAATGGAATTCCGTGACCCAAAAGGAAAAAGCCCGGTAAGTTACATAAAAGTAATGAAAAAATTAGGTTTTAGCAAAGAAGAAGTCTTGGAAGAAGCGGAAAAGAAAAACAAAAGAATGGATGAAATTCATTTCTTAGAAGAAGAAGATAAGAATAACAAGAAAGGTCGCCCAAAGAAATCAAAGAAAGAATTGGAAGTAGAAGGAGAGACAAATGACTTATTCGCAGAATTAGTAGCATCATCTATTGAAATCCCGTTAAAAACTCCAAGCACAAGTCCAGTTGTTTCTTCCAAAAAACTAGCAACAACTCCTCGTCTAGAAGAAAAAGAAGAAATTCCAAAAGAGAAACCAGTAAAAGAAAAAGTAGTAAAAGAAAAGAAAGAGAAACCAGTAAAAGAGAAAGTAGTAAAAGAGAAAGCTGTAAAAGAGAAAGCTGTAAAAGAGAAAGTAGTAGAAGAAAGTCCAAAAGAGAAACCAGTAAAAGAGAAAGCTGTAAAAGAGAAAGTAGTAAAAGAGAAAGTAGTAAAAGAGCCAAAAGAAAAGAAAGAAAAACCAGTAAAGGAGAAAGTAGTAAAGGAAGTAGAAAATAATTCCGAACCTTCTACTTCTTCCGATAAAGAAGAAGTAGAAGAAGATGAAATAAAAGAAGAAGTAGAAGAAGCAGATGTAGTAAAAAGATTCGAACACGAGGGAATCAAATATTTAAAGTCAAAAAAAACAGGAATCATTTACAACATGGAACAAGAAGTAATAGGCAAATGGAATGAAGAATTGCAAAAGATAGATTTCAACGAAGCCACAGAAGAGGAAGAAGAAGAAGAATATGATGAATAGTAGAATAAGTATTTGAATATTAAGATTTGTAAGTTGTTTTATATGTTTGTTGTAATTTAAAAAGGCGAAAGCCTCTTTTTTTTCTCTCTTAGAACCCAGTCCCCAAAATACTTTATAAAAATTGCTACTCATTTCTTCAAATCATCACTCATTTCTTAAGTTTAAGGCAATCCTTTAAGTGGAATAAATAATGTATATATTAAAAGTACTTAAAGGCTGTCCTTATGAAAGGCTGCATAAAGGCTGCCTTATAAAAACCTTTAATACGGTATCATATGGTATTCGTAAATCAATAAAATGTAATGATTTTTATACGTTTTAAACAAAAGACAGAGAGAAGATTAATATATATTTTTTAAAAGGATACTTAAAGAAAGTTTCTCTCTAATTCAAATAAGAGAAAGCAAAATTTTTCTTTATACAATTGAAAATGATAATTCTTTTAAATATTAAAGTAACTCTTATACGTTTGAGATGGTAAGATTTCACACGTATATACTTAACAATAAAAAGGTATAATTTTATACGATTCTTTTTGTTACTCATTTCTTCAAATCGTCACTCATTTCTTTACAAAAGTCTTTAAGTAAGATAATATAATATATTTTTAAAGTACTTAAAGGGTGACCCCCCCCTCCCATATGAAAGGCTGCATAAAGGCTGCGCAAAGGCTGCATAAAGGCTGCATAAAGGCTGCATAAAGGCTGCACAAGTAAAGAAAATGTAATTAATTTTATACGTTTTAAACGAAAGACAGAGAGAAGATTTAATATATATTTTTTTAAAGGATTCTTAAAGGATTCTTAAAGAAGTTTTCTCTCTAATTCAAATAAAAGAAAGCAAATTTTTTCTTTATAGGATTGAACACTATAATTTTCTTTAAATATTTGAACAAGTCTTTTTCAAACAAAGTAAGAAAAAAAAATGAATTACGAGTTAAAGTGTAACCCTCTCTCTAAAATTTTAGTTAAGTTTAAAAATAAAAATGTCTAGTCTATACTACTATAAAATATTTATTAGAAATTTCCTCAATAGAGTCCGTATTAGCAAAGGTGATACTAGTAATATCAGCCCGGCAGAGAGAACAACGTGGCTTCGGTAAATTCAAAGTAGTTACCTGATGTTCTAGGTAATTTACCATACAAGTATTACAAACGGTATGATTACAGTTAGTTACCGTTTTCTCTTTGGCCGGTTTACAATCGACACAGATTGGGCACTCAAACTCGGCCAAATCGGTTTCTAATTCGAAAGATTTGGCTGTAATGTTGAGTTTTTTATGCGAATTCTGAACAGCATTGCGAAGACTGGACCGAGAATACCAATAGTACCACATGAGAGCTTTGATTCTGTCTTTTTTGTAGCGCATTTTTATTTCTTCCGCGGTCATCTTATTTCTCTCAACCAAAAGTTGGAGAAGACGGCCTAATCGGTTATGCATACGAACACTACATAGAAAAGTCATCAGAATACAGAGGTCGTGTAAGTTAATATTTCTTAAACTAAGAGCCAAATGCACTTCTCTTCTATCATGTTCAGAAGTGGTAATATTTAAAAGTCTTAGGTGAAGAATTCTCGCATCTTCTTTCGCTTTAGGACAGTTAGGTTGCTGGTGACCGGTTTGCTTGCAGTGACCGCAGCTTTTCTGTGCTTGACGAATAAAAGGAATACTCATTTCTTTGTTGAAGTTTACAAGTTGAAGTTTACAAGTTGAAGTTTACAAGTTGAAGTTTACAAGTTGAAGTTTACAAGTTTACAAGTTGAAGTTTACAAGTTGAAGTTGCATAAAGTATTTGAATTAATGCTAATACCTAGGATTTGGAAAAGTATTTCAATTTTATTTTATTTTAATGCATTTTGGAGAGAACTAATTTTTTTTCAAAAACTTTTGCGGCAAGTTGAAGTTCCTAAGGGCAAGTTGAAGTTCCTAAGGGCAAGTTGAAGTTCCTAAGGGCAAGTTGAAGTTCCTAAGGGCAAGTTGAAGTTCCTAAGGGCAAGTTGAAGTTCCTAAGGGC
>Ga0114971_10003954_pt1 | contig 10050 bp, 10 predicted proteins | sample M_140625_MF_Meta_FD_87320 | JGI IMG/M metagenome (GOLD analysis project Ga0114971, IMG submission 87320) | Freshwater microbial communities from Lake Montjoie, Canada to study carbon cycling - M_140625_MF_MetaG | ecosystem: Environmental > Aquatic > Freshwater > Lake | place: Lake Montjoie...
AATGATTTTTGAAATCTCCGACATTATATATAGCAACACCCGTATTTTTTTAATTCATTTCGTATACATGTATTATTTTCTATATAATACATTTATTGCTATGATTCTATTCAACCCTCTAATGATCCGGTGGATTCCACATGATGGACCCCTATAATATTATAAGAAGGTGTAAAGACGTCTGGTGTATTTTCCACAATAGTATCGTCGTCTTCTATATCCATATCTGTATCTGTATTTTCATCGTCTTGTTGTTCTACCTCTCTTTCTATGATTTCTCTTCCCAATACTCTTTCCTCTTCACTCTCTTCCTCACTTTCTTCCTCGGATTCTTCATAATCATCCGACTCACTCAATTCGTCATCATCATAATATTTCACTACATTTAAATGGCTATTCATAAAATTATCCTCTTCATCACGATGGTAGGATTTACACATACAATTATAAGAAACAACATATTTTTTTTTAAAACTACATGTGAAATCGGTTACATCCAGAATCATTCGTTTTCTACCAAAATTCTTATTAAAATTTACAAATTCTCTTAATTTCATATCCAAGATCATGTCAGCCTCATGTTTCTTATTCGTTTCTGTACTATATTTGGTATGTAAATATAAATTCAAATAGGGTTTCAATACATTCACTAATGTATCAGTGGAGAAATTTTTATGTATTTTCATTTTTTTGGTATAATAATTACTATTTAACATTGTAATACAAAGAAGTCGTAATTTATGATTGGGCGTTACTTCCAAATATTGTCGTATGGCATATTCCCTTATATTATCCTCGTTATCGTTCTTAAATGTTGTCAAATTAAAATTCGCTAAAAAAAAGGCGTGAAACAATGTCGGTATAATAATCGGTTTACTTTTCATAAAAAAATAAATATTATATAAATCCGCTTTATTGAACGGCATATTATTATACGGATTCTTACATGCTTTTGGCTCAGCAAAAAAATAATAAGTATTTCCCAAAGAGGTATTCAATAAATTCACTAAATCCGTTATGGTGAACAAATATCGTTTATTATTTTGAAATAAAACCATGACATTTTTATCCGTTTCTTGTATCGGATTTAAGAAAACATCGTGACTGATTTGTATTTCCGCATGTCGTAATTTATAATTTCTAAACAAACGGGTAATGATGAAATATTTTTTCTGTATAATGTGAAATAAATCAAAAAAATGGGTTTTGTCTTTTTCTGACATAAATGGATTATGTAATACACTTGCCAGAAATTTGAATTTATTTTTATAATGAAACAACTCATTATTTGCGATTAATTGGGCGAATAAATACATTATTGTTTTATTTTCATGATGCATAACACTTATATGAAAATTACGCCAATAATCCATATAGATCTCTGGTTCATTGAAATCTAAATTATAAATTAAAAGTACTTTATCAATTATTTTTTGTATTAGTATTTTGAATAAATGCATTAAATATATAAACATCATTCATTTTATATATTTTCACATAATTATATTATTATTCTAAACTCATTTCTTTTTTATTCTTATAGTTCCTGTACTTGTTCCTCTTCCACATCTTCTACAACAACTGACTCATTTTTTCGTTCCAACTCCTTTTGTAATAATAATTCATTATGTAATTTCATACTTTCTGGTTCTGCTACCTCGCGTTCATCAAAATCTACCATATCTTTTACACCAATCAAATTACCTTCCTCATCCATGGTTTGGGTCAACACATTTCCGGATTTCTCTGCTAATTTAATATTTTCTTCAATTGCCTTCTTCTTGGTTTCCTTGATGCGTTTTTCAAATTCTTGTTTGGCTTTTTCCTCATTCTTCACCTTTTCTTGGTGTAATTGGTTCAATTCCTCTTCCATGAATTCTACACGACCGGTCTTATAAGCATCAGGGTCCCATGGAATCCACATGCCAATTGGACCGACATAAATATCATGGTTTGGGTCATATTCACGCAACTTTTTACAACGAATTTCGGCTTCGTCTTGAGATGGGAATACGCCGCGAATTTTCAAACCTCTTACTGATGTTTGGAAGGAATGTTCGCGATTGAATTTTTCATTGAGTGCATCTTCCTGTTTGTCTAAGAAATTCTTATAATCATCTTCCGTTGTGTTTTCTTTTAATTTCGTTTCCTCTTCTTTGGAAAATTCATTGAAATCATTTAGTAATTCCTCAATATTTAGATTATATTTATAAGAAGCATAGTGTAAAAAATCATTAAATTTCGTCATGGATTTCACAAAATCCCATTGTTTTACAAATTGGTCGAATAAATAGGTTTCGCGCTTTTTTAGGATTTTTTCCGGAGAAATAAAAGACATACAGGCAAATTTTTGTCCGGCAATCGGCGCGTCTTCATCACATAAATCAATGTATTTAGGATTTGGTTGTCCGTTTTCTAATGTTTTTCTTTCAAAAGAAGTCATTTTATATATTTAAACGAAAATTATTGTTTAAGTGTTTTATACATTATATTATTTTATTTAGGATGTTTTTTTTTGTTTTTCTATTATATAAATTAAATGAGCGGTTTAATTGACATGTCCGAATTAGTAAAACGCATTATTAAATACCTTGTTCTTGGTATCTTTGTTGCCATTGTTGCCATTGTCATTCCAAAGAAAAGTCTTCCAGTTGAAGAAGTATTAGTTTTGGCACTTTCTGCTGCTGCCACATTTAGTATCTTAGATGTATTCATCCCAAGTATGGGTGATAGTCTACGCACTGGTGCCGGTTTTGCATTAGGTAGTAATTTGGTGGGTGGCCTTAAGATGGTCGGCGTGTAGGGAAACCAATCCAGGGAACCTACGGTTCCCTCGGACGCTCCCTCCCTTTTCTAGGAAACCAGGTCCTTTTATTGTTTAATGCAATAATAATAAAAAATTGATTTTTATAAATAATACAAATCAATTGAAACAAACTAACATGGAAAATATATTATCCAAAATAACATTATTACCAAAAGAAATACAAGACATTATTAATGAGTTTAATGTAGAACATAGACCTAAGATGCAACCTGTGTTTCAAGTTATTCGTTCGTTGGATTTAAAATGTTTTACATGTGATGCATATCTATATGATAAACCAAGAGAGGATATTGTATATATTATGAAAAGAGTATTCGTGTGTTCGGATAAATGTGAAATTATAGCAATTGAAGAATTAAAAAATGTCCCCTAATATGTGAATAAATGTATAATTATTTGTCCCATTTTACACCTTCAACGATGTAAACATAAAAGGGAAGGTTCGTCCAAGAGAACCGTAGGTTCCCTGGATTGGTTCCCCGGATAAAAGGAAGGGGGTCGTAGGGAGGGGGCGTCCGGGGGAACCGTAGGTTCCCTGGATTACACGGAAGCAAAAAATTCCCAATCCAAATCCTTACATACTTTCTTCCATATCATGTCCTGTTCCAATTGTTTCTCCCGATCTTTCATCATTGGAATATACGGCAAATACTGGGTCTGATCCAATAAAACACATAATTGATACAATGTATACGTATAATTGAAAAAGTTAGTACGATTTGCCGGACAATGTGTGGCCCATGGTTTCTGTATTTCTATAAACAATACACAAAGCGTCTCGTGTAATTCTTCATTCATAATAGGTGGTTTAATACCAAAAATAGAATTGATATATTGAATATGTTCAAAATATTTATTCAACCCTAATTTACGTAATATATCACGCATTTTATCATAATTTATCAGGGATATATCCGTAATACGTTCTTTAATAATACGAGCACGGATTGCCTCTATAACCTCCTCTGGAATTTGGGTCGTTTCTTTGGCTTGAAATTGCGATAATATTTCTTTGAAATGATTCAACCGAATATACGCTGTATAAGAGACTTCATTCGGGGGTTCTTTGTTGGTTGGTTTTGAACTATCAATAATATATGTAATATATTTACCACATTCATTATTATTACAAATTAATATACCTTCATCTTCTTGGGGTATGAGTTCGCCCTTTCTACATTCTTCACAAATATCCGATGGAATAATATAGTCTTGTATATGGATGACTTCATTATTCACATTACGCCAATAATTTTGGAATATTTTTTTAGATTGACTATATTTTTCACTATTTAAATCCGAGGTTTCATCGGTTTTACCTTTTATTTTGAAAAACGAATTGAGGATTTTTACATTTTGATTATTATCGCCCGATGAAATCTTCTTTTTTTCTTCAAAATAATTAAAAATATATTTTGAATTATCCAATAAATATTTCTTCTTTTCTTGTTTCAATTCTTTTATTTTGGATTTAATATCCAAAATTTTATCGCGAATTTCCATATAAGCATCTATTTGGTGGTCTTGTAATGTTGGAATAATTGCTTTTAATCGCTCTTTTTCTGCTAATAAACGAGGTATTGTTTCGGTTTCATTTTCATAGAATAGGTTTAATAGTTCCGTATGTTTTTCATCAATGGTATTTATTTGTTTAGGGGGAGGTTTTTTTTGAATATTTTGGTTCATTGATTATAAATTTATAGTAACGTTTTTATATATTTTAGTTGAGTATATACAAATTTATATCGTAAAAATCGTTAATTTCGTATGTAAAACTATTATATACGAAAATGTCCGATGAAAATATTTCTACCAAAATATATTTAGAAACTACGAAAAATATACAAATGGACCGGAAACAATTTCAAAAAATGATGTTTATTACCAACGCATTAGATAACGGATGGACGGTTAAAAAACGAAATGACAAATATATTTTTACAAAGAAACATGAGAACCAGCGCAAAATCTTTCAGGAAACGTATTTAGAGGATTTTATTATTGAGAACTCTTTTGTATAAGGAGCATTGGTGATTTGTTATTTATGTATAACCATATCTGTTTATATTTGTACCCGTATTTAATTTTTGTGGAAATAATATATAAGTATATATTATATAAGAATAATTGTAAAATATGGATCTAACACCTTACTTTACTACATTAGACGAACAATTAATATCGAAAAGTATTGAAATGAATGAAGATTATTCAGCTATTAAATGTTTTGTTTTTTTTCCGGATTGTCAAAATCCAAATTCTCCTAAAATTTTATATCTTACATTAGGAGAAAATACATATAACACAGTAATTTCTGATATACATCACGATGACGATGGGGTTAGAACAGCATGTGATTGGAACCCGCTTTATGGAATTGATAAAACCAATATATATAATGAATCACAAGGATTAGCAATGGCAATGGATAGAATAACTACCGGTTTTTCTAGCGGAACTTCGTATTTTACATCATATAAATATCCAAAAGATATGCGATATGATATTTTATCGACTTTGCCTGAAGCTTTTAATATGGCTATTAAAATTTCTATGGAAAAAAATGATGCTGATAACCAAAAAGAAATTGATGTTTTGGTTGGCAATGATGCTTTGGTTGGCAAATCTTATGCGGCGGATCATGGTGTTTCTTCTACTATGGTTAGTATGGCAGCTGGCAAGAAACATTGTTTAACGGTAGGACATTTTTATGACGTTCGTACAAAAGATGAATTTGATCCAGATATTATTTATCCCACTACACTTTATGAATATAAAACAGTTGGTTTTGGATTTATATTAAATCAATTCTTATTTTATATTGTTGGCAATGATGATGTTGATCCTAATTATATAACATTTAGAGTAAGAGTTTTACATTCATCCGGCGAACATGATTTCATAGGTCCATCACAATTTAATGCTAATATCGGACCTATTTCCAGAAATGAATATTGCCATATTAATGGAATAATTGGAGGTATAAATGGTTTGACACAATTTCAAAGAGCATTGTTTAAAGTCGCAGCAGATAGGGTAGTATTGGCGCCTATGATTTATTCTATATACGGCAAACAAATACCTGAAATGATAATAGGAGCAACTCATGATAAATTGGCATTTGCTTCATTAGCAGTTGTAAACGTAGAAGAATACGTGAGAATATGTAATGTGGATTACAATGCTAGTTTCGCTTTGTCACTTGGTTGTATATATGCGAGAACAGTATTAAGAGAATTAACTGAGAAAATACTAAATTCGATTATACTAAATACGATTACCGGTCAAGCCGTAGCTCCGATTGACGCAGCCACATTAGGCAATGAAAAGGAGGCAATAGTATTAAGTATTCCCCGAACAAGTAATCCTGATGTAATTGAAAAACAAAACAAAACAGCCGAAATAGCAGAGCTCCAAAGAGTATTAACTATTAACGCAGAATTAATATCTACGACAATCCAAAACTTACGTAATGCGATTGCTTTATTTACGGCAATAACTAATATAAGTATTACAAGATCTTTTAATGGTAAAATAGATGATATTATAAAACTTTTTAATGTTATAATAAAAACAGGACTTCATAAGGATGTTGAAGACCAAATATTTACTCCAACTATCTCATTATTATTAGATGTTAAAAATAATCCAAGTTATAGGGAAACACATAAGTTTAAAAGAAAATTTTCTCATTTAATGGGTCTTATTCAGCACTTTGACTTAATAAACAAATTAACTCAAGAACAAGAATTAATTGATCAAGAACAAGAATTAATTGAAAAAAGTATGAATGTAGAAAGTATGAAGGGTGGAGTTGGAAAATATAAAGAAAAATCACTTAAAACAAAATCACTTAAAACAAAATCACGTAAAACAAAATCACGTAAAACAAAATCACGTAAAACAAAATCACGTAAAACAAAATATCATAAACAAAAACTATCCAAATGTCTTGACAAATCCCAGATAGGGAAAAAACGCCTCAATTGTTTAAGAAAAATGTATCAAAACAATATAAATAAATTTTAGTCTATAAATGTTTTGTTACGAATATTGCAAATTTTATATACTACACAAAACATTTGCATTTCCATAAATGACATAAAGATAATATGTCATTTATAATATCATGCCGGACAAGAAAAAAATAGAGAAATACGAAACCGAACGTAATTTGATTTATGAACGATTAATGAATATGTTGAATTACCACGAAGATCATTCATTTACGTTGGATGAAATAGATAAAAACGCCGAATTACAGAACCAAATAGTAGGACTCACTGATGATATACGTAAATATTATTCAGCCAGTGGGTGTCGTGGTTGTCGTGAAGAACGCGGTTCTAAACGACCATTTATGAGTATCATAAGATATATTGTTAGACAACATCACAAAACATTATATTCTACGGAAATTGCCATTCCATTGGGCGATAATAAATATAAAAAAACGACCAAATATAAAATTTTCTAATGGAAATTATCATAATATAAATGTACGACTTCTATGTTTATAACGAATATGATTTATGTCATTTTCCGAATATAATAATTATGGGTGGGTCCAATCTTTCTTAAAAACGCCGAATTTGTTGCGAAAATGCCTAAATATTTTACGAACCAAGATTTTGATTCATTTATGCCTCTACACAATTAATTATTTTGAATTTATTTTGAATTTATTTTGTATTACATGGAAGAGGGATTCATATAAAATTTCCAAAAATTTATTTTTAATTTATAGTAGACAAAATGTGTATTTTAATTCATTTCATTTTTATTTAGCAATTTCTTCTGAAATTATTTTCTTTGTATATTATATAAAGCATAAACCGGTACTATGGGAGGAGCTTTAATGCAGTTAGTCGCTTACGGCGCACAAGACGTTTTTTTGACAGGAACCCCAGAAATCACATTCTGGAAGGTATCATACCGCAGACACACAAACTTTGCCATGGAATCAATCGAACAAACCTTCTCAGGTCAAGCAGATTTCGGTCGTAGAGTAACATGCACAATCTCCAGAAACGGTGATTTGGCATACAGAACATACTTACAAGTTACTTTACCAGAAATCAACCAATCCATGAAAACCTCAGGATCTGATGGTGTTTATGCACGTTGGTTAGATTACATTGGCGAACAATTAATCGCCCAAGTTGAAGTTGAAATTGGTGGTCAACGCATTGATCGTCAATACGGTGACTGGATGCACATCTGGAACCAATTCACTCTATCATCCGAACAACAACGTGGATACTTCAAGATGATTGGTAACACCACCCAATTGACATACATCACTGATCCAGCCTTCGCAGCTGTTTCAGGACCATGTGCCTCATCAGGTGGACCATCCCAAGTCTGTGCACCAAGAAACGCACTTCCAGAAACCACTCTTTACATTCCTTTGTTATTCTGGTTCTGCCGTAACCCAGGTCTTGCTCTTCCATTGATTGCCCTTCAATACCATGAAGTTAAAATCAACTTAGATATTCGCCCAATTGGTGAATGTTTATGGGCTGTCACTACACTAGGATCATCATCCGGATCAACTGTCTCTGTCTCATCCGCATACCAACAATCATTAGTTGCTGCCTCCTTATACGTTGACTATATCTTCCTTGATACTGATGAACGCAGAAAGATGGCACAAAACCCTCATGAATACTTGATCGAACAACTTCAATTCACTGGTGATGAATCAGTCGGATCATCATCCAACAAAATCAAATTAAACTTCAACCATCCATGTAAAGAATTAGTCTGGGTCGTCCAACCTGATGCCAACGTTGATTACTGCTCTTCCCTTGAAGGTGGATCAGTCTTATACAGAACATTAGGTGCCCAACCATTCAACTACACTGATGCCATTGATGCTTTACCAAATGCCATCCATGCTTTTGGCGGTCCTGCTGAAACATCTGGTGTTAACGCATTCATCAACGCCTCTGGTCTATTCCAAATGCCAGGTGCCACTGATGCTTCCGCATTCAGTTCTGCCGATTGGGCCAGTGGAACCCAAAACGCTGTTCCATTCACCGCTGATGGTGGAGCAGTTACTGGTTCATCCCTATCTGATGCTGGTACATTCGTATTAGCTGAAACCGCTCTTGACATGCATTGTTGGGGCGAAAACCCAGTTGTAACTGCCAAATTACAACTTAACGGCCAAGATCGTTTCTCTGAACGTGAAGGATCATACTTTGATGTCGTCCAACCATTCCAACACCACACCCGTGCCCCAGATACTGGTATCAACGTTTACTCGTTTGCTCTTCGCCCAGAAGAACACCAACCATCTGGCTCATGCAACTTCTCCAGAATTGATAACGCTGTTTTACAACTTGTTTTATCATCGGGTGCTGTTGCCGGAACTGCCACTGCTAAAGTCAGAGTCTACGCCGTCAATTATAATGTGCTAAGAGTGATGTCGGGAATGGCGGGTATCGCGTACTCCAATTAATGAGTGGGGTTCTGACCTACATTTTAAAATAATAGTAATTATGACCTACATGTTTTCTGACCTACATTTTAAAATAATAGTAATTATGACCTACATGTTTTCTGACCTACATTTTATAAAAAATCATTGATTTGTATAATTCATATACATATCAATTAAGTGTTAGAACCAGACGCTTTTGATCTATATGAAGCAATTTCTTTTGCACGAATCTTTTTATATTCTTCTTCTCCGTATTTTTCTTTAAGTTTTTCACGTTGACGCTGTTTATAAATTCTATTTGCTTCCTTAATTTCTTCTATTGATTTTTTTGTTTTATTTCTTGGAATAATAGTATTTACTAATTCGTTTTTGATAATTTCTTTGTTTTTGATAATTTCTTCGTTTTTGATAATTTCTTTGTTTTTGATAATTTCTTTGTTTTTGATAATTTCTTCGTTTTTGATAATTTCTTCGTTTTTATTATTTTCTTCGCTATTCATTATATCTTTATTTTTTTCATATATTGCTACTAATTTATTTATAAATTCATGATAATTCCATATGTTTTTCATGTAGTTACATTCGCCACAACACGCATTTATATTATCCAACACATATCCTTTATTATTATCCATTCTATCTATACCATTTGTATTCTTTTCATCACTTTGTTTACCACATAAAAAACAATCATATTGAATAATATTATCGTAATCTTCTTTTGTAATTGAAAAATCTAATTGTTTTTCTAACGCTCGAGATTTATAATAATTGT
>Ga0114971_10003958_pt1 | contig 10040 bp, 10 predicted proteins | sample M_140625_MF_Meta_FD_87320 | JGI IMG/M metagenome (GOLD analysis project Ga0114971, IMG submission 87320) | Freshwater microbial communities from Lake Montjoie, Canada to study carbon cycling - M_140625_MF_MetaG | ecosystem: Environmental > Aquatic > Freshwater > Lake | place: Lake Montjoie...
ATGTGTTTAATTTTTCAATTTTTCGTGTAACATAATCTAGCAATTTTTCATCTGCATTAAAGTGTACTGACTGAATGTTAACGTTCATAGTAACTCACATTTAAACGGTTAATGAATAAAATATTTAAAAGAACTACAAGCCAAAAATCTTTTAAAACTGGCTCATTAGGAACTACTAACAAGTTACAACAAATAATAGTTAAGGAACCAACAATTTATTTTTTTATTTACTATTTTAACAGACTGTAAAACAAAAGCGCACTAATGCTTTTAGGCCTTTGGATGTGCTTTATTAAAAACCTCTTTTAATTTTTCAATGGTATTGTGGGTATATACTTGTGTGGCGGCCAAACTACTGTGCCCTAATAGTTCTTTCACTGCATTCAAATCAGCACCATTGTTCATTAAATGGGTTGCAAAACTATGTCTTAAAATATGCGGACTCTTTTTTTGAACGGTGGTTACCTGCCCCAAGTATTTCTTTACAAAGGCATATACAGCCCTTGGTTGTAACGGCTTTCCTTTTGCTGATGTAAATACCGTTTTAATAGTAGCGCTCTTTGTAGGCCTGTTTAATTGATACGATTCTAATTCTTTTACCAAAGCAGCATCAATTGGAATGATGCGTTCCTTATTTCCTTTACCCAATACTTTTACTTGTTTCAACGATGCGTCTATTTGCGTTTCTTTTAATTGAATCAATTCACTCAAACGCATACCAGTTTGGTAAAAAAGCAATAAAACCAATCGCTGTGTTCTACCCTCCCATGTATCAGGGAATTCAACGTGTTCAAATAAAGTATGTACCTCCTTTTCTGAAACGAAAACTGGAAGTCGTTTTTTTGTTTTAGGAGAAATAATCACCCCCATTGGCGATGTTTTAATCAGGCCAATTTTTAATTGGTATTTAAAAAAAGATTTTAGGGTAGATATTTTTCGATTAATAGACTTGGCACTGATTTCGTTTTCTTTAACGCTAGCCAACCAACTTCTAATAAACATGGCAGCAATTTGGTCTAATGCAGGATTATCGAATTGATTAACTAAGTATTGAAAGAATTGCTCAAGGTCGGTTTGATAGGCTACAATGGTATGCTTAGAGTACCGCTTTTCGAACTGCAGGTATTCTAAAAATGGGGCAATTTGCGGATAGTCAGTAATGGGCATAAAAAAGTAGTCTGAAGATATAACATCAGACTACTACTAAATATTGTGGAAGCGGAATAATAAAAGAAAATAATTAAGGAATCTTCCTTGAACTATCCTTCAATTTTTCCGCTAGCAATTTGTTGCTTGTAAACCGCTTTAAGGATTTCACCTCTACGTCTTACCGACGGCTTGATGAAAGCTTGGCGCTCTCTTAATTGCAATAAAGCCTTAGATTTTTCGAATTTCTTCTTGTACTTCTTAAGTGCTTTGTCGATGTTTTCGCAGTCTTTTGAATCAATAATTAACATATGTTGTATACCTCCTCAGGCGTTTTTAGGACGGCAAAGATAAGGTTTGATTTGAAAATTCCAAACGAAAATAAATATGCCTGAAAAAATCTTATCCCCATTCAATTTGCAGATTTATCTTGCAGCCATGTTTACAGGAATTATTGAAAGCACCGGAAAGGTTGTTTCTATTGAAAAACATGGTACTAATACCAGTTTTTGGATAGCATCCCCTATTTCAACTGAACTAAAAATAGACCAAAGTTTGAGCCATGAAGGTGTTTGCCTTACAGTGGAAGCCATTGAAAATGGACAACATCGGGTAACTGCTATTGAGGAAACACTGCGTAAAACCAATTTATCTGGTTGGAGTGTAGGCCATTCATTGAACTTAGAACGATGCCTTGTTATGAATGGGCGTCTTGACGGTCATATTGTTCAAGGACATGTAGACGCTACAGGCACTTGCACCAAATTAACCATACTTGAAGGCAGTTGGGAATACCGTTTTTCATTTCCAGAATCATTCAACCACTTGATCATAGATAAAGGATCCATTGCCGTGAATGGCACTAGCTTAACCTGCTTTGATGTTACAAACAATGAATTTAGCGTTGCAATTATCCCTTACACGTTTAATCACACAAGTATTCACCAACTACATATTGGAAGCATTGTTAACCTTGAATTTGATATTCTAGGCAAATATGTTCAGCGCTGGTTGCAAGTAAAAAATTAAATAGACTTTCCTTTTAAAGCACCGCTTACGGCAGCATCCATTGCACGCTCTGCAAATGGACGTGAAATTTCATTTAACTCTTCTATCTTATTCTGAATCAAATTTTTATCATTCATTGTTACTGCTAGCTGAAGTGCTTGCATAGCCCCTGCAGTTGCCAATATTTCTTCGGATGTTAATAGTTGTTGGTTCTTAGATATAAACTTTTCTGTTACTGCTAATATCTGCTCTGCCTCTGTGGTAGCTTCTACCAATGCCCTTGTTTGCATATCATCTTTGGCATGGGTTATACTGTCCATCAACATCCCTTCAACTTGCTCATCGGTTAATCCATATTGCGGCGTCACTTCAATAAACTGTTCTATTCCACTGCGTAGCTCTTTGGCTTTTACCACTAATATTCCATCGGCATTGATCAAAAAACTGATTTCCACTTTGGGTAATCCCGCAGGCATTCCTGGTATACCTGTTAAATTAAACTCGGCTAGCTTACGATTATCCTTTACCATGTCTCTTTCACCTTGGTAAACAGAAATACGCATACTTCCCTGCCCGTCTTTGTGTGTGGTATATTGGCGTCCAACACTGGTAGGAATTTTTGAGTTCCTTGGAATTAAAACATCCATTAACCCGCCCATTGTTTCTATACCTAAACTAAGCGGCGTAATATCGAGCAATAAAAAGTCTTTGTTATTCCCTGCAAGAATATCGGCCTGAATGGCTGCGCCTAATGCAACAACCTCATCGGGGTTTACAGAATCGTTAACCGGTTTTCCAAAAAAAGCACCCACCGCTTGTTTAATGGCTGGAACTCTGGTACTACCACCTACCATTACAATAGTATCAATAGCAGCAGTTGTTAGCTTAGCATCTTGCAATGCAAGCTCACAACATTTAATAGTTTTATTGATTAAACCTATTATAAGTTGCTCAAAATCAGTTATTTTAATACTTAATACTTCTCCATTCCAGTTGGTAGAAAAATGATCATGTGTACTCAAATGTTTTTTAGCTTCCTCTGCTTTTAAGCGCAATGATTGCAATAAAGACTGTTGCTGCTGGAGTTCCTCCATGGTTATTTCGCCTTCAGTAAGCCAATACTCCATAATAGAACGGTCTATATCATCTCCGCCCAAATAGGTATCGCCATTGGTACTAAGCACTTCAAATATGCCATTACTAATATGTAAGATGGAAATATCAAAAGTACCACCCCCTAAATCATATACGGCAATGGTTTTTTCTTCGTTTGGCCTTAATCCTAAGCCATAAGCCAAACTAGCCGCAGTTGGCTCATTTACAATGCGTAAGACGTCTAAACCTGCAATTTTACCTGCATCTCTTGTTGCCTGTCTTTGCGCATCATTAAAATAAGCGGGCACGGTTATTACAGCCTTTGTAACTGGGGTTTTTAAAATATGCTCGGCCCTGGTTTTTAGTTCTTTTAATATGAAGGAAGACAATTCAATGGGCGAGAAAAACTGGTTGCCGACTTGTACTTTTACTAACGATGCTGTATCGTCATCAATTACTTTATAGGTAAAGAATTGGGCATTGTCTTTAATATCTTGGTAACTTTTACCCATTAAACGCTTGGCACTAAAGACGGTATTTTTAGGATCGGTCTCTAAAAAACTTCTGGCCTGCTCCCCTACAGTTGGATTGCCAAACCCATCAAAATGCACAATACTTGGCACCAAACTACTAGAATTAAATTCTTTTAATGCCACAGGCTGTTTGGTTTCGGGATGGATAATGGCCACCAAACTATTGGTTGTACCTAAATCTATTCCTACAATCATTTCTGCTTGCTGCAAACTGCCTGTTGCTATATTGATGCCAATTTTTGCCATAAATTAAAAAGTCTTTGTTGATGAAAGCAAAATGCCCATCTTTTTAGAGGGGCAAATTTAGAACAATGCATTGGGCTGAAAGTTGCGAATTCAGGAATGATTAAGCGTTGGATCATTTAAATTAGCATTCCACCACCGTCGTTTTACTGACCAAATCGTGCAATGGCTTACCCAAAACTGCCATAAATAAAAAATCAATTAGGGTTAGGCGAATCAAACTTCTAACAAGTATTTGCCACAATAAGGGCTTATTTCCATCTAATCGAACAACTTTGGTAGCAGTGACCCATTTGCCTGGTGTTCGGTTAAACGAAGCCTCCCAAAAGGTATAATACACAAAAAGGGCTCCTGCAACAAACCACCAAAAATTAATGGGCCTAAAATTCCAGTTGTACACATAGAAGTTCCAAAATCTAAACGTAAAAAAGCTCAGAATGAAAACAAGAAATCCATCAATTATGAAATTCAGGATACGGGTACCATCGCCAACTTTGTTCATAGTTTTTAAATTGCTGTAAAATTATTGGCTTTATGTCATTAATTTTTCAATAAGCATCCAAATGAAGTAATTACTTTTGTTTAAATACAAAGGACGATGGATTTAATTGATGAATTACAGTGGAGGGGCATGGTGCAAGATATAATGCCCGGAACCAAAGAACTTTTAGCAAAAGAAATGGTATCGGGATATATTGGTTTCGACCCAACATCCGATAGTTTGCATATTGGTAGTTTGGTGCCTATTTTATTATTGGTACACCTACAAAAAGCAGGTCATAAGCCTTTTGCTTTGGTTGGAGGTGCAACAGGAATGGTGGGTGACCCAAGTGGTAAAAGCGAAGAACGTAATTTATTAAGTGAAGAAACCCTTCAATTTAACCAAGAAGGCGTTCGCAAACAATTAAGCAAATTTTTGGATTTCAATAGCAGCAAAACCAATGCAGCAGAATTAGTAAACAACTACGATTGGTTTAAAGATTTTAGTTTTTTAAATTTCATTCGTGATGTAGGCAAGCATATTACCGTGAATTACATGATGCAAAAAGACAGTGTAAAAAAACGATTGGATGGAGAATCGGGCATGAGCTTTACCGAATTCACTTATCAATTGGTGCAGGGATATGATTTTTATTGGCTTTATCAAAATAGAAATTGCAAATTACAAATGGGTGGCAGCGACCAATGGGGAAATATTCTTACAGGCACCGAACTCGTTCGACGCAAAGCAGGCGGTGAAGCATTTGCATTTACTTGTCCTTTAATTACCAAAGCAGACGGCGGTAAGTTTGGTAAAACTGAAAAAGGAAATGTTTGGTTAGATCCTACAAAAACAACCCCTTATCAATTTTATCAATTTTGGTTAAATGCTAGCGATGAGGATTCAAAAAAATGGATTAAAATTTTTACCCTCTTACCAAAAGAAATTATTGATACTTTAATAGCCGAGCACGAAATAAAACCAGAACTGAAAGTTTTACAACTTAAACTAGCGCAAGAACTCACTTGTTTTGTACACAATGAAGCGGCATATGAACAAATTATTAAAACATCAAAAGCCTTGTTTGGTGGAGATGCATTGGCTTTTATTAATGAAACTGACAATGCGGTTTTAGAAACAAGTGGTCTTCCAATACACGAATACAATGGTGAATTTCCTGCGAATATTGTAAGCTTTTTAGCTGATAGCGGTTGTTTTGCTAGCAAAGGCGAAGCAAGGAAAATGTTACAAGCTGGTGGCCTTAGTTTGAACGAAGTGAAAATTACAGATATTAATTACCAAATTGAATTGGCAGAAAAATTAAAAGGCAAATACTTATTAGTTAGACGTGGAAAGAAAAATCTTGATTTAATTATTGCATAAAAAAATCTTCGCAGCGTTTCTAATTAGATTCGCTGCGAATATTTTAATTTGATGCTAACTTTTTAGTTATTTAACCGCCTTAATTTCTTCCCACATAGCATCCGCTACAAATTGCTGGCCTGCGGGGTTTAAATGCACCCTATCTGAGGTTAAAATACCTTTCTCTTTGTTTTCTGGATTGTGTTGTAGGTTGTAATTAAGTAATCCTGCTCTTAAATCTACTAACTGCAATTGCTTGCTTGCGGCAAAACTCCTAATCCATTTACAATACATATTCAAATCACCATCTTGTTGGTTTGTATGATCGGTTCTTTCACCAATGGCAGCAGGTGTACACAATATCACTTTGGCTCCTTTTGCTTGAATCTTTTTTACAATGGCTTCATAAAATTTACCAAACTTATCATAATCGGTTCCAGTGCCAGAACCTGCTTTGTGCCAAACATCATTTACTCCAATGTAAATTAAAACGATATCTGGATTTTTTTGTAACACATCTTCTTCCATCCTTAAATACAAATCATACACTTTATTTCCACTTACACCTGCACCTACCAAATCATATTGATTTGATAAACCTGCTTTTTGAATGATGGTATCAATCAAACGAATATAACCACCAGGGTTTACAGCTGCTGAAGTAATAGAATCTCCAAAAAAGATTACTTTCTTTTTCTTTTCTGTTCTAAAAGACATAATTAGCATTGCTGTTACGAAAAGACCTAATAAAATCAGTTTGTTTGTCATGTTTTTCTTTTTGACTTTTAATTATAGGACTAAATATAAACATTCGGCTTGAATCGAATGACAAGTTTAGAATGTGTTTGATTTAAAAAATGCTTTTATTTTGAATAACGAGCTCTTTTTAATTGATATTTCTTTTAAAATATTTGGAACAATTGGGGTACAGCCCTATTTTTGCAGCCCATCCATCTAGATTGGAACGGATTGCCTGATAGTATAAGGGTAGTACAACTGTTTTTGGTACAGTTTGTCTTGGTTCGAATCCAGGTCGGGCAACTTTTAAAAAGAAATAACCTATTGATTTTCAATAGGTTATTTCTTTTTAGGACCTTCAAAAACAGGTTTTTCCACCAGTTTTACCTCCAAAATGAAGATTTTCGGGGTTAATTTCCTTTAATTTTTTTTCAAATGGAATTTAACTACCGAAACCCCTTGACTTAGTCATTCTTATTCAATAGTTAAAAATGAAAAACTCAGCACTTTTACTTCCATTATAAGCTTTATTCAAAAATTATCTTTATCTTTTCTACACTAGATTAAAAATTAATTACAATGAAAAAAATCTTAATTACCCTCCCATTCTTGGTTTTGTTTTTATCAAAATCAATTGCACAATCTACTATTGCTGAATCAAAATGGTCTTCGCATGAAATTAGTATTGATGGTTCAGATATTGAATGGAGCAAACCATTTAACTATGTAGATTCCATCAGTGGATTGGTTTTTGCCATTAGTAATGATAAGGATAATATTTATTTATGTATATCAAATAATAATAAAAATAAAGCCACTAAAATGATGATTGCTGGATGGAGTCTTGATTTAAAATCTTCAGAGAAAGACAGGAAATTCCATGCAAATATTGACTTCTCAAAAATAGCTGAAATCCGTTACGTTTTTAATGCAGATATTAAAAACCTATTAACGCTTTATAAAGCAATGATTACAACAGTTACAAGAAAAGGGTTTCTGGCCAATAATGGCGTTCAAGATTTGATGAATGTAAACGGAATGAATATTGGAATAGGTTTAAATGAAAAGGAAAATATTATTTACGAAATCATGATTCCTATTAAAGATTTGATACCTCAAAGCAAAGCTACACTTACTGAATTAGTCAGCATTGAATTTAAAGTAAATGCACTAGAGAACCCCAATGAATCAAGGGATTTTGGTTCAAGGTCAGAACCTAATAGTATGGGAAAGAGTCGAATAGGTGCAGGTGCAGGTGCTGGACGTGGCGGCGGAAGCAGTGGTGGACAAAGACCAGAAGAATCATCAAGAAATGCTAACCCAGCAATGAGTGCCCTTTATGAAAAACAAAGTTTTACACAGAAAATAAAACTGGTAGATAAGTAATTAAAATAGATAGATTATTTAGCAAGTTTAGCAATACAAATTTGCAAACTTTCTAACCAAGGAAGTATTGCAATTTGATAATCTGTTTCAATGCCAGTTGTATCCATTACCGAATAAGCAGGCCGCTTGGCTGGGGTTGGAAAATCGGTGGATGGAATGGGCGATACGATTGTTTTTTTGTTGGCTTCTTTTGCAATAGCTACTGCAAAATCATACCAAGATATTACACCACTATTACTGTATTGATAAATACCATAATGCGCATTTCCTTTTTCAATGGATTGAATAATGGAAATTATTGCAGCTGCTAAATCTGCGGCAGATGTTGGTGATCCAATTTGGTCTGATACTACATTTAGTGATGGTCGATCATTCATTAAACGCAACATGGTTTTTACAAAATTATTACCATGTGTACTATATACCCAAGATGTTCTAATGACAATTGATTTTTTACAATTGCTTAAGGCCAACTGCTCTCCCATCCATTTACTATAACCATAATAATTGATGGGTTTTGTTGCGGTAGTAGTTAAATAGGGTGAAGTTCCATTTCCATCAAACACATAATCGGTAGAGATAGTAATGAGTACTGCATTAATTTCAGCACAATACTGGGCTATTAATCCAACAGATTCTGCATTGATGGTATAGGCTAATGTTTGTTCTTGCTCGGCTTTATCTACAGCTGTGTAGGCGGCACAATTAATAAAATAAGCTGGCGTATATGTTTCAAAGAAAGGTGCAATGCTTGCAGGATTTGATAAATCTAGTTCGGCCCTTGTTGTAAATAAAAAATGGAACTGTTGGCTATATTGTTGAGATAGTTGTTCTATTTCCCAACCAAGTTGCCCAGTCTTTCCAGTTATTACTACCAAAGGTTTTGCCATGATTAATTATTTATTGCACAATACAATTAACTACTTGCTTGAATTTACAAATTCCTTGGGTAATTTAGACCATTCTTCTTTGGGTAATGATTTAAAATATTCGTAGGTTCTTTTTAATCCTTCTGCTCTTTCAATCTTTGGCTCCCATCCTAATAATTCCCTTGCTTTAGTAATATCTGGTTGACGTTGTTTAGGATCATCAACTGGCAATTCTTTGTAGATTATTTTAACTGCAGATCCAGTGAGTTTTAATACTTCTTCTGCAAAATCTTTCAGGGTAATTTCATTTGGATTACCAATATTAACTGGCATGGTATAATCACTCATTAACAAGCGATAAATACCTTCAATTAAATCATCAACATAACAGAAAGAACGGGTTTGAGATCCATCGCCAAATACGGTTAAATCTTCGCCGCGTAGTGCTTGACCAATAAATGCAGGTAATGCTCTACCATCGTTCAAACGCATTCTAGGACCATAGGTATTAAAGATGCGAATGATTCTTGTTTCAACGCCATGAAAAGTATAATAAGCCCTTGTTATTGATTCCATAAAACGCTTGGCTTCGTCATATACACCTCTTGGTCCAACAGGGTTTACATTTCCCCAATATTCTTCTGTTTGAGGATGTACCATTGGATCTCCGTATACTTCACTAGTAGACGCCACCAACATTCTAGCATTTTTTGCTTTGGCTAATCCCAAACAATTATGCGTACCTAGCGCACCTACTTTTAAGGTTTGTATAGGGATTTTTAAATAGTCGATAGGGCTTGCAGGTGAAGCAAAATGTAGGATATAATCAATGTTACCCGGCACATGAATAAACTTAGAAACATCATGGTGAAAAAACTCGAAATTTTCTAATTTAAACAAGTGTTCTATATTTCTTAAATCACCTGTAATTAAATTGTCCATTCCTATTACATGGTAGTCTTCTTTTATAAAACGATCACATAAATGCGAGCCTAAAAAGCCAGCTGCACCTGTAATTAAAATTGTTTTTCTTGACATAGTATTTATTTATGGTCTTCCAATACTTTCGTAATGATATCCTAGTGCTTTCATTTGATTAACTTCAAAAAGATTTCTACCATCAAACACAACTTTGTTGCGCATTTTAGTTTCAATGATTTCAAAATCTGGGGTTCTAAA
>Ga0114971_10003961_pt1 | contig 10034 bp, 12 predicted proteins | sample M_140625_MF_Meta_FD_87320 | JGI IMG/M metagenome (GOLD analysis project Ga0114971, IMG submission 87320) | Freshwater microbial communities from Lake Montjoie, Canada to study carbon cycling - M_140625_MF_MetaG | ecosystem: Environmental > Aquatic > Freshwater > Lake | place: Lake Montjoie...
GGAAGGTGTTGACGCAGAAGCCAAATCTAAAAATGAGATTATCGGCGAGCGCTTTTCAGCGCTGGTTAATATCATCGACCAACAGCAACGCATACAAGCAGGCCTGCATATCCTCGAGGAACTTGAAGTTCCGGCGGAGGAACGCGGTCATTGGATGGGCGCGCTGATTGATGCTTAAATTACTCATTTTTACATTAAAATAGCATCCCACTCATCCGTATTCATATGCGGGTCCCAACTATTAAGCACCCTCTTATGCGTAATAATTATCGCTCTCTGAACACGCAAACCTCGAAGCCTACTTATCACAGCACCCAAACGATATGCCATCTCTTCCTCACTATCGTCAGTCTCAATCACATCCAATGTATAATCAACCTCACGCTTCACAAACCATAATTTTTCACTCAATTTATCACCAATCTCTTTGCTTCGCGGGTCAGTTGATTCAACCACAACATCAAACACATTGTTATGCATATTCTCCAAATCCACAAGATTCTTGTTCGTTCCTTCCACAGCAATCAAAACAATAGGCATTTTATTACTTAGTATAACTCTTCTTACATGTAATTCCATTTTAGAAATGGATTTCCATTTCTCTATACAGTTACAAATAAACAATGGAAGAAGAGTTTACGGGACTCTTCTGCGATTGCTGTGAACATCTAATTCCCAACGAAAGAGATGCTTATGAACATGAACCATCTGGTGTGTTGGTTTGTGAAGAATGTCATGAAATGCTGCTAAATAGCCCAGCAGAAATAGAAGATACACAAATAGAAGACCTGCTCGCTGCAATGAACATCCAGTAAGTTCCAAGTGAATTTACTTTTTGTAATATATAAATGGCAACTAAGGTATTACATAACCTTCTATCAGAAGATGATATCCGATTTATACTAGATAATCCTGATATCAAATCTAGTAAAAGCAAACTATCTTCTCAGTCAAGAGTTGATGTTTCTATCAATTTACCACACAATCTAAAAAAGAAACTCGAAGATGCACTAAATATCAGTCTATCTGATAGTGTCCCATTAAGGTGGATTAAAGGGAATACTATTGCTCACGCCGATCAGGGCCAAGCACACTTTAATAGAACTCATATCGTTTACCTAACAAATTCTACAGGAAATCTTATCATCGATAATCAATCATACCAGATTAATGCAGGTGATGGTTATGTGTTTAATGAAGGACTTGTTCACTATACTACAAATTCAGAAGACTCTGAACGCCTAATGATTGGTCCTATGTCCGAGTCAGGGTTTAAAGTGGGCGCTGCGCCGCCGATACCCTCAGTATTAAATTCAGCAACGTCTTCTCAAATCTATTCAGGAACTCCCAATGATGGTCCTACAAAAAGTTTTATTCTTTCTTGTATAGACCCTCGGTTTGCTCATGCAGCTGACCAATACCTTTATGATAAATATACAAGCAATGGTTTGAGTTATGACCACTTTGTATTAGCCGGTGCTGCAATGGGTGGAGGACTGACTGGAACCGGTGGTGGGGCTGGACAATGTTCTATTCTATCTGCTGATTCCAACTGGAACCAAACTTTAAAAGACCATATTCAAGTTGCTATTGCTCTTCATAACGTCAAAGGCATGGAAATCATTGACCATCTAAATTGTGGGGCATACAATGCATGTATTGGTGGAATAACTGCTGCTGACCAAGGCGTTACGTATCATGAATCCGAATTCAACAGTCTTGCAAGTGGAATTTCTGGAGCAACGTTTGTTAGTCACAACGGCATTGATGGCACCACACTTGGCAGTGTTATTTTTTCAGATGGCATTACGGGTGCATACTTTAATGGCTATAAAGATTCAGTAACTACAACATTAATTGATTATGCTGGCAATAACATCAGAACAGAAGTCAAAGGGTCATATTCAGGCGCCAAAGTTCTTGTTCTAGGATGCATCGACCCAAGATATGCCTCCATATTATCGTCATTCCTAAGAGAATACAAGGATGTTCAATTCATTTATGACCTTTTCATTCTTGCTGGAGCATCCATTGGAGCAAATCAATCTTATCTTAGTAATGGAGCTATAAGAACGCAAGGAACTAGAGGCGATTATCCTAATAACATTCTTGCTGATGGAGCAGCAGGAATTGGAAATCTCGGACGCACTTGGGGTCCTGCATTTACCGACCACATAGAGGTTGCTAAGCAGCTACATGGTATTACTGAAGTTTGGGTATTTGACCACTTAGATTGCGGAGCATACAAGGCAATCCACTACGGTGACTTAGGTGCATCAGATTTGGATACAGCTCCACACATTGCCGAAATGCAAAAACTCAGAAATAACATTCTCTATAATTATGGTCCTCTTGCCTTCCAAGGGTTTATCATCGACCAAGAAGGAACAATCACGAAATATATTGAGAATGATACGCTGGTTGGTGACCCAATGTTCGGAACAACCAATCCAAACACATTTACAGGAGATGCATCTGATTTCACAAGAAACTTAAAGCAAAGGAGATTGTTTCAAGAATTTGTCGGAACAAGGTCAACATCACCTAATACAAAGCCATACACCACACCTTTTAATCGCAATGTAAATTTTAGTATTGCCCAAAGTAATCAGAATAGATTATCGTATAACTTTGGTGGAATCGTGTGCGGATGTACTGGAGCATTTCCTAGTGTTCCTTTAGGTGGAGTCTAAGTATACATTGTTCTCCATGTTTCAGGCTCTTTCGTATTCGTATCAGCCAAAAGTGTCTTGATTATAGATTCCTTCAAGCAAAGAGGGAATTCTACTTTTGTGTAAAATTTATAATCTTTCATAGTTTCCTCGTCTGCAATACGCAACATATTCAGACGAGTAATTATTGCCTCAGCCGTTCGTATCAATGTTCTAACGCCTTCTTCTTTTGCCGAATATTCCGATATAATGAACTTCGATGCTTCATCCGTTAGCAATATATCCTCCTTCGTAAAGTTTAACCGCTCAAGAAGGTCAGGCCATACATATTGCTCCAAGATTGATTGCTTCTCCTTCGCTGTATATCCCGAACAATGTATAACTTGCATTCTGTCTCGCAGAATAGGATTTACTTGAGTAATGTCATTGAACGAAAACACAAACAAGCACTGAGAAACATCAAACTCAATTCCAGAAAAGTATCTATCATGAAACTGTGAATTCTGTGTTCGGTCAGTTAGATGAATCAATATACTTGCTATCTCTTCACCATGAGGAGTTCCAGAAATCTTATCAAGCTCATCAAAATACATGATGGGGTTCATACATTTGGCATGCATCAATGAATCGGCTATACGGCCCCACATAGAACCTTCATACGTATACGAATGACCAATAAAGGTTGATACATCTGAAGCTCCACCCAACGAAAAGAACTGAAATGGACGATGAAGAGCCTTCGCAATACCATTCTTTGCTATAGATGTCTTACCAACACCAGCAGGACCCTTCAAAGCAATAACATTGCCAATCGAATTAGGACTTGCTATCCATTGAGCAAGAACTTGCATTATCTGTGTCTTGGCTGTTGACATCCCAAATACAGCCTTATCCAATATTGCTTTCGAATCTCGCATAAATGCAGAACACTTCTCGCGACCATCGCTTAACTTTACAGGCAATGGAACAATCCTCCCAAATGGTATACGTAGAAAGGCATCGACCCAATTCTTTAACTTGTATGACTCACCTGAGTCGTCTTCTATTGCGGCAACTTTCTTCAATACAGTTGTCTTGATATATTCAGAAATTGGTAATCTAACAATCTGAAACTTCAAAGGAATATCGGACTCGGCTCCAAAGTTCTTTATCTGTATCATAAACTCATTTAGTTCCTTTTGCTTCTCCAACGGTAACTTCTCGAAATATGCCCGTTCTTTTGCAGTCAGTTTTATGGCAGCCTCGATAGTTTTCCTTTTTGGCTTTCTTTTAACCTTGTTCTTTTTCGGCTCCAGACTTTTCAGAAACTCCTGTAAGATTTCATCATAGTCGGGTATCTCGTCTTCTTCAGGAACATATGTTGAATCATCATCATCATCTGGAGCAATTGTTGTATCTATTACCCATACGACATCTTCAGATGCCTTGCGGTCCCTTCTCTTTTTTTGGCGGTCGTCATCCGTAAAATCAGCACTAACCTTGCGTTCGCTGGCACGTTCACGGGATGGTCTTTTTGGCATTCCTTATTGACAGTAAATAAAACAAAAGTGGAAATTCATTTCCAACCAAATAAGCAATGGAAGAAATCGAAGAAGCAGCCAAAAAGGCTCAAGAAATTATAGATAAAACCAATGCTGACAACGATGACATCAGAAAAATGATGGATGTTGTCAAGAAGTTTATGCAACATCATCGTGTCCTTGGCTATGGCGGGACAGCCCTGAACAACTTACTTCCCAAAAGCAAACAATTCTATGACTTTACAAAAGATATACCCGACTATGACTTCTACTCTGAAACTCCTCAAGAACATTCTAAGATAATTGCTGATGAGTTAGCCAAATCTGGATTTGATAACATCCAAGTTAAGCCAGGTGTCCACCTCGGCACATTCAAAGTATTTGCTGATTATATTCCTGTTGCAGATGTTAGTACGCTTGACAAAGAAATCTTTACAAAGTTGTGGAATGATAGCATAATTAAGGACGGGATTCGATATGTTCCTCCTAACTTTCTTAGAATGTCTGTATACTTAGAACTCTCAAGGCCTCGTGGATTTGTTGAGCGTTGGTCAAAGGTCTATAAACGAATCAGACTTCTAAATGAAGAATATCCTGTTGTTTGCCCAACTTCCGATGAATCGATAAATGAAGAATATGCAACTCCACAAATCAGAGAAAAATTAGAAACACTTTTGCTTGAAAATCCTGTAGTTCTTCTAGGTTTCAACGCCAGCACCATACAATCTGGTAAAGATGAATGGAAGTTGCCTTTAGATTTGCTTGTGGAACCTGAAAATTTCGATAAACTCACAAGAGAGATTGTTACGATTTTTGGCAGAGGTGAAGCAAAGAAAAGAGAATTTGAAGAATATGGTGAATTGCTTCCTGCTCATGCTGATATTGTTCATGGTGAAAAGTTGTTGGTTCGTGTATTCGAAACAACAGCATGCCATAGTTACCATAAGTTACCTTCCGGATTGTTAGTCGCTTCCATTCCAACTTTATTAAACTTCTTTTTTGCAATGCTGTATGCCGATAAGGAATTTCTAGAACATACATCCAGACAAAGACTTGTGTGCACAGCTCATAAGTTGATGGAAATTGCCAATAATACATCCAAACGACGTTTTAAGTTGTTGACACCAATCACTTGCTTAGGTAAGCAGGAAGAGATTACCGACCTAATGCGTAAGAAAGGCAAACTATACGACCATCTTTCCAAAAATAAAAACTCGGCCAAGTTCTTGAAGTATTTCTTTTCCTATACTCCTAAACGTTAGGTCAACTAGCAGTATCATCATTTACGAATGTAAATGTATTAGATACATCGTTAAGGGGTGTTTCCACACCATTAGAAGCAGCTACAACAGAAATAGTATATGTGTTACCATCTTCGGGATCACCAATCTCAATACAAATACCTGTCATATTCGAGCCTGCGCTCTGGGCAAAAACAGCATTTGATGTCGTTATTGACTCGCCTTCTGCATAGTATACAATATAAGTAATATTATCACCACTCAGAGTATCATAAATAAGTATGTTACCATGTGTGGGGCATCCACCCGAAATGGGTCTTATCTTAGTAATAGAAACTCCAGTAGGAGATGATAGTATGGGAGTTATCTGTGCTCGGGGAATTAAATATGTATCTAAGCCTTTGGATGCCATTGATAAAGCAATATCTTCTGAACCACTAAATCTGCTTTTAGAGTTCCTATTTCCACCTGCATACAAAGCATTAGAAATATTACGTTTAATTAACCTCATACGGGTTGCTGAATCTAGCGGCTGGTTCTTCTTTGTTATAAAGCTCATTTACTATTAACAAGTAGTATTTTGTGGTTGAACCTTCAAAGCAAGGGGAGGAACACATCCGCCGACATCTTCTTTGGGTAGTGGAGGAACAACAGGTGACCCAACATATGCAGTAACCAGAACATAACCTGAAATTAGCTGGTCAACGTATATGGGGCCTGCGTCCGTTTGTTCTTGAACTGTTACAACCGTATCCGGCATGACTTCACTACATGCAGGAGTATTTGCTAGGAAGTCTAGATACTGATATCTAAATCCATTGCTATAAACAACACCTAATTCAACATTTGTGTCCGGATAGGTCACTAGACTATATATTGTGGAACTAACGCCAACGCTTGTTTTGGTACGTGTAATTCTTGAAACATCAACATTCGAAGTTGCTCTTGGTGCGCTTGCAGGAATCGCCGTAATAACACTACTCGATGAACCCCGTATAGGAACAATACCATTCACAATGTGTTGCGTTTGCTTTAATTTTGAGTTGGAAAACCTAACCATTTAATAAAGATGAGAGACATATATTTTTGCGCTTTGTTTGTTCTTGTGTCAACTTTGGTTTTCGTCTACAATCGTAAGTTAGAACATCTCACGATTGAAGAAGTTGATGAAAAAGCAACCAAAGCAGCCGATAAACTAAACACATTAGAAGATGAATATAAGGCCTTAATGGTAAAACTAGATTCACAAGATGCAAAGATGGCTGCTGCTTCATCACAAGCAACAGCTGCTCAGGCACTATTAGATACATCTACGATGGATTAAACCAACTCATGTCAAAATATGGAGGAAATACTTGGTCTTTCTCATTCCCAGTAGGAGGCTGTTCTCTTGCCTTGCTCAAAATATCACTCTCAGTCAATGTTTGAGGATGATATTGTATACGAACAACCTTACCTGCAAAGCCCCCATCCGGTGAAGTCAATACACTTGCAGAGTTCTGTTTAGGCAACTGGCTCAGAATATGATGAGCATACAATATGCCATTTATGTATACGTCAACAGCCTCCTGATTCACATTAATCGCAAAATGAAGCCATTTTTTAGCAGGAACACTTACAATCGATACTGTTTCTTGCGCACCAAATGTATCAACCTTCAAAAGCAAAGTATTAGTATTTCCATCTATCACAAGAGCAGGACAAGCCGTACTCAAATCTGCTGAACCCTTCACAAAGATAACTTTAGGAACACCAAACTTAAATGCAAAATCATCTATACGCAACCATCCAGAATACGAAAACTCTATACCGTCCGGACGATTTATAGATGCAGGCAATGTCTTGCGATACACGTCACTATCCTTACCATCCCGAATAGAATCCACAATGTCGTAATTTGCTGCCGTATTCAAAATCCACCACAAAAGCAAACAAATTACGATTGTTATCAAGACTTCAATTACCATTATTAATTAGAACATATATTTTGAGACTACTTGGCCCTTTGTATCATGAACGCCCAAAGTCACTTTGTAATTTGTTGATGTCCCCGGAACATTACAAGGAACTCCCGAACTAAAGAACGACTGAGCATCACTAGGAACCAACAATTTCGCATAATGGTAAAATGAACACATCCATCCAGAAAATCCACCATCCTTGTTCAGTGTCACACTGCCAGATACAGGTTTTGGAACACCCGTCAAAAAGCAAGACTTCACTAACTTACCATTCAAGTATACGTCCAAATTACGAGTCGATACAGTTACAGATACAGCCAACCATGTCTGCAAAGGAATATTGGGAATTTCACATACAAACACATCATCCGTTGCTCCAGAATGTCCTGCTGGCGCCGGCTCAGCCTTCGATGAATCTCCCGAAGTCGGGAATATAGATACACTTATCTTCATCGTATTATCCGTCGGGTGTAAACTAATCATAGGATTCATAATTGCAGTATTTGTCGAATCCTCGCGTGACATAACATGCTTTTCTTGGCCAAATTTGTAATTCCAATCTGTAACATACATCCAGAATTGGTAACCATAAGCCCCACCATCACCATTCACAGGAACGGATACAGATGACGTCTCTTTTGCATCTTTAGGAGCTGTTAATAGATTTGTGTTATTCCACCAAGATGAAGGACTAGACGAAGAAGCCGCCGGCTGGTTGAGTAACTTTGCAGGAGAAATATCCAACGTTTTCCCATATTCAACACTCACAGACCCAGGACTTTCTCCAGGATACTGATACGCAACAGTCAACGTCTCACCTTCCTTGACATCTACAGACTCATTTGCCTGGATATGTAGTTCCTCATTTTTAACCTCATCAACTACCTTCCTCGTAACATTTCGTCCTCCAGACATGGCACTCGTAATGCTCAAACTCTTACCCGAACCACCGGGAGGAGGAGGCTTAACACTTGTTGGCCAGTGACTCAAAATCCACGGATAGACATAGTAGTAGCAAACGTATAGCACACCAACAAATATTAAGATATAGAATACTGTCCAGAACATAGATTGATAAGCACTTGCACTCAACCACGTACTCTGTAACTGAGCCCCCAAAGAATCAACAGTTGCCTTTACTTGGTCTTCATACTGTTCCAAATCAGGTAGCTGAACAGTTGCTTTGGAATAGTCGAACGATGGCGCTTGAACTACTGGAGCTGGTTTTGAAGATGAACCTCCCATTTGTATGGAATCCCGAAGTAAAAAACGGACGAAGCTCTATACAACATGGAGAAGAAAACAATGCAATGCAATAATTGTGGACGACGAGGTCACGTATTCAAAACCTGTACAGACCCAATAATTTCATATGGCGTAATACTTATCAATAGCCCATCCCTCCCCATAAAGGACGAACCAAAAATCCTTATGGTCCGAAGAAAGGATAGTATGGCATTCACAGAGTTCCTCAGAGGCAAATATAAGGTTGATGATATCCCATACATAACAACCTTGCTTTCCAACATGACAAAATCCGAACACATCTTGCTGCAAAATAATACATTTGAAGAACTTTGGACTATTCATTGGGGCGTCGGAAGAGACCATCACTCAAAGGAATTTGAAGTCTCAAGAGACCTATTCAATCAACTAAATATGTCCGAACTTGTAAAAGGCTTGTCAGGTTACAAAGAATCCGAGTGGGGGTTTCCTAAAGGCAGAAGGTCACCAAGAGAATCAGATATGGATTGTGCAATCAGAGAGTTCACAGAAGAAACCAATATCCAACGAAATGCATACGTCATTTGTAAGAATCTTTTGCTAAGCGAAACATTTAATGGAACTAATGGCGTCCCTTATCGTCATGACTATTTTGTAGCCTTGCTTCGAAAGCCCAACGCAATCGATTTAGAACAAGTAATGACAACAATGCAACAAAAAGAAGTCTCAGCTATCGAATGGAAAACAGTCGACGAATGCCGTAATCTAACTCGCCCACACTATATTCAACGCAGCCAACTTCTGAACTCCTTCAATACAATCATAAAGACGTTTGAGATACAAGACAATATTGCTTCTAATCAATAATGGAAGCTCCTTCTCTTCCTCCATGGTTTGATTCAAGCAGATTTAGTTTGGGCGCGGCAGGCAAAGTATTTGGAGTAATGACCTTATTCGGAATACTATTAGCCGCCATCATCCCATATTTTCAATGCTCTACAAGTCCTAATATTTTTGAACATTCTGGCACAATCGTATATTATGGATTTTTGTGGGGATTTGTTCCTGCAATACTATATCTAATTCTACAAGTTTCGCCTCGATTGTCAGATGAGGAGTTCGCCAAAGGAGCCCGAACCTTGCTTGGATGGTCAGGCTCAACTGATTTTGTTACTTTAGGAACAACCCTTGCCTTATTCATGATGACCTTAGTCATGACAACATACATGTTGCACAGAATAGAAGCAGACGTATGCCAGCCCAGCGTCGATGAACTTGGAGCCTTTCAAGATAACTTAACGAAATCACTAAAAAAGAAGGAATCTACTTCTTAAGTAATGGAAGAAATTCCGTATAGAAATACGAAACTCCTAATTCAAACTATACCAAAAGGAACCTTGCTATTCCGTTTGGTAA
>Ga0114971_10003968_pt1 | contig 10025 bp, 8 predicted proteins | sample M_140625_MF_Meta_FD_87320 | JGI IMG/M metagenome (GOLD analysis project Ga0114971, IMG submission 87320) | Freshwater microbial communities from Lake Montjoie, Canada to study carbon cycling - M_140625_MF_MetaG | ecosystem: Environmental > Aquatic > Freshwater > Lake | place: Lake Montjoie...
TAACTTTTGAATAATATCCTGTTTGGTAAGTTTATCAGCCGTAGCTGTTAAAGCAATAATAGGTGTGTCAGGAAATTGTTTTTTAAGCTGTCCCAATACCAAATACTCAGGTCTAAAATCATGACCCCAGTGGCTAATGCAATGTGCCTCATCAATAGCAAATAGAGATACATCAATGTCTTTCAAATAAGTCAAAAGACTATTTTGACCTAGTAATCTTTCAGGGGCAACGTATAATAATTTGAGTTGTTTGTTTTTTAATCGCTGTATAACAACTGATTGTTCTGAATTAGATTGAGAAGAATTTAAAAAAGCAGCAGCCACACCATTTAATTTCAGCGCATCTACTTGATCCTTCATTAAGGCAATCAGTGGTGACACTACAATGGTAACACCCTCAAAAACCAAGGCTGGAATTTGATAGCACAAAGACTTACCTCCACCTGTTGGCATTAATACAATGCTGTCATTTTTAGCTAAAACATTTTCAATAATTTCCTGCTGATTATGCCTAAATTCATTATAGCCGAAATACTGCTGCAGCGCTTCCCGAATGTCCATCATACATTATTTTTTTATACATTTCGACCATGCTAAGGTAAAACAAGTAATTGATTAGATAATTAGCCATTATTAAATGAAAACCTATTTTTTATAAGCCTCCAATTTGAAAAAATAAGCTGTGAATAGATTACAAGTACCAAAAGGTCAATATTTATTTAATGTTCATTATTTTCAAGCTAATTAGAACTTCCATTAAAACACTTGAAGTCCTTTTTTATTAAAATTTATTTGGAACTATCCCCTTCGCGCGTTTACCTTTGCAAAAGTTCTTATGTTTTAGCTTATCAAGAAAGGCAGAGGGTAATGGCCCGTTGAAGCCTTGGCAACCTATTTTTAGTATCTACTCCAGACGATTAAGAATAAAGGTGCCAATTCCATCCGCCACGGCGGAGAGATAGGTCAGATTCACAGCTCAAAATATACAATAAAAATATTAACAGCTCATCTGATTTATCGGATGAGCTGTTTTGTTATACCCTTAATTTTTAATTGTTTTTAGAAATTCAATAGGACGCGCATTCAAGAAAATGTTTAGAACTAAATCAAAGAGCCAAGGATAAAAATTAAATTAAATAAATGGAACCAGGAAAAAAATTAACAATTGGATTATTTGGATTTGGGGTAGTTGGAAAAGGATTATACGATGTATTAAACAATACAGCTACGCTTCAGTCAACCATTAAAAAAATCTGTATAAAAAATGCTGATAAAAAAAGAAGTATTGCCCAAGATAATTTCACTTCTGAAGCATCCGAACTTTTAAATGACCAAGATATCAATGTAATTGTAGAATTGATTGATGATTCTGATGCAGCTTTTGAAATCGTTAAAACCGCTTTGCAAAAAGGCAAGGCGGTGGTAAGCGCCAATAAAAAAATGATTGCTGAGCATTTTGAAGAATTACTAGCACTTCAGAAAAAATATCAGACTCCTTTTTTATACGAAGCTTCCTGTTGTGCCAGTATGCCACTCATTAGAAATCTAGAAGAATATTATGACAATGATCTTTTACAATCATTCAGAGGCATTATCAATGGATCTACTAATTTTATATTAACGAAAATATTTCAAGAGCAACTTGAATTCACTACTGCTTTGCAAATGGCTCAGCAATTGGGATTTGCAGAAAGCAACCCTAAATTAGACATCGGAGGATTTGATGCAGCCAATAAATTGAGCATTTTACTCGCTCACTCTTTTGGTGTAATTGCAGGTACCAATCAATTTATATTTAATGGAATAGAAAATATTTGCCTCCAAGATGCTGAATTTGCTAAAGAAAAAAGATTCAGTATTAAACTGGTTGCAAATGCTCAAAAATTAAAAAATGGAAAGTTGGCCGCATTTGTTTTGCCTCAATTCGTAAACAGTCATGACGACCTCTATCACGTTCAAAATGAATTCAATGGCGTTACTACAGAAAGTACTTTTGCAGATAAGCACTTTTTCAAAGGAAAGGGAGCAGGTGCATTTCCTACTGCTTCAGCGGTACTGAGTGACATCTCAGCTCTTCGATACAACTATAAATATGAGTATAAAAAAATATATCATCAAACAGATACTAATTTGACCAATGATTTTTATTTAAAAGTATTTATCAGTGTAGATGATTTAAGTAGAATAAATAAAGATCTCTTTGAATGGATAGAAGATTTACACAATGGACTTCAATACAGTTGGATGGTGGGCAGTATTCATGCAGAAAAATTATTTAACAGTAGCTGGTGGAATGAAAAAGGAATATCACTAATTGTTTATCCAGATGGGGTGGATGAAAATCTAAACTTTAATAAAAAATAGTAGGCAAACTATTAAATAGATTTAAATATTATTGCTCTTTAAATATATTTTGAAACACAGGAATAAATCTATTGCGAAATATAATTGTGCAATAAAGAAATGGTTTCTTTTTGAGATTCAATAATAGCTGTTACAACGTCTGTGATTGAAATAATGCCCGTTACGATTCCATCCTGCATAACAGGTAAATGACGAATGTGTTTTTCACTCATTAATTCCATACACTTATCAATTTTATCAGCTGGCGAAACTGAAATTACATCTTTGGTCATAATTTCTTTTACCAACGTATCCTGAGAGGATTTTCCTTTCAAGATAATTTTACGAGCATAATCTCTCTCAGAAATAATGCCCACCAATAGTTGATTTTCAATAACCAGTAAAGCACCAATATTTTTTTCACCCATCACTTTCAATGCATCATAAACTGTGTAATCACTAGTAATGGAGAAAATATTATTTCCCTTAGCTTTCAAAATTTCAGCAACTTTCATAATCAATTAATTTAATCGTTTACTAAATAAGTTGACTTCAATAGAACAAAAAATAAATAAATTATTATAATATGAAGTTACTAAATTAGTAGAAGAATAATCAAAATGATTTATTTTTAAAAAAGATATAACGATGGGTATTATACATTGATTATCAATTGATTAATGAAAAATTTATTAATCAGAAAAATAAATTTTGAATAAAAATTTACAGATTTATCTAATCTTGATACTGAATAATTTCTTTAGTCAATAAAAAGCTCCCGATGAACAAATCATTCATCGGGAGCTTATACTTATGAATTTTAAAAAACAGTACCCATTTTTTTACTTCCATCCTCCGCCTAAAGCTTTATAAATATTGGTGATAGAATTAAATTGGCGTTTTCTTGCTTCTACCAATTCCAATTTTGATTCAAGTGCATCTCTTTGAGCCATCAATACTTCTAAATAATTAGCCCTCGCCGATTTAAATAAATCATTCGAGATATCAATAGATTTAATCAATACTTCTACTTCCTTCGATTTCAAATTATAAACTTTTTCCAAGTTATTAATATTCGATAACTCATTAGATACTTCAGCAAATCCATTTAAAATTGTTTTTTGGTAATTGTACATCGCTCCCACTTGAAGAGAATTGGCGGTATTAAATTCAGCAGTTATTGCTTTTCTATTAACGATAGGTCCTGCTACATCACTTATCAATGAGTACAATAAAGATTGAGGAGTTCTTAGTAAATAACTTGGTTTAAATGCCTGAAAACCCATTGAACTCGTGATATCTAATGATGGATAAAATTCCAATCGAGCAGCCTTGGCATCACATTTAGTGGCCAACAATTCCAATTCAGCTTGTTTGATATCGGGTCTATTTACCAACAATTGAGAAGGGATACCCACTTTGATTTTAGCTGGCATTTGAGTAGAAAAAGTTTCCTTGTCACGAATTATTTTTTGAGGAAATCTACCCAACAGAAAATTGATTTTATTTTCATACTCCGTAATTTTTTGAAGCAGCTCAAATTCAAGACCCTGTGAATTAAATACCCGAGCTTCAAATTGTTTTACTGCCAACTCTGTTACAACGGAAGCCTCCTTCTGTACTCTAACAATTTCCAACTGACTTTTTTGCAACTGAATAGATTCTCTGATAATTTCTAACTGATTGTCTATTGACAGTAATTCGTAATAGCTATTAGCAACTTCAGCAACTAAATTAGTGATCACAAAGTTTTTACCTTCGATACTACCTAGATACCTGGTGAACGCCGCTTTTTTTGAACTTCTAATTTTTCCCCAAATATCAGCTTCCCAACTTGCATGAAAACCAATTAAAAAATCAGTAAGATGTTCTGGGACAAGTTTTCCAGGAATGATTTCAGCCGAAGCATCTCCCGCACCTTGCGAAGTATATCTACCCACTTTTTCTAACCCCAATCCACCTCCTGCAGAAATAGAAGGAGATAACAGCGCATCTCTAGACATCACCCTATTTCGAGCAATCTCAATTTCTTGCAAAGTCATTAAGACATCAGGATTATTTTTAATCGCAGTATCAATTAAACTTACTAAATTTTTGTCTACAAAAAATTCTCTCCAATTTATTTGAGCAGAATTGACTGTATCTTTTGAATCTACAAAGGAAGAGGGGGTTACTTTATTATTGTTTACTTGCAATTCCTTTGGAATTTTACAACTAGCATAGACTAAGCAAATCAATAAAATATAAAGGCGATATAATATTCTAATTCTTTTCATTTTGATTAATTTCTTCTGTTAATGGATTTTCTTCTTCATTTTCAATTATGGGATTTTTTTCAGAAATTTTTGCAAAAACATAGTAAAGACCTGGGATAACTAGAACTCCAAAAACTGTCCCAAAAAGCATACCCCCTGCTGCAGCTGCTCCAATGGTTCGATTCCCTATTGCTCCTGGTCCTGTTGCAAAAACTAGGGGAATTAATCCTGCTATAAACGCAAAGGAGGTCATTAAAATTGGACGCAGCCTAACTGCAGCACCTGCAACTGCAGCTTGGAAGACAGTTGAACCAGCCTTGTGTTTTTGAACTGCAAACTCAACTATTAAAACAGCATTTTTAGCTAGTAATCCAATTAACATTACCATAGAAACCTGAGCATAAATATTATTTTCTAGATTTAACATCTTTAAAAAGAAAAATGCTCCAAAAATTCCTGCAGGCAATGAAAGAATTATTGGAAATGGTAAAACGAAACTTTCGTACTGAGCCGATAGCAGTAAATAAACAAAAGCCAAACAGATAAGAAAAATATAAATCGACTCATTACCTCTAGATACTTCATCTTTTGAAATACCCGCCCAATCTATACCAAAGCCTCTTGGTAATTTATTTTTTGCAACTTCAGATACCGCAGCAATAGCAGATCCACTACTATATCCCTGAGCAGCGCCACCACTAACCTCTGAAGCATTATACATATTGTGTCGAGTGATTTCAGACAGGCCATATACTTTTTCCATTGTCATAAAAGCAGAAAAAGGCACCATTTCATCTCTATCATTTTTCACATACAACTTTAAAATATCCTGAGGCAAAGCTCTATATTGAGGTAATGCTTGCACCATTACTTTATACTGCCGATCATATTTTATAAAACTAGTTTCATAATTACTTCCTACTAAGGTTGATAATGTACTCATCGCATTATCAATGGTAACTCCCTTTTGCTGCGCCTTATCATTGTCAATATTCAACATATACTGAGGAAAGCTTGCACTATAAAAAGTAAATACTGAAGTAAGCTCAGGTCGTTTATTTAATTCTCTTACAAAATCCTTACTAACTGTTTCCATTTTTTTATAATCGCCACTGCCAGTTTTATCTAAAAGACGTAACTCAAATCCACCTGCAGCTCCATAACCTGGAACAGCTGGAGGAGGAAAGAATTCGATAGTAGCTCCTTTAATGTTTTTGCACTTCTCTTCTAATTCTTTCATCACTTCTCCGACTGAATGCTTTCTTTCATCCCAATTTTTTAGATTAATTAAACAGGTACCTGAGTTAGCACCTGTACCTTCCGACAAAATTTCGTAGCCCGCCAAAGAAGAAACAGATTTTACATCTTCAATTTCCGCTGCAGCTTTCTGTACTTGAGAACTTACTTCATCGGTCCTCTCCAGTGTCGAACCAGGCGGAGTAAGGATAATAGCATAAAATACACCTTGGTCTTCATTAGGTATAAATCCAGATGGTATGCGTGTACTTAATCCCCAAGTACCCAAACAGAAAATAATTAAAGTTAGGAATGTAATCACTCTTCTATTGACGATTACATGCAAAATTTTAATATATTTCCCAAGTACTTTATTAAACCAATTGTTAAATCCATCTAGAAAAAGATTTAAAATGTTTTTTCTTTTTTTAATCCCATGTGAATTCTTTAACATGATAGCACAAAGAGCAGGAGTTAAGGTCAATGCAATAATTCCCGACAAAATAATGGAGGTTGCCATCGTTACAGAAAACTGCCGATAAAAAATCCCAACAGGTCCAGACATAAATGCAACAGGAATAAATACAGCGGCCATTACCAAAGTAATTGCAATGATTGCTCCACTTATTTCTGACATTGCTAATTGAGTTGCTGCTTTTGCATCTAAATTATTTTCCTCCATCTTTGCATGAACCGCTTCTACTACTACAATAGCATTATCCACTACGATACCTATTGCCAATACCAAAGCAAAAAGGGTAATCATGTTAAGTGTAATTCCAAAAAATTGCATAAAAAAGAAAGTGCCAACGAGCGATACCGGAACTGCAATAGCTGGTATTAAAGTAGACCTCCAATCACCCAAAAAAATAAAAACTACCAGACTTACCAATATAAATGCTTCAACCAAAGTATGGATAACCTTTTCAATGGAAGCATCTAAAAATTTAGAAACATCATAACTAATTTCATAATCCATCCCTTTAGGAAATGACTCTGACTTTATTTCCGCTAGTCTCTTTTTGATATTACTAATGGTAGCACTTGCATTAGTTCCATAGGATTGCTTAACCATTATAGAAGCGGTAGGCTTACCATTTAACTTTGCGTAAAGATCATAGTAAGTGCTCCCAAATTCAACAGTAGCGACATCCTTTACACGAAGTTGCTGCCCATCAGGAGTTGATTTTAATATAATATTTTCATACCCCTCTTTGGAACTATATCGACCTGGATATTTTAAAACATATTCGAATGCCTGTGTTTTTTTTCCAGAACTTTCTCCCGTTTTCCCTGGAGATGCTTCCAGACTTTGCTCATCAAGAGCTTTTAGAACTTCATCTGCTGAAATTTTATAAGCTAACATTCTATCAGGCTTTAGCCAAATTCTCATGGAATATTCTCTGTTTCCAAGAATATCTGCAAATCCAACACCATCCACTCTCTTTAATTCTGAAAGCAAATTAATGTCAGCAAAATTGTAAAGAAATTTTTCATCTAAAGAAGAGTCTTTGCTGGATAGGTTAATATACATTAACATATTAGATTCTTCTCTAGTAATTTTAACCCCCTCTCGTACAACAATAGGAGGTAATTTATTGATTACTCCAGCCACTCGATTTTGAACATTTACAGAAGCGATATTTGGATCAGTACCCAAATTAAAGACCACTTGAATTAATGCTGTACCGTCATTACCTGCATCTGATGCAATGTATTTTACTCCAGGAATCCCATTGATAGCTCGTTCTAATGGAATAACAACTGACTTAATCATTAACTCTCCATTAGCACCAGGATATTCTGCAGAAATATTTACTTTGGGAGGAGATATCGAAGGGAACTGAGTTACGGGCAACTGTATTATTGCTAATGTACCTAAAAGAGTAATGATAAGTGAGATAACAATAGAAAGTACCGGCCTATGTATAAATTTATTGAACATATTATTTGTCTTTTATTAATTAAAACGCTTATTATTTTATTAATTGTAAACTTTCAAACACTTTTTTTGGAGAAATAAATTCGGATTGAATTTTATCTTCTTCCTTCGCATTCTGAACTCCTTCTAAAAGAATTTTGTCTGTTTCTGATAAACCCGATTCAATGACGTATAAATTTGATATCCTCTGTTTAATAGTAATATTTACTGCTTTCAATGTATTATCACTTTTTACTACGTAGACATAAATTTTATCTTGAATTTCAAAAGTTGCTTTTTGGGGGATGATTAGCGCATTTTTGATGGGCATTTTTATTTGTATTTTGCCAGTTTCACCATGCTTCAATAATAGATTTGGATTAGAAAATTTTGCCCTGAAAGCAATATTCCCAGACTCATTATCAAACTCTCCTTCAATCGTTTCAACAATTCCTTTTTTAATATGAGCTTGATTATTAGCCAATAAAAGAGTAGCGCTATCTTTTTGATTGTTTTTATTTCTTTCCTTGTAATCCAAATAATCTATTTCAGAAACATTAAAATATGCATAAACCTCCTTATTATTCGAGATAGAAGTTAATAAAGTCCCCTCATCAATCAGACTGCCAACTTTAAACCTAATTCGATCAATTACTCCATCAAATGGAGATTTTATTGAGGTCCAAGAAACAAATAATTCAGCACGAGCAGCCTCCGCTTTAGCCTGATCAAACTTTGCTTCAGCCAATGCTAATTCTGTTTTGGAAACAATATTTTTATCAGCTAGTATTTTTGTATTGAGCATCTCTAATTCCGCTCTTCTTGCTTCTGCTTTGGCTTTTAGTAATTCAATTTCATACTCTCTTGGCATAATATTAAAAAGAACCTGTCCAGCCCTTACTTGTTGGCCTTCATCAACATTGATTGATTGTATATACCCTTTTACCATAGTGTGCAATTCTACATTTTGCAGCGATTGAATTTGAGCGACATACTCCTTAGTAAAAGAAGTATCCATTAATAATGGACTAGTTATTGGGAACTTTCCTTCTACTTCTTTTTCTTCTTTTTTTGTTTTGCATGCAGTAAAACATACAGTAGCGCATAAGCTTAACAACAGTATTTTATTCATATCTTAAAAATGTTTACAGAAAATAATTTTGCTTTTATGAGCACATAAAATTTTAAAAAATTAATGAATACATTTTGTCTTAAAACAAGTAAGTATCTTAAAGTCTTTAAAAAAATTACAGCAAGAAATAAATTATTACATACCCACTTGAATAAGTGGATTGAAAGGATTTTGAATAGGATAAATCTATTTCAAATTAAAATTGGTATCAGAGTCTTAACGACCTAAGGAAAATAAAGAGAGAGTGATGAAGCTTGGGAAAGTGTCTAGAAGAACCGATGCTATTCTGAATCTTGCCAGAAAAATTTGAGTATGTATATGAATATGTTTTAAATGTACCTTTAGAAAGTAGGCTATTTTTCCTTTCCGATTCATTGTTGTCATCATCCAAGATACCAGTTAAATACTCGTATAAATATTCGTTATTGCCCTGTGAATAATCCTGAACAGGCAATGATTCAAAATGAACCAAATCAATAGAATGATGCGGTGCCGCGCTCCCTGCAATGGAATAGGATGTAGGATGAAGTATTGACAATAAAATACCAATACAGAATAATATTATTTTCATAACGTCAACAAAGATAACAATCTAACCAATAGCATTGGACCACTTTAACAATTTTTGAAAAATCTAAGTTTTTCGCCTTTATTCAATCAATAATAAAGTCCAATAGGGCGATAACAAAATATAATTGACATTTTTAATACATACCCAATTAATTGTAAAATTTTTTTTACTATTTCTTACAATTTATATTCATCCCTCAACTTAGATTCTATAAAATTGGTCAATTTGTATTTTTTTAATATTTCAATAGAGGTATCAGCTGCACCTTTTACAAGACCAATGCAACCTATTTCAAGACATTGGCATTCAAATTGTTGAGACATATTCCATTCGGTGGCGGGATAAAAAAAAGTAAACTCATCTCCAACAGAAATAGTACGCAAACATTCCAATTCCATGGTAGCAGTATTGTATAATAAATTTGGATTACAACTATGATTGGTGAATTGCAGATACTCAGGTGACATTAAAATATGCTGGTTAACGCCTATTTGAACTGTTAAATAATTAGGAGTATCCAATATTTCAGAAGAACCAAAATTGATTACTAGGTCCCCCATAGAAAAA
>Ga0114971_10003969_pt1 | contig 10024 bp, 6 predicted proteins | sample M_140625_MF_Meta_FD_87320 | JGI IMG/M metagenome (GOLD analysis project Ga0114971, IMG submission 87320) | Freshwater microbial communities from Lake Montjoie, Canada to study carbon cycling - M_140625_MF_MetaG | ecosystem: Environmental > Aquatic > Freshwater > Lake | place: Lake Montjoie...
CGCGCCGCGCACCGGACCATCGTCAAATGCGGCGTCAATCGATGGGCGCAAGCCGGGCACGAGGCGCCACAGCGTTTGGCCCGCGAGCTCATCGTCACCAATCCCGATGAGACGATGCGCGGCCGCGTTGGCATACTCGATCACGCCATCGGCTGAAATCACGAGCACGCCTTCCTGCAGTACATTGAAAATTTCCTCGAAGAGCCCGCGCTCCCGGGCGAGGCGTTGCACGAGATTTGCGAGGTTCACCGAGTCCAGCGTATCGAGCCGGCCCAGCACGCGATCCAGTGAGGAATGTTTTTTGACCGCCATCGAAGGGATGAATGAATGATCGAGCGTCGCCGTTCGGTCAACCGCGCGTCAGCCGTCCGCGCTGAGAAAATCCATCTGGTCCGGGTCCACGCGGCCCGCGAGCAGTTTGCGCAAGAACATCTCCCGGTGTTGCGGCGTGCGGCCGAGGCGGAGCACCGCGTCGCGATGCTCCTCCGTCCCGTAGCCCTTGTGTTGCGCGAAGCCGTAGCCGGGGAATTTTCCGTCGAGTTCGCCCATCATGCGGTCCCGCGTCACCTTCGCGATAATCGACGCCATCGCGATACACAGCGAGCGCCCGTCGCCTTGCACGATCCCCGTGTGCGGATAGGGAAAACCGCGCAACGCGAGCCCGTCCACCAACACCCGGCACGACACCGTGGGCACAAAATTCGCGACGACTTCCGGGGTCGCGAAGAGGTCCGGTTCCACTTTCTGCTCAAACGCGCCGGGCGGATAGATCCCCTCGAGGGCTCGCCGCATCGCGAGCTTGGTCGCACCGAGAATATTGAATTGTTCAATTTCGATCACATCGGCCACGCCGAACTGCGCGTGGATCTGGCCCTGCTTGGCCAAACTGTCGAACTCGCCCCACAGCTCTTCACGTTCGGTGGCTGTCAGCTGCTTGGAGTCGTTGACCCGGCTCGCCCGGCCCACGGCCCATTTGCTTTCCAGAAAGGCTTTGCTGACCAACACCGCCCCCGCCACGACCGGTCCAGCCAGGGCGCCCCTCCCCGCTTCATCGACCCCGATGAGCTCAGCCACGCCCTCAATCTGCTTGAGATCGAATCCGCGGAGTTGTCGGCGTTTGGCCATGAAACGCGGGATTTAGCGGGCGCACCGCACGCGGCGCAACTACCGACCTAGTGCCTCCAACACGATAGTCCCTTCGTGGATTGTTACCCGCTGTTGCCCGACCACCGCCGCGCCGCCGGCGGCCATAACCTCCGGTGGCCGGTCAGTCGCTGGAAAGAAAAACGTTACTTCATGGCCCCCGACTCCAACGGTCTGCCCCTCGGCCCGACCCGTGGTGACGAGCATCACTGCGGCACCGCTCGCCCGGCTGAAATCGACGGCAAACCCGGTGCCATCGCCCAACGTGAGTGAACTCGTCTGACCGCGGGCTGACATTGCCCAATGCCGAATCATACCCGGCGCGATCTTTCCCCAGACAAAATGCCGCCCGCGGGAATTCACCATCAGCCCCGGATCCGGCTTTGCGCCCATGTAGCCCCGGACTTCGTTCGTCAGCACGGTGATAACCGTGTCGTCACCGTCTTGCCAACGTTCCCGCCAGCAGAAAAAACCCGCCGCTGTATCCCGATAGACGTGGGGCAACCCGGGGTTTCCACGAACGAGCGGCTCGCCGACGGGCCAGTTCACGAACGCGCTCACCGCAAATTGGGGATAGACACTCGCCGTATCGAAAGGCGCCCCGTTCGCCGCATCACCGCTCGCAAGAAACCGCTCATAACACCACGCAAGAGCCGCGCGCTCGTCCGCTGGCACACTCGCCATCCCAACGGCAAAATACGCCGCACCACTCATGCCAGCGCGCGACCAGACGTTGTGCGGATAGCCCCCTCGCACCGGCCAGAAATCCGGGCGCCCCTCACGATAAACCGTCTGGTAGTGCCACTTCATCGTGAGCATGCGCGCATTGGACCGCGGGCCATTGATGAAATCTCGCCCGGCGGCATGGCACCACCCTTGCAGCGCGCTGAGAAACACAATCTGCGCAGCCATCGAACCGGTCCCGTCACCTTCGGCGAAAAAACCGCCGTCGCCGAACCCTTCATCGAGATTGCGAACCATGCTGAAGGCGGACGCTTCGAGCAAAGGATCGAGTCGCCCTTGATCGACCCACGGCTCACGATCAACCGCAAGTAAGACGAGCGCCGCGCCGCCGACCTGCATGGAGAAATGGTTGCTGTAGGGCGGCATCGTCCCGCGCACCAGACTCGGCAGATCGATCACCGATTTTTCCGCACGGGCGCCTTCGACGACTTCGCGATATCCAAAGAGCGCCCTGCCCAATCGCTCCCGCGTGGCCGCATCCCACCCCTCGTAGCACAGGTCATAACCCACGGCCATCCAGCCGAGCGTGGGTCCGGCTCGCAGCGCACCTCCAGGCTGACGGTAACTGTAGCGCGCGTCGCGATCCCTCGCGCCCGCCAGGGCTCGCTCAAAACACTCGCGCCCGAACTCCGCAAACTTCGGATCTCCGGACAGCTGATACAGCAGTCCGTAACCGGCCGCATGCCCGATCGTGTAAGTGCCGTCAGGCGCATCGAAATTCGCCCCCGGGACCAACGTCGTCGCCGGGTTGAAGTGCGTCGTCATCGTCTCGCCGTCACGACCATTGAGGAGGAAACGCAGGCGCTGCAATATAGCTCGCCCCTCCGGGGTCGCCGCTTTGGCGCGCAGTGCCGGCAAATCACTCCGACGAAACAGCAAACGCGGGTGCTCGGTCGCATCCACGGGCACGTGCCCGTCAACCGGAACAAACCACGGCCCCGCGCCGTTGGCCGCAAATGCCCGGAAGCCGTAGGGCAGCGATCCATCCCGCCTCAATTCGACGGCCGCGCTCATCTTCACTTCGGCTGGTTCCCAGATGAGACGCAGCCCGAGATTAGGCTGCCGCGAATCCGGCGGATGGCGATGCCGGTTGGCGCTGCGCAATGCCTCGGGCTCGTTGAACCAACTGCCGCCCCGGATGACGCGCGCGGTGCCTTCGGCCGGACCACGCGAGTCGTTCTCGGCGTGCGCGACGTAAGGGCCAAACCAATCCGCGCACCATTCCCACACCCCTCCGTGCATATCATACAGGCCCCAGGCGCTCGGCCGTTTCTCGCCGACTGGATGACTCCGCCCCTCGGCGCGCGAATAGAACCACGCGTGCTGCGCCAACTCGCGATACTCTGGATCGTCGCCCCACGGAAAACGTGCGCGCGCGCCCGCCCGACTCGCATATTCCCACTCTGCCTCGGTCGGTAAACGGAAGCGCCCGACTCCTCGCCCGTTCAACTTCGCGATAAATTCCTGCGCATCGAGCCACGACACGCCCTCGACTGGGTGCTTGGCCGAAGCGGCGAAATCTTGGAACGTCGAGGGATTCACCCGCATCACCGTCTGCCACTGCGCTTGGGTAACCTCGAATTTTCCCAACCAGAACGCCCGTGAAATTGTGATTTCGCGCACGGGCCCCTCATCGCGGGCGCGACCCACTTCGTCATCCGGACTACCCATGAAAAATTTTCCCGCCGGAATCTCCACGAATGCCAATGGCGGCCCATCAACGAGCGTCACGACGCGCTCCGCCGGGGCAGCTCCCACCAGCGCAACCACCACGATTGCGCCGAAGCACCCGACCAAACTCCGCGCCCTCATGGCTTCTCCTCCGGCACATAAACCAATCGTAGCCCAACTGCTGGATAGCGTCCACCAGGAGTATGACGGTGGCGGTTCGCGGAGCGCAAACTCGTGGGAAAATCATACCAACTGCCGCCGCGAAACACCCGCTCTCGCCCAGACGCCGGTCCCGTCGGATCGCGCTGCGCACCATCCGCATAGGGTCCATACCAATCGCTGCACCACTCCCATACGCCACCGTGCATGTCAAAAAGCCCCCAGCCATTCGGCTTTTTTGTCCCGACGGGATGCGTGACCGCATAGGAACGGCTGTTCGCCCACGCGTGAGCGTGTGTCTCAACCTCCTTCAAATCGTCGCCCCAAGGATAACGTGTCGTCGTGCCGGCCCGGGCCGCAAACTCCCACTCGGCTTCAGTCGGCAGTCGAAACTTACCCAGACCCAGCGCACCGAGTTTCGCGATAAAGCGCTGACCGTCCTCCCATGATACCGATTCCACCGGGCGCAGTGGCGCATCTGGCCCCCGTTTGAAAACCGCGGGGTTCACGCCCATCACCGCCTGCCATTGCGCCTGCGTGACCTCGTAGACCCCGAGGAAAAAACCACGCGTCAACGTCACTTCATGCCTCGGTCCTTCATCGCGATCCCGACCGATCTCGGTCGATTCACTGCCACGCCAATAACTGCCCGGAGCCATCCAAACGAACGGCATGACCACACTCTCGGCGAGAGTGACGCGGTATTCACGCGGAGGCTCGCCCGCCAGCAGCGCGGCACCGACCACGAGCAACGCACATCTCACCATCAGCCGGAGGCGAAAACGGCGTTTCATCGTGGGCGCGACGCCGACAATCCTTAACTCAGAAACTGGTGCTGGCCGAGAACCGGAAATTGCGTGGCTCAAAATAACGGATCGCGCGGTTCGGGACCGTGATTTTGGTGGCCAGCGGGCTCGTCGATGCCACGAGATTCCCCGTGGCGTTGTCCATATAGAGAGTCGTCGTATTGCTGGCTGTAAGCTTCTGCTGATCCATGAGATTGTTGATATTGAGGCGCAGGTTCCACTTCCGGCCCATAATCGTGCCACGATAGGCGACGGCTGCGTTGAGTTTGTATTCCAACGGGATTTGCGGGCGGTAGCGGCGGTTCTCATCGTTGGAACGATCACGCAGACCATTGTCGATGACCTGCTCGCCCTGGCGGGGACCGTTGAAGGTCACACCCAAACTGGTCTCGAATCCGCGCATTTTGCCCTCGGTGAACTTGTAGTTATTCCAAATGGCCCACTGGTTCCGCGGCACATCGCTGGTGCGGCGGCCAATGGCTCCGGTGGTGGCAGCACTGGTTTTCGACTCGTCCAAGTTGAGCGCCTTGGCCTCGGCCGGTGGTAGCCGCATGAAGCGCCACCACGAATCATACTCGGTGCTGCTCGGCTGATCCACGATCTTGAAGCCCCCGGTGACCGCCTGCACCAAATGGGTATAAGTAATGACGGTGCTCAGATTATCCGTAAAGTTCAGGTAGAACTGCGTGTCGACGCCCTTCGAACGATCGTTATAGGCCACATCGGAATTACGATTCAGCGCGTAACCGTTGTTGGCATTCAGCGCCGCGGCTCCGGTGCCGACTGTCGCCCCCTGTAACGCGGTATTCGTAGACTGATCCGCCGCCGCCGCATCCATGGCGCGGCGGAGTGGGTCCGCCGCCGCCGTGCCGAGCGAGGAAAAATCAACCAAGATCTGACCACTCTGCTGCGGAGCGCCGGTCACCCGCGGACTGGTTAGATCGGCCGCGGCCACATAGCTGATCGGCAGGAGATACGTGACCGGCTTATCAGTCTGAAACGTCGTGTAGGCGGAGTTGGTCACTCCGTAGGCCCCGGGACCGGTGCCCGTCGCCACCGTGTTGGCCGTGAAACCAGCGCGAAGAATCGGTTGATTGTTCGACCGCGGCTGGGGCGCGAACGCAAAATTGTAGATGGCATTTTCCCGATCAATTTCGAAATAGGAAACGGTGGCTGAGATGCGCGAGCGCCCCTGACGATCCTTCCAGATGTCAAACTTGGCCCCGGCTTCCTTGCTCTTGGTTTTCTCGGGCTGGAAGGGATTGGCGGCTCCGTCGCGCTGCCCCGTGTTAGGGAAGATTCCGCCGGCACTGACGGCGTAAAGACTGATATCTTTGTTCACCGCGATATTCAGACCGGCCGTCAAGGTGTGATCGCGCTGCGGAATGGCACCGAACCGATAGCCATTGATGATCGGTGCCTGTCCGGCCCCGTTGACCAAGCTAGCCGGATCGGGCGCGGCTGGCAGACGCCAGTTCGCGATATTCGTATCGGGCTGTGCCGTGTCAGCCTTGGTGAAAGTCGAAAAATACTGGCGCACCATGTAGCGCTCGTCGCGCCAGCCGGCAATCGTGGTAATCCTGTCCTTCCACCATTTTCCTTGGTAAACCGCATAATGGCCCGTGTCCCACTCCGTGAAGACTTGATCGCGGAACGGACGGAACTTTTCTCCTTGGTAGCGGATATAGGCAGGACTCGCGAAGGGCAGAAAACCTTGGGTTGGACTGCCAGCCGTGTTGCTCGTCACTTGCGAGGTAGAATACTGGCTCTCCTGCACGGTTTGATCCGCACGACCGAGCAAGACGTTCTGCTTGTTACCCCACAGGCTGAATTCATACGCGAGATCCAGGCGAGCCTGCCGGATATACTTGTGATTTTCACTATAGCCCCAGCCGTAACCAACCGTTTTCCATTGCGTGAGCGCGGGAGCGAACGGATCAGCCCCGACGTTTGTCCAAGCGCCGAGCGTGGTGGGCAGGATTGACGCGCTGGCCGTGGTGGTGCGTCCAATGGAACCACTGATGGAACGTCGCTCATTGCGCCGATCCGAATAATTGCCCCCGGCAATCAAGGTGAGATTGGGCAGTAACTTTTGAGTGACCTCGACCGTAACATTGAAAAGATCGTCCTTGGAATACGTGTCTCCACCGCTCCAACGATAGAGCCGATCACGCCCAAAGATGTCCTTCGCGACCGTGCGAGTCTCGCCGTATTCGTTCAGGTTTTCCGCGATGAGCTGACCCGTGACACGGTTTCGCACATTGCCGGCACTGGAATCACTGAGGTCCTGAAACCCGTTGCCCGTGGATTCGAATCTACCGTATTCGACATCGACAAAAACGTTGGTGTTCTTGAACGGCCGAAACTCGAAAGCCGGCGTCACCAGCATCCGTTTTCGATCATCAAAGTCCGTCCGACTGCTCTGGTTTTGATACACCAAGCCAACGCCGTAATTCAGGTGACGCGTGTCGGTCTTCGAGTTCCAAACGGGGCCGGTATTGTAGAGCTCGGCGCGAAAGAAATCGTTGCTGCCCCAGCCGAGACGCAGGTCGGTTTTTGGGGTCGCACGCGGATACTTGGGTGTCAGCGCGACAATTCCCCCCAGCGAGGCCACTCCATAGAGTAGGGATTGCGGACCGCGCGCGACCTCCATGCGGTCGAGATTGACGACGTCGGTGACAGAATCTTGGCGAAAACCGTTACGCAGGAAGGAGCGCGTATTGAGACCTCGAATCGTGATCGCCACACTGTCCCGAGAAACCGTGCCTGCTGAGCCCGTGCCAGAGGGGCTGAACAGAAAAGCATTCGAGGTCGCGACCTGATCCTGCACGACACCAGCCGAATATTGCAGCGCCTCCTTGATATCGAAGGCGCCGATATCATCAATGAACTCGCGCGTGATAATCTCGATCGGCAAGGGAATTTCCTTGATCGACATGTTGAGCCGAGTGCCCGTGGTGGAATTCGTTGCGACGTAGCCGCGATCCTTCGACGTATCGACGCGAAACGCCTCCAGCTGGACAGGCTGATCTTTGCCCTGGTCAGATGAAATTGAGCCCGCCGGAGCCGTTTGCGCCGGAGCGGACACAAAGGCAAAAAGTGCGCCGAGGAAAGCGAGCGAAGTTTTTCGGTTCATGGCTTTGGGGGATTCCGTAGTCGGAAGTGAGGTTGGGTTGGGTTTGGTTGGCGGAACCGCACCGGGCGGTTTGGGCGCCGCAGGGCGGAAAATCATCAAGGCACCGGAGGGTTCGTCTTCCGCGATAGTCAGCCCGGTGCCGGCGACCAGGCGTTCGAGGGCATCACGGGTGGTGAGATCTCCTTTGATGGCGTTGGTCCTCACTCCGGCGACCGCCTCGGCGGGAAACATGATCTCCCTCGCGGCCTGCGCGCCGAAGCGCTTGAGCGTTTCCGCCGCCTCGCCCGCCGCCAAATCGAACGGCAGTCGCCCTGCGCCGCTGGTCCGAGCAAAGGCTATACTCTGCCACGACATGACTGCGCAGGAGGCCGACAGGAGGACGCACCGGAGAAGCCGGCGGATGATACCATTGGGGGGCATGGATTGAGGGGCTCATTTGGTCCAGAGTGGCCTGTGTTGCCAACCAAGATGCGCCGAGTGGAATTTTCCGTTAAAAGAATTTTTCTCCACCGTTTTTTATTTGGTAGTCCCGGCCTTCGCTCAGCCGGCCGCACTACGTTGCTACCGACACAGCCAGCAACTGCTCAACGATTCTTGTGCAACCGAATCTCGCCCGCGTTTGATCGCTGCGCCCGAACCCCAAATCCCACTTCAACCAGGCGCACGAAACCTTCGACGTTGTCCGAGCGAAACGACGCACTGATCGTCATCGACGCCAAAGCCGGATCGACGATGACCAACTGCACCCCATTGCGACGATTAAACTCCGCGACCACCTCTGCCAGGGGCGCGGCGGTGAATTCCAACGTCCGATGCTGCCACGCGAGCACTCGCTCGATTTCTCCGGTCGTCAGTGTCGCAATTCTTGGAGCTTCCGCATGTGGGGCCAACGAGACCACCGCCCTCTGCCCCGCCTCCAGCACAGGCACAACCACGGCGTCACGCGGAGGCGCCACGACGTCGGCCGCCGTCACAGAAGGCGCCTCGCTCACCTGCACGCGTCCTTCAGTCACGAGCACCTCGACCACCGCTCGGTCGAGGCGCACGTTGAAGGCCGTGCCGACCGCGACGACATCCATGCCGCGAGCGGCGACGACAAACGGTCGGGCCTGATTCTTGGTCACCGTAAAATGGGCTTCGCCCTGCTCTAAGATTACACGCCGTTCACCCGCCGTAAACTGCACCTCCAACACCGCCCCGCAGTTCAATTCCACCACCGTGCCATCTGCGAGTATTCGCTGAGTCACGGGTGCAGCCGCAGAAGCAGCCGCCACCGGTCGATCTGGCGCGCGAACCGCGTCAGGCGACCTCTCCATCACGAAAAGCAACGCGACCGCCGCCGCTGGCCAGAAACGCACCCAGCGGCCCAGCTGCGGGGCCAGCAAATCGGGGTTGGGTCGCGTGCTGTGCTCGGGGCGCCACCGCGCGAGCGTTTCGAGCCGGTCCCAGTGTCGGCGATGCCGGGCCCATTGCTCGCCGTGTCGCGGATCGCTCGCGAGCCATTGCAAAAACTCATCCTGCTCGGCCGGGGTCAGCCCGCGATCCTGACGCAGCACCCACGCCGCCGCCGTGCGGGCGATGGACTCGGGCACCGGATCGTTGGGAGCAGTGTTACTCACGGCGGAAAGGGCGGCGGCGCTCCAAACGCTCGAAATATTCAGCCAGTTTGCGCAGACCTATCGTGCCCTGCGCCTCGACGGTGTGTTCGGCAATCCCGAGCTGCGCCGCGACCTCTTTTTGCGACAATCCATAGATCCGCCGCAGAGTGATAATCTGGCGGCAGCGCGTTGGCAGAGACTGGATGGCTTGGGTCAAGATTTCGAGTTCCTGAGCGCGGGCGACTTCAGCGGCTACGTCCGCGCTCTCATCGCAGACGCCCGACAACGCCGTTTCCGCTAAGACAAAATCACCCGCCACCTTTTCGTGCCGTAGCCGGCCGAGCATCAGATTGCGTGCGGTCGTAAACAGAAAGGCCTTTGGTGACGCGATCGTCTGCTCCTCTTTCGCGCGCAACACCCGCACAAACGCCTCCTGCACGATATCGTCGATATCCTCCGCTCTCGGAAACTGTCCACACAGCCATGCCCGGAGCATCGGCTCGTGCGGTTGCACCTGCTCGGCAAACCAACGGAAGGCTGCGGAATTTTCGGGAGGCACGGGAGAGAGGGACGGCGGCGCGAGGGTTACTCCGCCGACCGCGCAGTTACCATTCCATTTTCGGACCCGGTTCCTTGAGCGGCAACTCATCGAGCTTGCCCGCCGCCGACACCACTTCGTAGGCCGTGCGAAAATGTAGCTTCGCGAATTCACCGAGCGACTTGGCGCCGAACTGCTGAATCATCTGGTTCGCCTGCTCCTTCACCAA
>Ga0114971_10003970_pt1 | contig 10023 bp, 8 predicted proteins | sample M_140625_MF_Meta_FD_87320 | JGI IMG/M metagenome (GOLD analysis project Ga0114971, IMG submission 87320) | Freshwater microbial communities from Lake Montjoie, Canada to study carbon cycling - M_140625_MF_MetaG | ecosystem: Environmental > Aquatic > Freshwater > Lake | place: Lake Montjoie...
GGCGGCAACCTGATCCTCAACAGCAACGCCGCCAACGCCACGATCACGAGCGGCGGCGTGGCCGGTTCCGTGAATCGGATTTCGGCGCCCGTCGTGCTCGGCGACGCGCTCGACTTCTCCGCCGCCAGCACGCAGAACGTCGCCCTCACCGGCAATCTCGGCATGACCGGCGGGGCCCGGGCGGTCACGAACCTCATGATCGGCGGACCGACGCTCACGATCGGCTCGGGTTCGAACTCCACGATTCAACTCTACGACGTGTTCGCGCCCGCGACGGGCTATCAACTCCAACTGAACGTGTTTCGCGACACCAGCGGCACGTCCTCGCTGACCACCGTGATCAATGCCCGATGGAACAACACGGGAGCGTCCGGTGCGTCGCTGGTCCTGGGCGCCAACAACGCCAATCCCGGCGCCACCTACGTGATGCTTCAGTCGCAGACGAGTACCGCCGGCGTAACGATCAACCGCCAGGGCTACTTGCTCGGAGCCGACAATGCGCTCGGACTCGGTACGGTCACGATGTCGAATAACAACGTCCAGCTTTGGGGCGCCGAACTCCGCTCCGATAACGACGCTCGTGTACTCAATAACGTCCGCCTTCAGATGGGCAACCCGATCGCCGTAACGGGCTCCAACTCGCTCACGATCAACTCCACGCTCACGCAGAGCAACAACAACCGGGCCTTCGGCAACGCGCTGCCGACCGGTAAGCGGCTCACGCTGGCGGGCGGAACAGCCTCCCCCGCGATCGCGATCACCTCGGCAAGCGACAACGTCGGGCGGATCTTCACGCTCGACGGCCCGGGCACGACCATTGTCTCGGGATCGGTCGTCAACGCCCTCGACCCGGCTTTCGACGCGACCACCGTCAGCAACTTCATCAAGCGGGGCACTGGGCGGGCGGAACTCAACAACGCTTTCAACACGATCTCCGGCAGCATCACCGCAGCCGGCGGCCTGCTGGTCTTCGGCACCAATGGCTCGTTCGGGACCGCCTCCGGCATTCTCGTCATGGAGGCTGGTGGCGTGTCGTACAAGCCCGGCACCGCTGATGCGGGCTTCGCCACGTTTGCCTCGAAACTGGCACCCGCCTCGACCGGCTACCTCGCTCTGCCGCAGTCGAATGCCGCGTCCAACCTCAACTTCAGCGGCACCGGTTCCCTTGCCACCGCCCCGAGCCTGAGCGTCGTTGGCGATGGCGACATGACCTTCACCGGCATCGTGACGCCCGGCACTGCGGGCTACAACTGGGGCGGCCTCTCCGGCACGCTCACGCTGAACGCGAATGCCAGCGTGGGAGCCAACACGGTGGCCTACAAAAACGGTGGCACAGTGATCCTCACTGGCAATCAGAGCTACTCGGGCGCCACCACGATTCAGGGCGCCGCGATGGTCACTGCTCAAAACGGTATCACCACCAGAAGCGGCAACTCCTACACCGGCACCTCCGCGATCACCTTCGCGAGCACGCTGTCGGTCAGCCAGTTGGCGAACGCCGGTTCGAGCAGCACGCTCGGTTCGTCGTCAGCCGCCGCAGCGAATCTCGTGATCGACCGGGGCGTGCTCCGCCACACCGGCGCGAGCAGCTCCTCGACGGATCGCCTGTTCACGATCGGAGCCGGCGGTGCCACCCTCGAATCGACCGGCGCCGGGGCTGCCACATTCGGCAGCGGCGGCGGAGCCAATCTGCTCTCTGGCACCGGCGCCCGCACGCTCACCCTCGGCGGTGCCGGGACGGGGAAGAACACGGTCGCCAGCCAGCTCACCAACGGCACCGACGCCGTCAACGACGTGCTCGCGGTCACCAAGGCCGATGCGGGCACCTGGGTGCTCTCGGGCGGCAACACCTACACCGGGTCCACCACCATTTCGGCGGGCACGCTGCTCATCAACGGCAACCAGTCTCTCGCCACCGGCGCGGTGAGCGTCGCGTCCGGAGCCACCCTCGGTGGTAATGGCACGGTGGGCGGCCTCACGACCCTGGCATCGGGCGCGACACTGTCGCCCGGCGCAAGCCCGGGCAACCTGACGTTCAGCCAATCGCTCTCATTCACGAGCGGCGCCAACTACAACTGGCAGATGCTGAGCGGCACGGGCACCGCCGGGGCGACCAATGCCTGGGATCTCGTCACCGTGACCGGATCGCTGTCGATCGATGCGACCTCGGCCGATCCGTTCAAGATCAACCTCTGGACGCTCTCGGGTACCGGCCCTGACGTCAGCGGCAACGCCGCCAACTTCAACTCGTCACAGGACTACACCTGGAAGATCGCCACCGCGTCCGCCGGGATCACGGGCTTCGATGCGACGAAGTTTCGAATCATCACGTCCGCCACGAACGGCACGGGCGGGTTCTCCAACGGCTACGGTTCGGGCACGTTCAGCATCGCCCAAAGTGGCAACAACCTGAACCTCGTATTCACGCACGGCGCGGCTCCGTCGGTGATCACGATCAACGTGGCGAGCGGCACGCAGACGCAGACCGCAGCCGGCTATCCGCTGCTCTCCGGCACGACGCCGGTGCTGAAGACCGGCGCCGGCACGCTGGTGGTGAACCAGGCCAACACGCTCACCGGATCCACCACCGTGCAGCAGGGCACGCTGCAACTGGCCAACGGCTCCGCACTTGGCTCGAGCAAGGTCATCCCGGTCGCCGGCGGCACCGTGTCACTCGCTCCCTACCTTCAGACCACGGTTGGTGGCCTCGCCCCCAATGCCGGCGGCTTGGTTGACCTGGGCAGTGGCTTGGTGACAGTGGCCAGCGGCCTGAGTCCCACCGAACTCGTCACCGCGATCGTGGCTGGCCGGGGCGACGGCTCCTGGACCGGCACGAGCGGCATCACCTCGAGCGTGGCCGCGGCCGACGTAGCCTCCAGCATCCCGCGGGCGGTGGGCTGGCTCGACAACGGTGACGGGTCGGTGACGGCGGCCTTTGCGGCGCCCGGCGACACGAATATCGACTGGCAGGTGGATGTCGTCGACGCCCTGAACTTCGTGACCCTCGGCAAGTTCGATACCGGCCTGCCAGCGACCTGGCTGGAGGGCGACTTCAACTACGACGGCGTGGTCGACATTCTCGACGCCCTCGACTTCTTCAACACAGGCCTCTACGACGCCGGGAACTACAACACTCCACCCGGAAGCGTGGGAGCCGTGGCCGCTGTACCAGAGCCTTCCACCTGGGCGCTCGTGGCAGCCGCCGGCCTATCGCTGCTGGCGATCCGCCGGCGGGGGAGTTGATCGGCGTTCACGTGAGGCCTCGCCGCATCATCCGAGTGCGGACGTGCGACCCAGCACGGCCGTTCTTTTCGATGTCGCGGTTGGCCGCGATGATCGCCACCGCTGCGACACTCGCTGCATCGCCCGTCGCCGCCGGTGATCGCGCACTCGTCGACACGACCCATTCGCCGCATGCGGCCATGCAGATGGTGGACCTCGACGATGTCCGCTGGAATGGCGGCCTTTTCGGCGAACGATACACGGCCTGCCGCGACTCGATGATCCCCTATCTCTGGACGGTGCTTCGTGACCCGAAGGATAGCCACGCCTGGGACAACTTCCTGATGGCCGCGGGACTCGGCGAGGGCAGGGGAGACGGCCGCCCTCACGGCCCGCCGTTCAACGATGGCGACTTCCTCAAGTGGCTCGAGGCACTGATCCAGGCCGAGGCTGTGTCTCCGGCCGAGACGGCAGCCGCCACGGCCGCCGTCGGCATGCCGGGCGTGGACGACATCATCGCCGTGATCGCCAAGGCGCAGCGGGATGACGGCTACCTCCACACGCCCACGATCGTCCGTCAGCGGCGGTCAGCCGACAGCGCGAAGGAGTTTGCCGATCGCGAGCACTTCGAGACCTACAACATGGGCCACCTGATGACGGCGGGCTGTGTCCATCACCGGGCGACGGGCAAAACGACGCTCCTCGACTGTGGCCGTAAGGCGGCCGACTACCTCGACCGCCTCGCCCACGAGAAGCCCGAGGAACTCGCCCGCAACGCGATCTGCCCAAGCCACTACATGGGCGCCGTGGAGCTCTATCGCCTGACACGGGAGCCGCGCTACCTGGAACTTGCCCGCCGACTCATCGAGATCCGCAGCCTGGTGGCTCCGGAGGTGGGCGGCGACCAAAACCAGGACCGGATTCCGTTCCGGGAATCGCGCGAGGCCGTCGGCCATGCGGTTCGCGCCAACTATCTCTACGCCGGAGTGGCCGACCTGTACGCCGAGGACGGCGACCGTTCGCTGCTTGATCCGCTGAAGGCAATCGACCGCAACGTGGAGACCCGCAAGCGGTCCGTGACCGGTATGACGGGCGCGCTCTACGACGGCGCCTCTCCCGACGGCGTGCCGGCGAAGCTGCATCCCGCGATCAAGACGATTCACCAGGCGTATGGCCGCGACTACCAACTGCCGAACCTCACGGCCTACAACGAGACGTGCGCCACGATCGGCTACGGCATGTGGCTCTGGCGGATGCTGCTCATCACGGGCGAGGCTCGCTACGCCGATCTCTTCGAGGAGACGCTCTACAACGGCATCCTGCCGGGCGTGAGCCTCGACGGTCGCTCGTACTTCTACGTCAACCCGCTGCGAAAGCTCCACGAGTTCACCGTCCCGATGCGATGGTCGCGAACCCGGATGGCCACGATCCCCTCGTCTTTCTGCTGCCCGCCAAACGTCGCGCGGACGATCGCGGAGGCACATAACTACGCCTACACGGTGTCGCCCGACACCCTCTGGATCCACCTCTACGCCGCCAACACCCTCGACACGACGCTGCCGGACGGCGGCCGCATCCGCCTCCGCCAGGAGACTGACTACCCGTGGTCGGGGGCCATCTCGATTGTCATCGACGAGGCGCCCGGCCGGGACGTCACCCTGAAACTCCGCATTCCTGGCTGGGTTCGGCAGGGCGATGCGGCCGTGACCGTGAATGGCACGCCGTGCTCACCGCCACCGGCCCCGGGGACATACGCCGTCGTCAGCCGCCGCTTCGTGGCGGGCGACCGCGTCGAGGTGTCGCTGCCGATGCAAGCAACCTTCATGGAGGCCCATCCGGCCGTCGAAGAGGCCTTCGGCCAGGTGGCCGTCCGCCGCGGGCCACTCGTGTATTGCCTGGAGTCCAACGAACTGCCCAATGGCACGCATCTCGCCGACGTGGTCGTGCTGACGAGCGAGTCGGCCGACGCGTTGACGACGCTGCCACTCGTGATTGACGGCCGCGATGTGCTTTCGATCCGCGCCGCCGGGGCGGTGGTCGAACGCAAACCATGGACGGGTGACGAACTCTACCGGCCCGCTCCGGCGGCACCGCCGAAGCCGGTCCCGCTCATGCTGATCCCGTATTACGCCTGGGGAAATCGAGGCGACACCGAAATGACCGTGTGGCTGAGAGCCCGCTGACGAAAGTCTCTGGCCACAAATGCGCCGCCATAGTTGCGCAAAGTTTTTGCAGTGCCGTCACGCGGCTTTTATCGTAGTATCGAAGGGCCTAGAGAGGTGGTCGCCAGCGCCGCGCAACTACCACCTTTCGAGCCGCAGGGAGGGATCATGTCCAGTTCAGCCACGCGTCATGCCAGCGGTCTCACTGTGAGGCATGCGCCGCTCCCGCGGCGCGGCTTCACGCTCGTCGAACTCCTCGTGGTGATCGCGATCATCGCCACGCTCATCGGCCTGCTACTGCCGGCGGTTCAGAGCGCCCGGGAGGCCGCCCGTGGCTCGCAGTGCAGGAACAACCTCAAGCAGTGGGGTCTCGCAATGCACAATCACTTGAGCGCGAAGCGGTATTTTCCGCTGGGTGTCCAATCCAGCCCAAATCGTTCGTTCGTGATCGCTTCGTGGCCGTTCATGGAGAACAAGACGCTCTCCGATCAGTACGACATGACAAAGAACTGGCAGGACACCAGCACTGCCAACCCGTCGCTCGTCGCCCAGCCGTTCCCGATGTATTACTGCCCCACCGATAACAACTCGTCTGGTCCGGGCAAAATTGCGAACTTCAATAATGTGAAACGGGCGCGACTCAACTACCTCGCCAACCACGCGCAGTGGACGGAAAGCGGAACCTCGGGCCTATCAACCGACCAACGGCGGCAGATGTATGCTGGCATGTTTCTCGGCGGCCACAAAATCAGCGGCGGAAGCATCACTCCGAAGCCTTTTTCTCCCAGCAACATTCCGGATGGCCTCAGCAAGACGCTCTGCATGGCCGAGGTGTTGATCCCAGCAGATGACGGCTCATCGGCCACCACGCAAGATTCGAGAGCCGATGCGTTCGACCAGTCAGGTGATCGAGCTTTCGTCCACACCTCGTTCGCCCCCAACTCATCGACGGTGGATCGCCCGCAGCTGTGCGGGCCCGCCGCCAGCAAGCCGCAGTCCAACATGCCGTGCGTCACCAACGCCACATGGATTCTGCATTCCTCCCGAAGTCTTCATCCTGGCTCGGTTCAAGTGCTGCTCGGCGATGGCGCGTCTCGATCGGTGATGGACGGTATCGACGACGCGATCTGGAAGGCGCTCGGCACGAGCGCCGCCGGGGACGTCGTGGGGAACTACTGATGGCTCGCCGCTCGGTGACGGGTCGACCTGGACAACCGCACTCCTTCGCAGTTGCACTCGCATTCGCTACGGCAATCCTGGTTGCCGGATGCGGAGACGGCAAGGCCACGGTTTCCGGCAGGGTCACGTTCAACGGTGAACCGGTCAGCCGCGGGGCCATCACGCTCATTCCGACCGACGGCAAAGGCCAGTCCGTCGGATCACAGGTCGAGGGTGGATCGTATCTCGTTCGCGGCGTGCTCCCGGGCGAGAAGACCGTCCAAATCATCGCCGTCTACCCACTCGGTCAACGAAAGAGCGAGGATGGGAACTCCATCGAGGCCGTGGGAGATCTCTTGCCCGCATCATGGGGTGCCAACTCGACGGAAAAAATGAACGTTGCAGCTCCGACCACCACCAAGGACTTCGCGATCGAGGGTCCTGATCCGCGGAAGAAGCACTAGCCTGGCAAAGCCGCGCACACCCCGACAGGGCCGGCTCTGCGAACGACCACGTTGGGGAGGAATCATGCGGTCCGAGACGCAGTGGCCGATGCCGACGCCGTGCAGAAACGGCCCCGGCGCACCATCTTCCAGAAGCGGGTTTACGCTCGTGGAACTCCTCGTGGTGATCGCGATCATCGCCACCCTCATCGGCCTGCTCTTGCCGGCCGTTCAGAGTGCCCGAGAGGCCGCCCGCGGCTCTGCCTGCAAGAACAACATGCGGCAGTGGGGAATCGGCATGCACACTTTCTACAGTGCGAAGGGCTATTTTCCGCACGGGTCACAGCAACTGAGTTTCGCGCACACCTGGGTGCCGGAGATCTGGCCCTTCGTCGAGCAGACTTCGCTCGCCAACAACTTCAAACTCAACCTGGCCTTCACAGACGCATCGAACTTGCCGTACGTCGCAACAGTGGTGCCAATGTACTACTGCCCCTCGGACCAAAACGCCTCGGGCCCAGGCAAAATGTACGCCGAGGACGCATCGGGCAAGAACCAGCGCTGTCGTTTGAACTACATGGTGTGCGACGGTCGTTTTCCGGAGAGTACGAGCGACCCCGACTCCACCGAACCGCCCTCGCTTTCAGGACTGAGCGGCGCCGCTCTCGATCAGGCGAGGATGAACAAGTACGGCGGGATGTTCCGATCACACTACAGCAACAGCAAGCCTCGCTACCCCCTCGCCAACAAGCCCTTCAGGACAAAAGACATTCCCGACGGTACGAGCAAAACTCTCGCGATGTCGGAGGTTCTCCTGCCCGCAGTCGCGGGCCAGACTGGCATGCTTGAGGCCCGCGGCGATGCATTCAACGCGAAAGACGGCCGTTGGGGTTTCCACACGACCATCACCCCCAACTCGACGGTCAGCGATTACTGCGAGAACGCCGAGTGCATGTCGACGCCGGACAGGCCATGCGTGCCCGCGACCATCCCTAGCGGGTCAACCAGCGCAGCTCGCAGCAAGCATCCGGGAACGGTGCAGGCGATGATGGGTGATTCGTCGATCCGGACCGTCGCCGACAACATCGACCTTTCTGTCTGGCGGGCCCTTGGAACGGCTCGCAAGGGCGACACCGTCGGTGACTTTTGAGCCATGGCGTTACGCGGACATACTCAGCTTGACGCGAGTCACCGGTGGTTCGTGCGGGCGATCACGACCAGCGCGAAGACGTTGATTGCGGCGGGCACGCTTGGCCTCCTCGCGGCGGGATGTAGCCCCGCCACATCGACTGTCAGCGGAACCGTGTCGTTCAACGGTGAGCCCGTGGCCCGTGGATCAATCAGCTTGTTCCCCACTGACGGCAAAGGTTCTCCGTCAGGCGGAGCAATCGAGAACGGTCGTTACGTGATCAAGGGCGTCAGACCGGGCGAAAAGATCGTGCAGCTCACTGCGCCGGTCTCCGCAGGCGTTCACAAAGACGACTTCGGTAACGACACGCAGATGTTCGAGGAGTTGATGCCCGCCTCGTGGGGCCGCGGCTCGCAGGAGAAGATCACGGTCACGGCGGGCTCGATGACGAAGAACTTCGAGATCACCGGGGCCGACCCGCGGAAGACGAAGTGAGCCTTGCCAGGCAGCGGCGGGTGATCCAGGCCCGGTAGGCAAACATCATCTGCAGGTTGGCCCAGGAGAAGAGCAGCCTGGTGACGAGGCCCCACGGCCCGCGCTTGTGCTCGTACTCGATGTGTTCGCGGATTTCGGTTCGCCCGTCAGAAAGCGGCACGAACGAATGCGTGTGTTCCCACTTGGCCGCCGGCCCGGACGCCTGCACGTCGGTGAAGCCGCGGTCGGTCACGCCCCGGTGCACCGCCTTCCAGCGGAGGGGCAGGGGGCCTACCCAGAGCGTGAACCGCGAGACCGAGCCCTCGGCGAGCGGCTCGACGTCGTGGATCCGCACGATCGTCGGCGGCGGCGTGAGGATCTTGAGGGCCGACGTGTCGCGGTGGAAGTCGCGAACAGCCTCCAGGGGGGCATCCACGACGAACGCGTAGTCAAAAACGGGCATGCTGTGATCGTAGTCGCCCGTGCCCGGTAAGCCCAACGGCGTCAGCCGTGGGGCTTCCCACCGGCCGGGGTTGCGGGAAACCGCCCGGTCAGTACCATACAGGGCTCAACTTCCCCCGTTTTTTGCGAGTTTCCCGTGGCACGCTCCTGTCAGGTTTGCAGCAAGGGTTTTTCGGTCGGCAACCAGGTCACCATCCGCGGTAAGGCCAAATACCTCGGCGGCGTCGGCACCAAGGTCACCGGCATCACCAAGCGGAAGTTCAAGCCCAACCTGCAGCGGATTCGCGTCACGGTCGGCCGCGGCACCAATACGAGCCTGCTGGTCTGCACGCAGTGCATCAAGAGCGGCAAGGTCACCAAACTCGTCAAGCAGCAGCCGTTCCGCCTGCCGAAGGTGGACAAGGCGGCCAAGCCGGCCACCGAGGAAGCGGTGCCATCGGGTCCGCGAGCTCGTCCCTGATCCTCGCTGACCAGGGTACGCGGTCATGGCACTCACCCGGCAGGATGTCGCGAAGGTCGGGCTGCTCGCCCGGCTGGCGCTCTCCGGCGACGACGTCGACCGGATGACGGGCGAACTCTCGAAGATCGTCGGCTTCGTCTCGCAGCTCGAGGAGCTCGACACGAACGACGTGGCGCCGCTGGCTCATCCGCTCGACACGCAAAACGTCTTCCGGGCCGATGAGCCGAAGCCCTCGCTCACCACCGCCGAGGCCCTGCAGTCGGCCCCCCGCCACGACGGTTCCTGCTTCCTCGTTCCCGCCGTGCTCGGAGAATCCGGCGCCGCCTGATTCCGCCTGCCCGCTCCGCGGCTATCGCCCACCTCTCGCCTTCCCATGCAGCCGCTCGAACTCTCCGCCGTCGATCTCGTCACCGCAATCCGCCAGGGTGAGGTGTCGGCGGTGCAGGTGGCCGAGGCCTTCCTGGGCCGGATCGCGAAGGTGGACGGCTCGATCAACGCCTTCCTGCACGTCGA